>Ga0307517_10003271_pt1 | contig 25340 bp, 36 predicted proteins | sample 23_EM_MG_FD_194515 | JGI IMG/M metagenome (GOLD analysis project Ga0307517, IMG submission 194515) | Populus trichocarpa ectomycorrhiza microbial communities from riparian zone in the Pacific Northwest, United States - 23_EM | ecosystem: Host-associated > Plants > Roots > Unclassified | place... | reverse complement strand
TCCACTGTCTATAAGTGTTGGTATGATAATTATTATCAACCATGTATTAACCTGTCTCCCTGGGGTTATGTTGTAAAAATGGGAGGTCTCTGAGAACTAATTGCAACATTTTGATATACCCTCCTGATAATAACAGGCTTTTAAAAATTTCAAGGATGGTATCTAGTAGTAAGTGCGGCCGTGATTGCCTGCCCTGAATAATATCGCAAAATTTGGTCACGAGTTCCGTCAAGTCCAAACTCCAACAAACCCACGGGAATGTCGATAGGTTTCGGTGCTCGAGCGACCTACTCTCAACCTTACCAAAGCTATGCGAATACACCACAGCAGCCAGCAATTTTTACTTCGAATGGCCAATTCAAAGCTTCGTATTCTTCTGCAACACCATCGACATCAACCAAACAACATCCACCTCACCTTTCTGTCTCTGCTGTGCCCATTACCAAGGAAACAACATCAGTAAAAAAACCAGCAATTGCGAAAAGAACGCCAGAGGAGTATGAAATTATGGGTCAGACGGCTGAAAGGTATTTTCTCACACGCAGCGTTTCTTTGTTTTCCCATAACCTTTCTTTTTACAAGGTTAAATTCCCGACTTGCACATGATCAAGGGCTGATCTCGCATCCCGACGTCGATTCTCAATTTGTGGATGAAACAGACGTTATCAAGCGACTTCTTCCATACCACATTTTCCAGCAGCCCAAGGAGGACTTGGGTCCAACAATATCAGGAAAGGCGAAGGCCAATGTCGCAGAAGTGGATCTGAAAGAGGAAATACGGGGTGAGGGAGCCTTTTTGATCCAATTTTCGGATTTTTTGAAACGAGGGCCCTCTTTAGCCACCAAGTCAGCACTAGAATGTTTTAAGAGACGCGAAGCTATACGCGACCGATGGCGAAAACTCAAAATTCGCTCAGGCAAGGTTAGTTTCAACATACGCAATGTTACCTTCTTTTCCTATTGATATCGTCTTCCTCATCAGCGCGTAGCACATGATGACCAGGCGTATTATCTGGCCCAAATCATCCTTGACGCGGACCGTTCTGAGAATGCTTGGCTTGGGAACGAGTTACGAACTGCTCGGGCGGAAGCCGAACGACTAGAACGCGAAAAACGCGCTACAGCCAATGTGACGCGCATGACGCATTTCCCGTCGACACCACAAAACGCCATGTCAACTATGCAAGCGCAATACTACCGCGGATATCCCTATCCATATACGCAAGCCTATGGAAGCGCGCCTCCGGCTCCTGCTATATCATCTTTCCCCGTTACTCCAGCTACCCCGACCAACTACTCCCCGTATCAATCAGGGGGGGCCATACCTGTTCAACTCCCTGTTGCATCATTACCGGCCCTCCATTCACTTGGAATAATTCCAGTGCCAGCGGCTGCTCTACCCCCAGAAGGCCAGCCGCAACCGCCCGCAGTACTCAGAGGATCGACTGCAAATGGTACAATACTGAGCCTGGAGATCAATGTATCACTGCTACAAAGCGCTCAGATGAGCGGGTTGGCGATGGTCTTGAATTCCTTAGTGACGAGAAATAATAACGCAGCGTCGACAACGAGCGCCCCTAATCCAGCACCGCCATAGCCTCGATACGTTATGATGTTATTTCTTCATTCTAGTACTATTGTATACAGTTGGGACATGCAATACCACCAGATGCTCTGCAGTATTCAGGGCTTTGTTTTAGTTGAGACCCAAAAGGGTGATTTTGGTTCTTGATTGAGAGGTTTTGCCACAAGTGAACTAGTAGAAAATAAAAACTCTTGGCGTGTAACATTGCCTAATGGAACGTTTGGTGAATGTGACTACTTCTCAGCCAGCTCACAACATCGGCGTATCGTATTCGGTTCCGACTCATGAGCTCACCCACCGTGACTGCCCATCAACCTCTACTTCGGAAGGGTAGTAGCGTGACAGTTCCGAGTCAACTTTCAGGTCCTTCATCCCCAACTGAAGATAGCTATCCCGATGCAAGTCGTTCCTACGGTACAATCCCTCTCAGCCGCAGGTTCTTTAGCAGGTCCTCCCTTCCACGCGGGAATTTGTCCCAGATCCCCATTTTGAATAATTTGCAGCGTGTTCGCTCAACCTCTTTCAGCGCAACCATCCCATTCTCCCCGGGGTTCCGCGACCTCTCTTTTGCACGACTGAGCACAGCAAGGCCGATATCTACCTATGACGAGCCACTTCAGGCAAAAGACGGAGAGGCACCGGACGCCGACGCCAAAGTAAATGGCATTCGAGTGTGGTACTCTTCTTTTACTTCCATCGATTGGCTGCATGATGCCATTAAGGATTCTGTGCGTTTCTCGAAACTCAGGAGGCGCAAGTCCATACGATCGCGAATGCGCCTCATTTTCGACAAGAGCCTTGGTTGGATAATTGTGACTATCGTCGGATTTTTGACAGCCGTCCTCGCCTTCCTCATTGTACGCAGCGAACAATGGTTATTCGATCTGAAGGAAGGATATTGCGGAACTTCATGGTGGAAGGCCAGGCGATTCTGCTGTCCTCATCTTGATGAAGTTTATCTCGCAGAAATGAATTCATCTCAAGAGCTCTGTCCCGATTGGACAACATGGTCGAGAGCTTTCTCTTCAAACCGCGGCAAAACCGAAGACCATATTGTGGAATATCTCTCTTACACCTTTATTGCAGTATGTACACCATTTACACCCAAATATTCTGTGGGCAGGTGTGCTGACGTCTTTCTAGTTTCTCCTGGCACTGACATCATGTTTACTTACGATTTACCTGACGAACTCGTCCACCTTTGTGACCCGGAAGGAGATAGCAAGCGGTGCAAACGCCACAGGCGGGCTTAGCCAAACTTTCAGTAGTTTGAAATCATCCCCTGAACCTAAGCGTAAGATCATGTATTATGTGAGCTGCAAAGTTGCTTTCATCTGTGTACTTGAAATGCTGAATCATGTCCACAGGCGGCTGGAAGTGGAATACCCGAAATCAAAACAATTCTTTCAGGTTTGAGCTAACCGTTCGTTCCCATTTGCCAGGTTAATCGTTCCTCGTTGTCAGGCTTCGTGATTCGTGGTTACCTTGGTGGTCGTGTTCTTTTCACAAAGTCTGTCGGGCTCGCACTCTCAGTGGCATCAGGACTATCTTTAGGAAAGGAAGGGCCACTTGTTCATATTGGAAGTTGTGTGGGTAATATCGTTAGCCGAATCGCCACCAAGTATGAGAACAATGAAGGTGAGCTTTTCAATGTCTATACATACAGCTCTCTGAACAGGTATGTCAGCCAAACGTCGTGAAATTCTGAGTGCCGCATGTGCGGCTGGTGTCGCCGTCGCCTTTGGCGCCCCTATTGGAGGAACTTTGTTTAGCCTGGAAGAGGTTTCGTACTTTTTCCCACCAAAGGTAAGTTGGATTCATTAAAATGGCGATTGCTTCTCATTGCTGATGGTCACAAAGGTTATGTGGAGAAGGTAGGTGCAAGGTCTATTGCAGCCCAAGTTCTAACCACAACATTGGACAGCTTTTTCTGTGCGATGATCGCAGCTATCACTTTGAAAATGCTCGATCCCTTCGGGACTGGAAAGCTTGTGCTATTCCAAGTCACGTATGATAAAGTCGGTTTATCATTCCCATGAACTTGACATTGATTTTAACAGCATCTTCAGGATTGGCATGCTTGGGAACTCCTGCCTTTTGTGATTCTTGGGATCTTTGGTGTATGCTCCATGTCTCTGGAACAAATTTCAAACTCACCTAATTAATATACTAGGGACTATACGGAGCTTACTTTTCAAAGTTAAATTACTACTGGAGCAAGAACATTCGTAACAGGACGTTTCTTAGTCGTCATCCCATTATGGAGGTTCTACTTGTAAGTGTCGAAAGCATCCCGTTGACGTTCTCAGCATTAATCCCAAACATATGGTAGATCACGTTCTTAACATCCATCTTATGCTTCCTCAACCCTTACACAAAAATGGGTGGTACTGAGCTCATCTACAATCTCTTCGCTGAATGTCGGACTGGTTCTGGGAATACTCATTCAGGATTATGTGTTGTCGATCCAGGTTCATTCGAACGTGTTTGGCCAGTCGCTCGCTCGATTATCGTTGCCATGGTTGTAAAAGCCAGCTTGACAGTGATTACCTTCGGCATCAAGGTACCTGCTGGTATTTTCATCCCAACCTTGGGCGTTGGGGCATGTGCTGGGCGAGTAGTCGGAATCGCAATGCAATGGCTTCAACTGAGAAATCCAGGTTTCTCCTTGTTCAATGCGTGTGGCGGAGATGCCGACTGTAAAATATTGTAGTTGGCCATTGAAATTTTTCCTGACATCTTATTTGCAGGCATCGTTCCGGGGTTATACGCTATGGTTGGCGCTGCTGCCACACTCTCAGGTGTTACTGTGAGTTTCATTTTTACAACGTCGTTTTTGTCTCTGAACCCTTTCCCGTCCCCCTTTCCCAACACAGCGCACAACAATTTCATTGGCTGTCATTATGTTTGAGCTCACGGACACTCTGACCTATGCTGTGCCTGTTATGCTCTCAGTTCTCGTTGCAAAGACAGTTGCAGATGCTTTAGAGCCAAAAGGAATCTATGATCTTGTAATCGAGTTGAATCAGCTGCCATACCTTGACTCGAAGCACGAATATCTGTGGGGGAACCTCCAAATAAATGATGTGGTAAGTTCTTCTTAGCCTCAAGGATTCCAACTCAAATTTTTTCTAGACTTCACGAGACGCAGAAATCATCAAACTGGACCAGAAAAACACGATAAAAAGTTTACGTGCACAACTCCTGAGCTTGACCTCCTCTGGTGCAGACGACAGTGGATTCCCAATTCTGCGCAGAGATGTGAACGACGACGGGATGCGTATGGTTGGTTACATTGGGTCCAACGAACTCGAGCATGCACTTAGTCTGTTTTCATTCATCACCTTTTTATCAATCTTTTAATTATTCTTGCCAGGTTTGGTGACTGATGACGCTGATGATGAGATCCATTTCCATACAACCTATTCACACCCCTTGGCTTCTTCTTCCATTTCTTCCCTACAAGATTTTGGCCAAGGAGCGACGCCATTGGACCCCTTTGACTTTACCCCATATATGGACCAGGTTAGTGCATAGTTGATTGGTTTATGGGCCAGAGTGATCATTTTTCCCCGACAGGCCCCGCTTACATTAGCCAATAACTCCCCCATGGAACTTCTGCACCAAATTTTTGTCAAACTTGGCGCCAGATATGTAGTCATTACTGACACTGATGGATTGTGTGCGTCTCGCATTTCTCCTTTGTCTCGTGATTGTATTTGACGATCAGAAACGCCTCAGACGAAGGGGTTATTGATAAGAAGACATGGCTCGCTTTCCTCAGCGACCTCGAAGAGAAATCTTAACACGAAATGGCCCGTAGAGCCCGTTCATTGTCTCTTCTTCCTGTTACCCCATTGGACTACTTATTGCTATTTTATTTCATCTGCGCGAACAACCAACTTGCTTTATCCTTCTTGGTGAAGTCTACTCAGTACCATGTCGAGATACCCGTAAAGCCTATCCTATTCCATTTATTGCTTCGAACTTCAAGCTTCGGTGGGAAATTAAGCAATTGATTGTGCAAATATGCACATATTTGTAGCGGTGGTGTTCTGCCAAACAAGGTAGTTGATGCTGAGCCTACCTACATCAAGACCTACATCGCAGATTTTCCATATACAACCATGGCAAACGCAGGTCTAGGAGTCCCGATTAAGCTGCTTCATGAATCGTTAGGGCATATAATCACTGTGGAGCTGAAAACTGGGCAACTGTATCGAGGAAAACTTGCCGAAGGTGTGTGGACCTGGTTTGAAGTCAAAGATTCGAGCTAACGCAGTCCTTAACTTTTCATCGCCTCGTTGCATATTCACGCCCTTTTTTTTGGGACTTTCCATTCATTAGCCGAGGACAATCTTAATATCTCTCTGAAGGACATTACTGTGACTGGTCGCGACGGTCGTGTATCGCAGCTTGATCAAGTTTATATCCGAGGAAGTATGATTCGTTTCTTCATCGTTCCGGACATGTTGCAGAATGCTCCCATGTTAGTGGTTCTATGCACATTTCATCGCATCTGCGATTCTCTCCGGAAAACCCATAATCTAATTTCTTTGCTATTGTGTGTTTCAGGTTCAAGCGTGTTGGGCCTAATGCTATGAGAGGTCGGGGTATCGGGACAGCGAGAGGACGTGCGACAATTATGAGAGGTGTGCAATACATGACAGTTTTATCTTGACATAAAAGATACGAACTGACCGATTTGCTATTTTTTCTCATAACCCTTTACTGTTGTTCCTATTCTTGTTCACCAGCAAATGGTACGTCTTCGGTGCACTCCACAAATTTCTATCAGAAATCGGAACTCACTCCTGTGTTTGTTATTTCTAGCTCGACGCGGACGCGGTGTGGCCCCCCCTGCCCGGGGCATTCGACGATAGTGGATATTGTTTAATCGACAGTGGTGTTTTTGTAAACGATCGTTACCATCATTTACAATGCCCTTGTAAATTGCACAAACGAATCTCGCTTGTTCTTGTTTCACTCTTTTCAAATCTATAATTGTATCCTAATTATTCCATCGCACGCCAAGACCCACCACCTATTTCTTACGAAACATTGCAACCATGGCGGCGGATATCCTGCCCGAGGTACCAGGAGTCCATGACCATTGACTATGGATAAGACAAACCGATTTTTCGGATGCGGCGGTCCATGACATTTGAGGGTCGCGTGCCCGAGGGCAAAATTGATAAAACGAGTTGATGAAACGAGGTGCTCATCACCTGGCGATTTCGGCGGTGAAAGACAAAGCCAGCGCGATTCTTTGCTGCATTGGCAAATTACTCATCGCTGGCGCACTGACAGACAAGTACTTCGGGGTTTGGTCTTTGACCCTGAGTGGGTTACATTTTCATGCCAAGAACGCACGGAGCATTAACAATTTTTAACCAACGAAAGTCCAACGAATAAATCCTGAGGAAATGATCCAACTTGAAGCGAGTAGTACTCTGGGTTCACTTTTCACAACCTGTCTACGTTTTTGCATTTAGCTGGAATAAGAGTTCTCACTTGCGATGAATAAGATTGCATCGGCGAGCCACAAGGCAAATTCCTGGCATGGAGGTGACAATACCAACTAATTGTAGATTGAAGCGTGGCGCTAGAAATCCGAAACCCTGCCTTTGATACTCCAATCTCCTCCTGGGTCGGCAGTTGAGCGAGTGACGGGTTCGCGTTTAGGGCCTCCTTTTTCACCCGTGGTAGGGTTGACGTCGCCCTCGAATTCGGGGGCTACCGGAGTGGGGGCGTCACGATGAAGTGAAGCGGGCAGGTTTGCCTTACGCTGAAGATCCTCGAATTCGCGTTGGTCGTCTCTTGGAAGTGGCATTGGACCTGGACGATTGATGGAGACATGCCTTTTGAAGAGGCGGAGGGGGTAGTAGTAACGGTTCATGGCGGAGTCGATATTGGTGACTCCTGACATAAATAAATAGTCACGTGCTGCTATGATTATTACCGTCCAGCTAAGCCAATGCCAAACATGCCTCCATCCGACACAAAACGCCGCAAGAAAGATAGGGCATGCGATGCCTGTCGTCGTAGAAAGACAAAGTGCGATGGCCCTTGGATGCTTGAAAATCTCTGCACAAATTGTCTCCAAACCCGCAAGCCCTGTACATATGTGTGAGTACCATCTGTACGCGGTGCTTCCATCGCTCATTACCGCTCAGTGAGACTTCCAAACCCCGCGGACCACCAAAGGCGTACGTACATTTAGTTTCTGCCTTTTCCGTCTCGTATTCATGACCTTTCAGTTATGTAACAGGCTTGGAAGACAGGTTAGAGGTGCTGGAAGCCTTACTTGAACAAGTACGCCCCACACTATATCCTCGAGTCCATCTTCAACCCTTAACCTTCCTTTTTAGATCCGACCGAACGCCGACTTCTCTGAAGAGCTGGGTCCGCCTGTCGTGCGTGGCTCTTGGAAAACCGATATTGACTGCTCTACCGGGTCGTCGTCCAAATCTGCTACCCAAAAGTCACCCCTGGCGTCTAACGTGCCTCCTATTCCGATACCACTTGAAAAACACGCCAATGACCCCGCGAAGGACACCCACGTTATATCCCCATCATCGCGTTCCACTCACCTCTCGTTTCGCCCACGACCGCGTCCTAAACGTTCAAGGACAGATTTTGACGCGACCTTGTCTTCTTATGATCATTATATCTCTGAGGGAGATTATAGTACAGAAGCCTCTTCTTCGTCTGACACTGATGAGATGGTAATCACCTCCCTTGGAGGAAGAGAAAGGATCACTTTACGGGCCTCAGAGGCTGACGACGCCCAAGATGATAATACTATTCGCTTCCATGGCAGGAGCAGTACTGCGGGCCTTGTGGAAAAGACCAGACAATTTAAGCATATGCATATGAGAGAAACTTTGAGCCCGACTCAACTAGAAAGTACCAGCCCAATTTCCCCAGACAACAAGACCGTGGCTCAAACAAGGCGACCAGAATTCTGGCAAACACCACATGTTAGCATTTTTATTATTATTTCTGCTACATTTGTTCTCATTGTTTGTCTTAGTGGGAGCTCAAGTATGAGGGTGCTCGTGCCGATTCTAATGAAGTCCTTGAGGCGTTCCTTCGATACTTTCCTCCGCCAAATCTCGCCGAAACTCTTATTGACCTCTATTTCCACCATTCAAATATTATATTCCCTCTGCTACATCGTCCAACCTTCACCCGGCAATGGAATCAATGGCTACATCATCGTAATATCTGGTTTGCATGTGTCTGTGCATTAATCTTTGCAATTGCCAGTCGATGGTGTGAAGACGAACGTGTTCTGCCAACAGATGAAATCAAGGAGGTTGATTGGAGGTCGGCAGGAGGACAATATTTTGAGATAGCAGTTGGTATACATCATTTTCTATTTCTCGGGCGACTCACACCCTGACCATATTAACAGAAATTCACCGGGTGCGCAGGAACCTACTCCATCCCGCCAGTTTATTTGAGGTACAAACTTTTTCTGTATGTGAGATCTTTCATGTCTTCGCGCAGAGGATCCTGATGGGACGAAAGCTTATGGGAATGTACTTGCGGGGTAGCTCCGCATTTCCTACAGCTTGGATAGCCATTAGTGCAGGCATGCGTAAAGCAATGGATGTCGGTGCTCATCGCAAGAAAGTATATCGCACAGAACCCAGTATCGACGATGAACTATGGAAGCGAGCATTCTGGCATCTTGTTGTTTTCGATCGGGTAGGTGGTGCCAGTCTTGGTAGGCCATGCGGTATAACAGAAGAGGAGTGAGCTTTCTTTTGTCGTCTCTTGACTTATTTGGTGGGTTAACGCAATAAAGTTTTGACCTGGAACTTCCTCTTGAAGTGGATGATGACTACTGGGAAACAGGCAACAACTGCACCGATCCTTTCAAACAACCACCTGGCGTCCCTTCTCTGATCGCTGCTTTCAACCAATTCATTAAACTGACCCAAATAATGGCATTTACTATGAGAACCCTGGTAACTTATTCGTCCACGTCACATCTTCCAGAGGTTGACCATATTTTCATTTCTTTAGTACGCCATTGATAAATCAAAGATTTTTCGCGGTATAGTTCCAATAGAGCGGGATAACATCGTCAAGAACCTATCTGTCGCACTGGCTGACTGGGTTGAGGGTGTTCCTGAGCATCGTATATCTGATCTTCTCCCCTTGCACAATGGTACACTGATCCTGGACGTGTAGTTCGATGGTCAAACAATATGACTGACCGAGTTTATTCTAACCAATCTTCAACACTCTTTAGCACATTCTACCTCACACAAATGCTTGTCTGTCGGCCTCTGATTCCTTCAACATATCCGACGTCGCCCGCTGAACCAATATCACCTCAAGATTCTTCACCTATACAACCTGCCCTCGATCCTGCCATTGTCATATGCATAGAAGCTGCCAAATCATGCGCAAGCATGGTTGACTTCCAGTTGCGTCAGGGCCTTCCGCACTACCACCCACCTAACATCATCAATGTTTCATATATTTGCGCTGGCTTTTTTCTTCTCGTTGGGTGGAATCTAAAAGTCCAAGAAAAGGCCTCTAGAAATAGAGGCACCCAGGATCTGAAACCCCCGCTTGCCCAACGCGTTGAGGAAAACATAGCTCAGGCTAAGATATTCATTCGGGCACTTGAGGCCTTGAAACACCGGTGGGAGATTGTGGATTCACTTCTGTGAGTTATGAATTTTCTTTGTATTTTTAAAATATGTGCTGACCTCATATTTTGAAGCGAGGAACTCAGGGAGTCATTGCGCGGGCTCGAGTGTGAAAACGCAGATCTTGGGACTACTCCCCCAAGTTGTAAGACCGACCTTGGGGATCCCTTATCAAATAGTTACCATGTCTCGCACGATAACCACCAAGGTCGCTCTTCCTTATCACCTCCGACATTCCCACACGAACCAACATTCACCAATACTCCTTTCACTGAGTTGCACACTATTTCAGACACAGAGCCCATTGTTCAAATCATGCTGCCTTCCGCTTTGTCTGCTACAAACAATTTCAAGTGGGCCCCTTCACCACCGTCGCGTTCTCAATGTCGATCCAGCAATCTTCATCCACCACCCTTTATTGGACGAACGCGTGCAACATCCATTGCAGCTGCTTCTGCTGGCTGTGATGATCAGTCACTTCCATATATCAGCTCCATGCGACGAACTTCCTTTCCAAATCTTTCTGTTTCTGGGAGAAACACCCAAATTAGAGTCGAGGACGAAGATGCTTACCACAAAAGTGTGGCCGTGAATCCTAACCATTCCCTCGAATTTCGCGAAGAGGTTACCGATGAGGCGTGTTTGACAACCCCTCGACATCTGTATCAGAATTACTACCAACCCTCCTCTTCAAAGTACGGTGTACAAGCCTCCCAAGACGTGTATGATCGAAGAAACCATCAGTTGGTTTTCCAGACCGATCAGGATTAGCTTGTTAGTTTAAATTTGTTTGTTTTATTCCTGTCTTTTAGTGTCGATGGCCGAAATTATTTTCTCACCTACAATAGCCAACAAGATAAATCGCCTCACGAAGAACAATCCAATCCAATCCCTTCGTAAATTTCTATAAGAAACTTTAACTTCACGCATTCCATTTGCTTTCTTTCCAATTTTTTTTTTCTCTGGGCTTTGGAAACATTCTTATTTGGTTTTAATCCTCTTTACTTGTTTTATGTGGTGGTGGCACTTGCATTGCTCAAGAGTGAAATAATGCATCCACAATCTTGCATATGTCATGAAGAACATGTCGGGTAACTATCTAGCGTCTGAAAACGAATGCCAAAAATGATGAAATGCATTAAACATACAAAACCAATATCCCGGAATGGTGTAAAATCAAACGACTGAAAGAATCCAATTAGTCAAAACACAACGGGAAACGGATGGACATACGGAGAACAGCATTTATGCAGCCATCATTCTCGGGGTTATTCGTGATTTGGGCATATTTCCCGAATACAACTTTTCCACCAGCGGTGACAAGGCCAAGCTCGGAAACATTGACTTCGATCACCGTCCCTTTTGTCATCACTCCCAGCTGGGTGTACATAGGTGACTGCGGGTTCTTTTTGACGCCCAAGATTTGAAGTTGGAAAGTCGCTTTGAGATCGGCTATGACGACCTGAGGAATCGGGGCAGTACATTTATAAAATCGAGGCTTACGATGGGTGACATTCACTTTTTTGTAGCGAAGGGCCATAGGCCTGATAAACCTCTCCATCTTCACCGGTTTCCTTGTGAAGCCTTCTCCTACAAACGTAGCCTTCGTGACCATTCGCTTCCAAGCTTTGCTTTTACTTTTTCCCGTCTTCAAAACCTTGAACATCTCGTCTTCTGCTATACCCCGAACTTTTGGTAATGGTACGGCGTATTTGGCAGCCTTGTCCTTGCGTTTCTGCTTGATGGCACTCGACAGGGCTTTGGCATCTTTTTGGCCTTCACGATCGAGAAGATAGGTTGGTAGAGCACCGTCCGGTACCGATCCTGCGTCTGGCTGCTTGACATTACGTTCGTCGTGTGCTTTGAGGGTCTTTTTCATTTGGATTTTCTCTGCATGGCGTTTGGCATGCAGGAGTTTAGCCTTTATGCCGAACGCCCGTTGTGCGACGGCAGAGGATTTATGTACAGCACGAGCCTCGCGCTTACGCCTAGGATATGTATAAAGGGGACGAGAAGAATGGAACGCAGAAATGGAACATACTTTTTCTCAAAATAATCGAGCCGACGGCCATGCCGCTTAATGTGCTCCTCGATATACTCGTTCTGGGTCAATAATGATAAGGGTGTTTACTTGAAGGATGAAAGTATGGGCGGGTTACCTGAGGCTAGGGAAGGAATGAGCAATGGAATTGATATTATGGTCATTTATGACTTACCATGAGTGAAGGATGAAAACCAAATAAGACTCAACATTTTTGATCTGAAGGAGCAAGCACGTGTTCACATTGGACTCTTACCGCGACTTGATCAATGTGGCAGCAGGACAACTACGCCTCCTCCGCCTCAAATTATTACCCTCACCAGGAGCCTCTCCAATTTTACGCACAACCCCAGGGTTACTATCCACGAACAAGTCTTGATGGCCAAGTCCAGGGCTCAATCTCCCAGCAGCCTGCAGCCTTTGGGGGCAACATTCAATCCCAAGGCGCATGGTGGACCGCGTTTGGCACAGGTGGCATAGAGGGCGAGCCCCCGCTTCTTGAAGGTGAAATTCTCGAATTCATCCAAATCGTTTCTCATATCTTGCAGAGCTCGGCATCAACTTCCAGCATATACGCGATAAATCGTTGACCGTCCTCAATCCCCTGCGTCGTGTCGATGAACACATAATGGACGACGCCGATCTTGCGGGACCCATCTTCTTCTGCTTTTGTTTCGGTATTTCCCTCCTCTTCGTCCGTCTTTCGTGCCACGTCTCTATTGCCTACTCTAATCCCTTCCGCAGTCCGGAAAGTCTAACTTTAATTATATCTATGGCGTCGCGCTTTTTGGCGCTGTTTCCCTTTATACCCTCCTCAACCTGATGTCTGAACAAGCCATTGATGCATATCGTGTCGCTTCCGTTCTTGGCTACTGCTTGTTGCCAATGGTTGGCGTCGGGGCAATCAGCGTCATGGTAGCTTTGGAGTGCGTCCCCATTAATGTGTATTGGAGGACCAATCTCTGACCTTTTTTTTTTCCAGCGGAAAGTTTGGCTACCTTCTTTCCGTCATCTCAATACTTTGGTGTACCTACGCAGCATCAGGGATATTCGTTGCCGTCCTCCGCATGTCGGACCAACGGCTTCTAGTTGCCTATCCTATAGGTTTATTGTATGGATGTTTCGCTCTGCTGAGTATCTTTAATGGAAGACCAGAAAAATAATACATTTCGTTCATTACTCTACATTAAATAACTGGATGGCCAATATCGTACTTCTAAAAATATAAGGGTCTCCAATGGACCAGTGGTGTATGCATCTAAGTGATTGGTGTTCCAATCAAAGTCATTGAATCTCGGGATTGCTGATGTTTTTCCTCCCAGACAGCAGCTGTTGACTGTACAGTCTCAGTAGCACCTCCATGATTTCTTCCAATGGTACAGTGGCATATTCATTCACATATTGTGGCAGAGAGTCTTCCAAGTTGAAACCAGCCTTTTTCATAAAGAATGGATGCATGACATCAGGCGTAGCTTCTCCCAGTTGTCGCATCGTTAAGCGCTCGATATGTCGATTGCGAGGTTTGTATGTCATGGTAGACCTTTTTGGAAGGTCCTGCACCACCGGTAGTTCTTCCAAAGGTTCCTTCACCAGGGGAAAGTAAATAGGAGATGTCAATGTTTGACCCAGAGGTGAGAGGACTGGCTCTCTGGAAGATGGTGGTAACCTGACAGAAGAAGGACCAAACAGTGACAGGTCAACGTCGCTTCCCGAAGGAAGGGTAGCCGATCGTGGCGAATCATGGAGTGAAAGTGGCTCGGGGGTTTTCTTCTTCCTTTGTGAACCACCAGTAGCCATTGCTGTAGAAAAGTTACTCGTGGAAGTTCGCCAATCTTCTATTGCGCGGACCTGTTCCATTTCTCGGGTTAAATTCTTTCGAAGAACGGTCAACCATGAATACAGTGACATGTTCAGCGTGATGTAAATGTCCTCGAATGCTTTCATCCCTACTCGGCGCACGAATTCGCTGTGGAAATCATAGATAATGGTGGTAACTGAATCTTCCAACACTTCTTCACTGATCATGTGCATCTTCATGGATGGCAATCCAACAATAGTGGCCTCAGTCGCATCTTTAAAGATGGTTGCCAACCAATGCTGTCCGTCGCCCTCGTCGAAGGGGTAAGGGAAGACGAATGGTGGATGAGTGACCTGAGTGTATTTCGAGATTGTCATGGACGAGAATGATAGATGCAAATCTCGTTGGGCAGGCGAAGAATCGGAACCAGCGAGTCCGTCCAAACGTGCTTGAACATCACGACCGATGAACTGTGCAATTTCCACGTCTCTCATTGTGCGTGGGAAGACAATGAGCCGTAGAAGGTCGAGTCGCAGACTCATGTGTTGCCTGATGACATAGGAGAGGCCCGATTCCGCTTCCTTAAATCGGCTTCTGGCAGATAACAACATTGCCTCCGCGACAGCAGAAAGTGGATTATCTGGTTTGGGATTTTGCGTGAACCGGAACGTTTGCGACTCCCGAGATGCTCCTTGACGTTGAGCATCCAGATTGGCCTTGAACTTGTTCATGTATGACAACAACTTGGGAATGGTGCCAACCGTGACGACGGCAACGATTTCAGGACATGTAATCGTGAACGATAACTGAAGTGGGTGAGATTCATCTCCAATGGTGGGCTGAATTTTCGACCAATCATCAAGGATTTCTACCTCCAAGGGTTCGGCACTTGATTGAAAAGGTTGGTTAGTTCTTGCGAAGGCTACTTGATATGTAAGGTTGAAAAAATCGCACCGATAATGAAGCAATTTTTGGTGGTCAGATTCAAATGCCGCGACCAAAGCCCCACTTGTTAGCCTGAGTTCCAGCATTTTGCTTCGGCCGCCGCCATCCCACAGTTCATTCTCCGATCTCCTGATAGTTTGGAAAACACAGGAAGATACAGAGGCATGCCCTGACATATTTCCTTGCGCTGTAATCAACACATCCCCAACGTGAATAAAAACCTCATTCATAGCATCCGTGAGTTTTGTCCTGAAAACAGATTGATGGAGTTCGAGATCTATTCTGGCGATAGACTGCCCAAGGTCCACCTCCAACTTGATCTTTCGAATTCGTAGTAAGATTACGATAGAAAATGCGTTCTTCGACTGAAGATCAATTGGGTCGTTGATTACAGCAGGGGAAATCGAGGCCTTCTCTTCGAGTGGTGATTGAGTATTGAAGACGGGGATGCGGTCTAACCAAACAGCTTTGAAGCAAAGAATATCTTGCAGTCTCGAAAAGCGCACCCCGCCCAAGAACTCCGTCTCGAGAACGATCGACATAGCATTGATGGCACTCCCAAAATCTGGTTCCGTTTTCGCAAAGGAAACCGAGAACGAAAGGTTTCTGGCGTCCAATTTTACGCAGTCCTCGCTTAGGAACCCATGTTTCAAACCAACTGTGAGGCCACTGACACTCCCGAAGAAAGAAACATTCCGCGCTCCAGGCGATATATTCATGACAAACCCTCCATTTTCCCAGTGCAGCCCCGCAATGACATTGACATCTGGCTGGCAGGTCAATTCTAATTTCGATTTGTCGATGCGCAAGCTGAATGAAATTTGCGTGCTTGAAACAGAGTCCCTTTCGTCGTCGTTTGGCGACATGGATGTGGTGGAGGGTAAAGATGCGATCAGAAGCGGTTCAGAAGGCAGATGCAGGATGCGAGAGCTGACTTTACGCATGCGCACTTCAATCTGATTAATGAGTTCGGTCAAGAAGGGAAGTAAAGTCGGACGCAACGCGTTTTGGCTGGAGTGCACCGTACAGTTGAACATGAAAATGGATGGTTCTCGTTCAGTCCCTTTGAATAACTTCTGTACAGCTGGGGTGGCCCGATATTCACCCCAAACAGAAACGACGGGGAGATTAAAAACTTCAGCGCCATGCTCCAAAACTTGGTCATCTGTGATATCCAAGATGGCACTCGATGATAGAGGCTTCGCCTTGAAATGCTGACTGGCAGAGGCACTGAAAAGTCGGACTTTGCCGCTCAAAAATGTAAGTTGCGAGATGACATTGGATGTAGGTATTGCTGTATAACGTTTCTCCGACGAGGGCTTGACGCTTTCCACAAAGGTCGGTATTGACGACGATGGCGTTCGAGGGACACTAGCTGACAGGCGATCAACTCTTTCCTTGCCTTGCCGATAAACATCGATTAAAGAATATATATAGTTCGGAATTGTCGAGTCGATGTCGAGGATGAAGCCGCTAACATTTGCTTTGATCCAAAATTTCCTAGATGCTCCTGAACTCGAAGAACGAAGCTGCGCTTTCATCTCGGGATAGAAGAGGCAGTTGCGTGTGTTATGCTTCTCGGCTGCAAAATCCTCTGGGAAGGATTGCCTAAACCTGAGCGATTGTCAGCTTGATGTTGGTCAGTTCAAGGCTGACTCACCGAGAAATGAACTGAAAAGATAGGTGATGAATAGCAGCTTGGCCAGTTTCTCCACGGTGGGTCCCGAATTCAATTGATTTAACGGAGATCAAGAATGCCCGCACAGCAGCAGAGTCCTTGGTTTTCTTATGAGGAAGTTCGAGCTCTTCGTCGTGGGTTAATGGGAAGGCAACTCCAATGCTTCGAATGGAGACGCTGATTATGAAATCGCTAACCGACGCCTGCTCCAGCTGTACGTCGCCGACGTTGACATCAAATGTTTTCAGAATACTCTGCGCCTTTTCTTTGAAGGCAGCGAGTTCCGTTGCGCGCAGCTCTTGACGTTCAAGCATTTCGGCCTGGGGATTGTGCTTGGTTAGCTCACAACAAGATGAAAATGGAAGCTTAAATGACCTGCAGATTATCTATAAAATCACCAAACTCTCCGATGGAACTGGGTTGCATCACTGCGTGCGTTTTGGTCACAGATAAATCAAGGGCTTTTTCGGTGGATATCTCTGAACCAGAACCGCTGAGCTTGAAGTCGATTATCACGAACGCAGACCTATGATTGCGGCTGAAGGTTTTGCTCTGCACTTTGCTAAGGCGTGGAGCCAGAGACAAGGCAAGATCCGACAGACCGACGTCCCAAGCCCAACCTGATGCATTGCTGGCATTTCCATTGATGTCCTGACATTCAAGTAAAACTGTTGAAGAAACACCCTCCAATCCAACACGGAATCCTCGCATCTTAAGTTGTGCTTCATACACGAACGTCTGTTTCATGGGGGATTTTCGCATGGCAAACGACCCTTTCTGACGAGTTTTCTGCATCAGCGCGACCAGGTCATTAAAATCTTGCCCAAATTTCTGTTGCACGACCAACAATGTATCCCAGTGAGAGGGCTTCACTTTGAGGTCAATAAAATCGAAAAGTATCAGTCCGTTGACGTGATGCCCATCGGATTGACCAGCAAGAGAGAGAGGAGGGAGAGCAAGTTTTATGCGAGAACTTGGCGCTACTTCCTTGGTGTCCGGTTTGGATGACACATTGAGAACCATTGACGCGACTTGCAGACCAAACGCATGGGGGAGTCCAGACATTAGAGCACTCGAAGAATGTGCATAACCCACCGTCTTATTGACTTCCCAAGAAAGCCAAGTGCCATGCATAACTTGCAGGGAGATTTCGAAGTGATCGATTTGGCCATGAATTTGAACAATTGGACTCCGGCGAGATTGTCGTGAAGGTGTAGGTGAAAGTGGCTGGATGATAAGTCTTGCATTGTATTCAGTAACTAGCGTCTTCATCGCTGCCTCCATCCCCGGAAGGTAATCTGCTCTCCATTCTCCGATGAAATGATAGAGGCGGAGGGCACTACGAGGAACATGCAATCGCAACCCACTGAGCTTGAATGCAAGTTTCAGATTCCTTCCAGGAGGTTCTGGACGAGTGACGGCGGTAACACGACCACCGGTAAAAGCCAAGGCAGCTAAAATATCCAGATTGCTTTCCTTTGCCGGATCTGCTGGCGACCGAGCTTGCAGGTAGACTTGATCAAATAATGTACTGTGGTTCACGGACTGCGGATTTTGATTATGGGAGAAAAGTAAGGTCGTAGAACTTTGGACTCCGGTGATTCCCATCACAAGTACCAAGTTTTCTGCGCCGGCTTGTACCCGCAACTGTCGAATTGCACCAAGGACTTCAAGGGAGTAAAATTTTGAAGCTAACGTGGAAGTCCCGTCCATCGATACCCGAATCTTTGGGCTTACGATATCTTCCAACACGGGAGGGTATTGCCTTTGCAGCCGAAGTAGTTGTTGGGCAAAATCCATCAAGTGGGGAGAAATTGTTAGCCCAGTGTCTCCGAGGGATACAGACACAAATCCTTTGCGAAAAATCTTGGATGATTTTGAACGCAGGGAAGTCTGGGAAGCGCTGGATATGTTGTTGAGATTTGATTGTATGAGTTCAAAAGTTCTTGATTCAAGATCAACTGAAAGGTTGTTCACAATGAATTGACTTGAAGCTGCGCCTGTCGGGGCAAGTATAGTGACAGTAGCCTTTCCAAGCTGTGTCGACCATGCCTCTATTTTGATCCCCGCTGACTTGGGTTGCTTCAGCTCTGTGTGGAAGTCAGGCATGAAGAAGCTGGGGTCCATTGAATCTAAGTAATCAATATTGCATGCGTCAGGGTCGAGCAGGGCCAGCCTGGACTCAACTGAAGACACCAGGTTGTCCAGACTGAAAGGCCTTGGAGGTGGTCGATGATCTTTGTGTCTGAAGTTCCAACTGATGTTTCGCAGGTGATAAAGAAATTTAAAAGTCATATCTGTACGAAGTAGATGCGGGAGTCCAGTTTGGACCAAATAAGATGGCTGAATGGTTGACAGTGGGTCAATGACGGGTCCTTCTTTAGTGGCGTCCAATAGGTTGTCGAGTAATACGCGTTTCGCGGCCATAGGAAAAGCCTTCATGGCCTTGACTAGCGGTACTAACAATGACCCCGTGGATAGGAAAGCGGTGTATGTTGCAATGGCTAATTCGGGCCCACGGTGGCCGAGTTCGATGGAAGTGCCACTGAGTGATACCCGGACATTCCGACCAGACATGTTTACAGAGGAAGATGAAAGTGAAAATTTAAACATCCTGGATTCTGGGAGAGACGAGGAAATAGTCCGTTTATCTATCGAGGTTTCGATGGCGGATGTGACTCGATCGAGCGACATCTTCATCGTCGAAGTTTTCTTGCCAGATTGCCCAAGTAACCTAACGCCCCCAACGTCAAGGTTTACGATGGCAATTATATCTAATTTCGAAGGAATGTTGGTAGGTTCCATATTAAGCCTTAAGTTTCCTTCTTCTGACACGGCGACGTGTTGGATGATTTGGGATGTAACTTGTGGTAGATCAATGTCGTAAATGACCCGTTTAGACAATTCTTTGGCAGATATTTTCCCCATGGCGTCAGCCAAGAGTGAATCGATGGCAAGTTCGGCGTCATACACCTGATAGTACTGAAATGTCAAGCAAGCCACAATCAAGGAGGAGGCACATACCATAGACTTGACATCATTCTCAAAATACGCGACCGTGGGGAGTATGAGAGGATTGAAGGTTAGATTGACAGATTTATGAAACCTAAGTCGAACAATTGTAACATCTTCATCCTTGGGTATGTCTTCTGACAGCTTTAGGCAAGAAGACGGTGAAAAGTTCAACGTCGTGTAGGCATCGGAACCGCGGCGGATGAATGCAGCACCTTCCTATGAAAAATTGGCATTCTGTGAGGGAAGAAATTTGACATAATGTAGCTAACCTTTGTCAGTTTGAACGGGCTACCGTCCCAGGTACCAGGATGGTTAAACCAATTCGCTATAAAATGTCTCGAAAGAGAAGCATAGAAAGACATCAGAGAACTGGTTGCTTGCTCGTCGGAGGAATCTACAGGTGTATACAGTCAGACAATAGGACCTATTTGAGCATAAAGAAACTGACCGCCAACCTCGGACCAGTCGTTTCCTGTAGAATCGCTATCTGTGAGATCTGCGTCATCTGATTCATCCCCACTGGACATCGTAACGTCGTCCTCCCGAGGCTGGGCAACTGGCGTTGAAGTACGTGTTCTCCTGAATGGTGCTTAAGATTAGCTTCTTGTCAAATCAAGTTAAATATATGTAAAAGACTTACGCAAGACGAGCATCGCGGTCAGCCTCAGATACCCCTTCTTCTCCATCGGAGTCAGATAAATTTGCCAGCGTGGAAAGCCTCCAAGATGGGGGCCTAGGACGGAGAGGTTCCTGATGTGTCAAGGTGGCAGTTCTCCCGACGGCCTCAGAATTTCTGGGTAATGTAGGTTGAGGAAGGTATATTCCATTTCTATGGGATAGAAAGTCTGAGGGATTGAATATCAATACCATCGTTTATTCACAGATTGTGTAATCTCACCTGAGAATGATGTAGCTTTAGTTCGCTGCCTGAGTTGGCTGAACATCTGCCTGGCTCGACCGGTCAATCTATCCTGTTCTTCGACAAAGGCCAGTTGATTGCGCGTCATCGTTCGATGTCCTATCGGAGACGAATATAGATCCAAGTAAGCGTCGCATGTCGCAGCGGCAGCTTCCAACCAAATATCCCGGTCCAGAGAAGCCCTTAGAAGCATGGTGAATGAAAAGTGAGGGACCATCAAACTTGTAACCTTGTGGTATTGGTGTGCACCGAGGTCGTTGCTGTCGAATTTCAAGCCTTGGAGCCTCACAAACATTGCCGCGTGTTCCGATTTCCATGATATTTCACTTATTTTAGTTGTAATTTTGTAGAAAGTGACTTATATTCATCAAAACAGTCAGCGCAAGGAATTCGAACAGTTGTGGAAGCTCACCATCGGGGTCAATATGGGGCAAAAAGTCTTCTGCTGGCGCATTCACGAGGTCTACAAAATTCAGGCGGAAGAAGTTAGCAGCCGCAACTAGAGGAATTGCCTCTCTTGCGGACATGGAGGCCTTCACATCCCCAATCGCGATCTCCCAAAGACAAACGTAGGTCGCGGTCTTTGGTTGTGGGCCGAATAAACGATTCGCCGTAATGTCAATTCCTTGAGAATGGTGAATGGATGGCCAGCGAACGCGAAAAACGAGTTCATACCATCAATAAGGAAGATCGGAGATGAGACTGTTGTACTAGCTCCTGCGGCAGGTTCTGTGTGAGAAATACTGCCGGTAATTGTGTCCATGTTCAAGGACATTCCTGAAATAGAGTTAGAGATGAATCAAGCGTTCAACGAGGACGGTACCTAACTCACCCATATAATAGTCATGAATTCTGAATTGCATTTGTACTTCTGGGACCTTGAGCGAAATACAAGAGCTGTCTGCCCCGGGTCCGAGCAAATCAGGTTCGGAAACATTCTGGGTCGGGCTGCCAATCAAACCTATAGGCAACAAAATTTTAGCCTGTTCGACTCGCAGCGAGATTTCGACTTGAAACATGTTGGCCTAAAGAATCGCATCAAAGAGGAGGTAAAAGATCATATAAGCAGAAGCAGACCTTCCTAGGCCGGAATTTCAGTGCAATTGGATCACCAACAGGTATATTTCTCGCTCGTTTGTCTAAGTATTCGGACAAAGTCTGGAAATGCGTGAAAGATCCCAGGTAGTTATCTCGCAATACCATAAAATAACGAATAGACCACCCGTAAGCACGATAGGCGGCATTTTTAACCTGGTAGTAGGTCAGAATATATAAAGATAAGAGGTCAGTCTTATCTCACGTCAAAGTCTAGGCGGAGTTGTTCGACATTCTCAGCCAGAACCTCAGAAAAATAGCGATAAGACCCCACTATGTTGAGCGTGGATGTTTTAAAGAAGTTTGCCCCTGTCTTTCGATGTGATGCGTGGGTGCTCCATCGCGGCAATGAGAGATTAGCAACCATATCTGGAGCAGTAACGGTAAATGAAACTGAGGTAAACTCGGGCCTGAATACATTTGAAGGTATTGTCGTCGAGGTTCTTAAGTGGGGCCCTCTTAGAATGAGCAAAGCTGAAATTGGCGACCTCAGAACATATCATGGGAAGAGATGTGGAGCCTACCATTTTCTTCTTTGATTAACGGTTTGTCAACTATATTCTGATCGTTTGCATAGAGGTTCATCTCGAAGTGATGCATCTCGAGTTTGAAGCCGTATATCATCGGAATAAACTTCTGATAATCAGTGGGAGGTCCGGAAGCCCAGTCTTTCCCCAAGTCGGTGAACATGTTGATGTGATCGCGCAGTAAGAACATCACAGGTTGACGGAGATAGACAGCAATCGACCATAGACGCTCAGCATCCCAGGCAACTGGAGCCGGAAGTTCGCAACGAACCTAAAAATGTATCAGAACTCTGTAGCACAGAATGCGGGCTTGACAATACCCTGCAAGATTCGGCAGATACAAGGCGAATATCGTTTAGACTTGATCTAATGGCCACTGTATCAAGGTGTACTTCCAGCGTTGATTCAAATCCTGACGGACCCACGACCATGGGCATGACGTAGTTGATAGAAGATCGGTCTCCCACTACTACATTGATAGCCACTGCCTCTCGTTTGCGGGGCCTGTGTGGTACGTCGGACATCCCATCCCATTGCCAGTCCTGAAATAAACCCTAAGGCATTGTATAAGACAAGAAGAGGAATCGATCACCTTTGAGGCTTCTCGGAACGGAATATGCAAAGTGGTCTCATCACGGAGCTCTAGAAAGATATGGAGAGCTGTCCAGACCCTTTTATCCCCAGGATTGAGTTTGGTGGTAACCTCTGAATTGCGATATGCTGCGGGGAAGAAAACACGCTGCAGCTCTGCTCTGTATATCACGCCGTAAGTTTTTTTTTTTGCGAAAAAAATCGGGAATGCTGGCAAGATCTATCTTACCGTTGGCGATCTGCCCATGGTCCGTAACGCAAGAAACCACCATAAACGACCAGATCGAACCCCCACTCAGGAGGTGTGTCTCCATTTCCGATATCAAATATCCCATCCACACCATAGCGAGCAGCGACAGGGTGAGAAGGCACTTCGCCCACAACATCGACATAATACGTAAGCTCGAGAGTCGGAGCCTCTAGAATTTTTCGTTCTATTGCATATTCAAATGCTGAAAAATCGATGCCAATTGGTGTATCTTCGTCTGCGACCTTTTTTCCCTTTCTAACATGAATAGGCGGCATGGCCGATTCATGCGCAATTCGCTGGGCACGCCGAGTGGAGAAATATTCCGTAATAAGGCCATATAATCGGAGCTGTCGCCATAGCTTTGAAAATGCCCGGTATGGTTGATAAAATGAGGGTTTTCGGAGGGTTGAGTACCTGGAAAACACGTGGGCACGAAGCCAGGGGATAAAGCAAAAATGAAGACACGAACTGCTTGATCCTGCTGTGAACAAGTGTACCTAAGTTGGCCATCAGATCGACGTAGTCATCATTATGTACAAGTTTGATAAGCGTGTCATGGAACTTGAGGCCGAGTACCTGCTTATAGAGGTCATATCTTGACCTCGACTTGAAAAAAATCAATAAGGTGAGCAGTGTGGTGGCATTAGGGACATACTGCGACGATACCAAATGTGCCAATTGCATGCTGGAACTCCGCGACAAGAAGATTAGGTGTAGAGGGATTGCCCAGAATGATTGCACCTGTTTGAATCTCGATCCCAAGAGGTAAAAGATCCTTCGGGTCCAAGGTGGGCAATTGACGTCGAAACCAAGCTAAAGCTTTGTTTATTATAGATGGTAGGCGAATCGAGGACCGGACAGCAGATGGAGGATGAAAAGGGGAGGATGAATCTTGGGGTGGAAGGCATAAGCTGAATGAATATAGAGGAGAAAGGTAAACAGCACACCTTGTCTCGGAAATCGACTAAAAAACCTGCGATGGGAGCTTGAGCGAGAGGCTGGTCGGTGTGCTTTCTCCATTTGCTCCACAATACCATCATACGCCGCTGTTCGGTTATAAAGAAACCATTCCACGCCCTGGAAGGACAATTGAACGCGGCAGGACCAAAGACGCGATGAGTGCCCTGCTGTGAGAACTTTAGAGGTAAGTTTGAAGGCCCAATTGCTGCTTACTATCTTCGCCACGAACAGAATTCAGTTCTTCTTCAGAGGTGGGGCGTCGTATCCAATATCTCCATTGGATCTGCCCTTTGACAAGCTTTATAGTTTGGTTACTCGAGTGATACCGCACATCCTTGAGTAGTATTCTTCCTGTGAGTAGAGAGAAGTGAATGGAACCTAGATATTTTATTGTGTTAAGAAAGATGCTTGCCATAGGCTGATGACAGACTTACCAATTTCAATCCAAATACTTGAACCCTCTTGGTTCCAGAAAAGGATACGAATAGTCTGACCGATAATAAATGCAATGAACCTATTCCAGTAGAAGAAGTACAAGATAAGAGCCGCGACTATGCAAATGCACGCTATGAGGAGGAGCTGGTTAAACATGGCCGGAGAACGGAGCGTGTGCAGAATCCAGCTCGAAATTTTGATTCAGCCTTGTTTCCGCAAATTGGGTAGGCTGACGGTAGAATTTATAACATGAGGCAGAGGAGGAGGAGCCTGAGGAGGAGGAAGAGGAGAGTTCAACAAGTACGCGGGCCGTGATTTCCTCACTGGATGCAGGGATGACAATTTTGCGCTAGAAAATCCTTATGTAATCTTCGGACTTTGAAACCCCGGTCCGACCTAGTCGCGTCAATATTCTCTCCTTGCTCTCTCAATGCTCTCCTTACTCTCGACGTGATAATTCCCCCATTGTAACTCTTGAAATTCGATTTTATACTTCTTGAATGGTCTGGGACCTGTTATGAGTACTCAAAAATGGCCCCGGGACACCGCTGGCAGGATCCGATTGGCCTAGAGACGATTAATGTCATTGTGAAGATTGTACCATCATGGACGAATGGGCTGTATCTGGTTCAGCTCGAGCTTGTTTCTGGGATTCTTGATGGGAAGGACATCCTTTTCTGCACCGCTACCGGAGATGGAAAGTCAGCAGCATTCGCTATTCCTGGTCTTGTCCTCGTCGAATACAACAAAAATGCTGGGGCATATCCTCCCGGCTTTCCTACTCGAAAGCGGCCTATTGACATTGTAATCACACCAAAAAAGGGTCTTG
>Ga0307517_10003270_pt1 | contig 25345 bp, 23 predicted proteins | sample 23_EM_MG_FD_194515 | JGI IMG/M metagenome (GOLD analysis project Ga0307517, IMG submission 194515) | Populus trichocarpa ectomycorrhiza microbial communities from riparian zone in the Pacific Northwest, United States - 23_EM | ecosystem: Host-associated > Plants > Roots > Unclassified | place... | reverse complement strand
TCTATTTCACCAGCCTTCTGTCGCAGATCATATATATATATATATATATATAGACTTTTTTTATGTGTTTTTCGTAGTTTTAAAAAATTTAATTGCAAAATAAAAAGTTTATCCATGTATGTGTTTAAATAAATCAATGACTATATACGTTAATAAATAAAAATAAAAGGTCATAACAATAACTAAAAATAAAATTTAAAAAATCAAAAAACAAATATAGATCAAAATATTTAATATCACAATATAAGACGTTTAACTAATTGTATTTGCTAAATCTTTTTATTAAAATAATATTTTTATTCAATTAAAAAATAATAAAAAATATCATGCAATATTACAAGTATTAGAAATATTGTTTAAAAATAAACATTTTTATTTTTAAAAATAAAATTCATCCACACAAAAAATAAAAAAATTATAGATGAATAAAAAAATTACCTTTAGAAATTAAACACATGCAAAATAATTTTAAAACAATTTGTATCCAAAAAGGGTTAAATAAACAAAAAAAAATCACAAAGAAGTGATATTAATTGAAAAATAATTTTTTTTAAAAATACATATTAAAAAAGTATTAATTAAGAAAAAGAAAAATTACAAAAACATAATAATAGTCGAGATGTTGTGGTTTAACTAATCAAACCAATGATCCGAGCTATGTACTTAAGCAAGTTAAATAATTTTTTTAAAAATTTATACTTAACTTATATGTACGTATGTGTGTGTGTGCGCGCCCGTGTACATATAGAAAAGAGGAAAAAAAACTTAGCATGGGTAGCCTGCCTCTATGCACCTAAACTTGGTTTTATTTTTATATTTTTGATTTTTTAAAGGAGCGGATGATCTATCATCCACACACATGTTTTAAAAAAAAAATACACGGACGACGTGTCGTCAACGAGCCTAGATTTTGGACACTAGCGTAATGGCTGAAAAAACACGTTAGTGCATCTTTTGCCCTAAAAAACTAATTTTTAAGCTATTTCAACTTCAAAAAACCTCATCAACACTCTTGGAATACCTACAAACAAACTCATCAATAAAAAAAACAAAAAAAAATCTAAAAACTTGAAATCGAACCGAGTTAAATTTATCTTAACTGACTTAGATCTGTTTTTTTTCACGTAATATTAAGACTCTAAAACACCACCACCAATCTTACCCCATAACATTGAACATGTGGAAACAAAAAAAAAATCAATTTTGGTGGTCATAAATAGCTTAAACAATAACTTTCTCTTTTATCACTAGGATTCAACAACCCTTTTTCTTTAACCAGGGATTAAAAAATAACACAAATGAACCTTTTGTACCAAAAGTGAATATTTAAAATTTAAAAAGATCTAAATTGTATAAATCAAGTTATTTTTAAAGATTAAGGATACAAATATATTTTTCACAAAATCCCTGGCGCGTCGTCCATGTTTAGCATATTTTTTCATTTCAGTCCCTCTTCTTTTAATGTCACTGTTGCCTAAAAAATAAAAAAAAATTAATTTTTAATTAGGATCAAATTATCTAAAATAAAATTCTAAGAATAAAAATAAATTATTAAAAGATAAACACCCAGTGTTTTATGAGTGTGTGAACATTGCCCATCTAAAGTAAAAAAAAAAACCCACACCCTTACTGTTTTCTATTATCATGGAAAATAACATAAACAAACAATAATTAATTAATTAATTAAAATAACCAGGTTCACGCTCTATTTTTTTAAAATAAATTAAAAAATACACGATTCATTTAATGTTATTTAAACCCTACTCGCCCCGGTCAACTTGGGTTTGAACGAATTGCCTTTAATGCAAGCCGAGTCTAAAAATAATAATTTGAAACTAATTTCACTTGATCTACTTCCTCAATAAGTTAATTTATGATTCTTTTGATTTTTTTTTTAATTTTAATATAGCATTGTTTTAACGAAGATTTTTGTCTATAAAACAAGTGATCTAAGCCTTACATCGAGTCCACTCATCATGCTATTTTTCAACAAGATCTAGACGGGTTATATATATATAAACATCCTTTTGTCAAATTTTCAAGTTCAAAATCGATCCACCGAAACCACACGAGCATTCGGCACAAATCAACATTATAACCCAAATGTTATAATATCTAACCCTGCCTTGTGTTTAATATTAATATTTATTCTCTGTGTCTAATTAAATCACAAGAGCAAAGAGAAATCTCTCCCTACTACTCGCGTCTCCACCGATCAACAGAACAATCTCATGCACTTCTCTAATTGGTATGGTAGCTCTCTTCTATATGTATCGTTCTTATTCTCTGGTTGAATGCAGATATAGTGAGATGGACGTGAATCAATTAAAGCAGGTGTACTGTGGGGTTGTTTCTCGCAGCTGGTAAAACATAGCATGCAGCGGCTGGATGTGGACGTGGAGGAAGGAAGGATTAGAAAGGAATTGAGACAGTTTTGATGGGAAATCAGAATCATCAGCATCGGGTGGTGAAAGTGAGGAGAGAAACAATTGAAGCATGCATGACATGTCCTCTCTGCAATAAGTTACTTAGAGATGCCACTACCATATCTGAATGTCTACATACGTGTCAGTCTCTCCTTCTCTATCCATTTGATTGTTCTTTTGCCTTAATCTGGGTCATTACTGGGTTTATCTGGATTTGTTGTCTTGGTTTTGTCCTTGCTTTGACTTGGTAGTTCTGTAATTGTGTTTAAAGAATGTGGGCTTTTAGTACTTCCCTCTGCACCAGGATCTTTGATGATATCTATCCCTTTCTAGTTAGATTCCTTGCTTGATGAAATTAAAGTTGAATGTTGAATGTTGGGCATAATTTTGTTAATTGGAAAGTCTTTAACTCTCTTTTCCAACCTAATCTTAACTTTCTGTCGGGCTAGCTGCTGCTACTTGGTGGAGTAGTTTATCTGTTACAATGCAATCCTCTCAAGTTCAAAAGTTAGATTAATCTAGTTTATGAATTTTCTATTGTTTATGCAAGATTAAATTTTGGTGAAGATTATTGTTTTTGAGTTTGTCAAGTCGGTAGATGAAAAATCTCTAATATATTTTCGTTTTTATTTCATTTTTCAAATTTCATCCAGTTTGCAGGAAGTGTATATATCAGAGGATATCAGATGAAGGACTAGATAGCTGCCCAATATGCAATATCAATCTGGGTTGTATTCCATTGGAAAAATTAAGGTAAGATTTTTGCTGTTTCTATTTGGGGGAGATTGAGAGGATGCTTAGCTGATATATATGGACATACACACACTGCTATAAATGCAATTGCTATTTTAGCAATCTGTTGAGGCAACAATAGTATTCTTATGTTCATTGAAAATACATGCACATGCATAATGTAGTTACTTATTGTGTTTGGGATTGTGGTTGCGGTTGCTTTTCGTTCAGAAATACATCAAAATAATGTTTTTTTATTTTTAAAAAATTAATTTTGACATCGGCACATCAAAATGATCTGAAAACACCAAAAAAATATAAACAATTTTCAATTTTTTCAAAAACGCTTTTGAAACGCAAAAACAAACAGGCCCTTGTAGATTACAATAAAATTTTGGTAAAAAATTAAGTTTTTTGTTGTTTGAGTCGTAACTAATCGATATGTATCACTGGCAATTGATAAACAGGCCAGATCACAATTTGCAAGATGTGAGGTCCAAGATTTTCCCATACAAAAGAAGAAAGGTAGAGGCACCTGAAGTTGTAGAGTCAGTTACATTACCAGTTATAAGAAGAAAGGAGAGGTCACTCTCATCATTGGTAGTCAGCACCCCTAAAGTTTCCACACAGACTACCACAACAGGAAGAAGAACAAAACCTTTTCCAAGAAAGGCTGCTGCTTTACGAGGTTCAGGTTTTTCAATTGAGAAACCCATTAAAAAGGAACATGATCGTGCTGAAGATAGTCCAGAGAGCTCAAGTTCACCTGAAACTCCGAAAAAGTTCAATCAGAATACACGGCAGGTAATATTAGCCATTATAGTAGTTTCTACTTTGGTGGATGCCTAATATCATTCTAATTGACTGTTGATATAAACTCATTTTCATTTATGATATCCTGAGAAACGGTCCATTTTACTAAAAAGTCTCAGAACTGCTGTCTAACCATCGCAGAATTCTTCCTCTGCCGAACCTAGTCAACCTGCTCCTGATGATGAAGCAGAGAATGGGGCCGAACCAAGGGATGGGAAATCAGATCTCTGGCAACCTTTAAATTTTTTGGTGGAAGTTGCAAACAGAACCAAGTCATTCAAGTCTATTCCACAAGTTAATGATGCTAAATTAGAATCACGACCTGTCCGTGAAAATGAACCTCAAGTGCATAAAACCAAATTTAAGGAGAACAAAGACAAATCAAAAGTTAAGGATGAAAAGAATAATATCGATAATGTTTCCGAAGGAACAGTGGAACCAAAAAGGTTGCGCAGGATTCGTCGAAAAAAGGCAGCGTTTAATGACGTTTCAGGCATTTCATCCCCAGCGGTGCTGCACACTGCTGCTGCAAAGCAAGAAAGAAGAAGTGGCCCTGTTTGGTTTTCACTATTGGCTTCTGAAGAACAGTGAGAAACAACCCCAGCTTTTCAACTAGAGAAAACTTTCTGTACCAGGAGTCTAATGTGTTTGCTTACTTAAATGTTCTTTCATTGTGTTCATATAGTTATTTCACTTCTTTTTTTTTTCCAGGGAAGGAGATGCACCTTTGCCACAAATTCCTTCAAGTTATTTAAGGCTAAAGTGAGTTTCTTTTGTCTTCACTGCATTCTTGTATGTACTCTTCATCGCATTTGCTGGATACTTTATTTTTCTTTTGCTATGAAGAATCCTACCTGCCTTTTTATTGCAATGATATTACTCCAAGTTTCGGTACTTGGTATCTAGGAGCATGATGAAATTTTTTTTCTTGAGTTATGCTGGTTATATGCTAGAACAACAGTCACTGCCTGAGAGAGTGAGATTAACCTTTAACCATGTTTAGGTTGGAGGCTTAGAGATGTAAAGATGTAGGGAAATCCTCAAACAATGTGCGTTGAGGTGGTGCAGATTGTGAAAACAGTGAAAACTCGAGTCATGACTTTTTGTAGATGCATCTGACTCATCTAAAGTCATCCTTTCTTTGTTACACAACCTATTCCAGCTAGAGGTCTGGAGGTTGCAGTATGGAAAGTGCGGAGAGGAAAAACCTGCGGATCTATCCAATTCAGAGAGTGTATCTCAAGACACTTGCTACCAGTCCCGAAAGGGACAGGTTATCTAAATTGACCAACTATGCCTAATTTGATAGATTCTATGCACATCTGAGCATATGTGAAGACCATTTCAGTCTGTAACTTACAGCTGAACCTGGACACTATGTTGGTCTGCTCTCTGTCCTAACTGGTAGAAGGTGCTGCAAAGAACCTGATAAACAACTAATTCCTACCAGAACTCAGGGTCCATTGTAGATATATTAATTGACAGGTTAATATGTTTCCTTTTATCTTGTGATGGATTGTTTAACAAGTTTTTTTCCGCATTCAAGCCAAGTAATAATCCTCCCAGAAACACCCTGGAAATATTTAATTGTTAGAACACCGTTTGAAATAAGAAAAAAACACTTTTTTTGGTGAATGAAGTGAAGCAATTAACTAATTCCAGAAGACGTGTTACACTTATTTTGCTCTATGGCAGGGATGGAAATGTACCTGTTTCTTTCATCCAGAAGTACTTGGTGAAGAAGCTAGACCTCACTAGTGAAGTTGAGGTGAGATGTGTTGACAAGCTTTATGTTCAGATCATTTTTAGCTAGGGTTAACAAGAATAACCCGCAACATTTTAGTGTTAAGTATGTTTTTTTTAATGCATTCACAAAAGAGTCTTTGACCTTGGAAAACCATGTTATTATGTTCCTGCGCACTAGTTTAGTCATGTTACAACGATTGTAGTAAGTGCATATCCTGCTCTTTTATTTATATCTTCTTATTACTTTTTGAGTCCTGCACCTGTCATTAACACACATTACTCATGAACCGATCTCATTACTCATGTCTTCTAAGTCTGATTTCCTGTTGAAATTTGATTTTGCATTTGTTCCTGCAATAATGTGAGCAGATTTACTATGAATCGGAGATTGTTTCTATCTCAGGAAATCAAATGTTTTGGATTTATTCTGCCATTAGTAAAGGGTGAACTAAGTATTTGTTCAAATCACGAGGAAGTATTCTCAATTAAGCAGTAGAACCTATAGTGATTTCATTATCAATTTGCCTCAACTTGCATTCGTTAATGATTTCAATATAGAAATAAGCTTGTCCAGTTCTCATTCTTGTTACTCCACTGTTTGGTATTCTTGCAGGTTGAGATCAGATGCATGGGAAGACCAGTGATCCCTACATTACTATTGTGTAATTTAGTTGATCAGTGGCTACAGGCAGCACCAAAGCCAGAACAGGTTCCAGTGTCTGCTGGTTCCTCGGCAAAGGATTTTGTGATGGTGCTGGCCTATGCTCGAAAGGTCCCAAACCCATAACAATGCTCCTCTTCAATAATGTCCATATGATTCTCTGAACCCCATGGCAACAAAGTGAGGTTTCTCCTAGGCTTGTATTCCACGAGCATGTCTCTCATGACTAGTTCCTCCACGATATTTGCATTGCCTTTGCTGTAACCACAACAGGCTGCTACAGGGAACAGGGGATGAAAAGAAATTCTTTGATTCATGGTTATATAAATGCAGGGTAATCCGCACAATAGTGTGGCGTGACTTGCTGTTAGCCGACTGTGATGAGGTGCAAGTTCACGGGTGTTCTTTCAGTTATTGTATGATTATATACCTCCTAGTGCAAAACTTTCTACTGGGACCATCCCCTTTTTCTTGTATGCATATTGCACGATTTACATGCTAGAAGATGTACTATTTGCTCAATAAGACTTTCGTTCCTATCATTTTCTGTGGTTGGTTATATGCAAAGTTGGATCTGCCTCGTTGACTGCCCTCCACAATAGAAGGTTTTATATTTGGTGCCTTTTTTCTCTGTTGAGTTGAGATCTTAGTTTTGCCCTAACTAGACATGTTTTTTATTTTATTTTTGATCATCTTGACATGAGTTTTTGCACTACCCAGCTGAGTATTGGTGGCTGCTGCTCTCTCGAACGCAAAGCGCCCGATTTTAGACTGTTCCGGGCCTCATTCTATTTAATCATCGAGTAGATGGGCCGCCCTGTCCTCGTGCCCACTCGGTCAGTTCGCTATTTAGCGTCCTCTATACGGAAAGATAAAAGATAAAAGAAAGTGAATCTCTTTGGGTCAGCTTTGGTATCATGAGACTTGACTGAGTCCATCAATAAATTATTTTCTTGCAAACTGCTTGGAAAGACATCACTAATAAATTATTATTATTAGCTTTAGGGAAATCACTGTTCCCCTGACATGTTTTTTTTTTCTTTTCATTTTTACATTTCAACATTAAAAAGTTTTTATAGGAATTACACTTTTAAAGATTGAACGTTATTATTTATTTTAGTTTTTTTATATAATATTATCATGGTCTTGGAGAAACATACTAATATTTAATTGATGTTTAGTTTTATGATTTTTTTTTATTGTTAAATAAAAAATAATTTTTTAAAAAACATAATTATTATAAAATAAATTTTATAATTTATTTTAATTTACTTGGTATAAAGTTATCGTGATTTTAGAAAAACATATTAGTATTGAGTTGATGCTCTGTTTCTTAAGAATTTTTTTTTATATGATTAAATAAAATATAATTCCAAAAACAAATATAATTATTGAAAATTAAGTTTCATAATTTATTTTGATTATTTTATGAGATTATCGTGGTCTCAGAAAAACATTCTGGTATTGAGTTGGTACTTGGTTTTGCAAGAACCTATTTTTTTATTATATAATTAAGTAAAAATAATTTTTAAAAAATAAAGTTATTAAACTCAATGGAGATCATGACCTAAGTCACAGGTTAACCTAGGTTAACCCGAGTTGATCTGATGTGTCGCCACCTTGGTATTTTTTTTAAGAAATCATGTTGAAAATATTTTTTTAAACCCCCATCATATTTTTATTAATCATCCGAGTTTTTTTAATCTGTTAAGTTGATAGAATTATGTTAATATAACTTGTATATAATTTAATTTAAAGCTCGAGCTAAATAAGAAATATAATAAGGAGATTTTAGATTCAACCCGATGTTGTGTTTTAATTTTTTTTTATCTTAACTTCAACAACTGACCGAATTTTATTAAGATTTCTTTTTATACAAATTGTTTAATGAATAGCATATGTCCAAAATATAATCCAAATATGCCACCGAATATAATCCTTACAATAAGGATGTCTGCTGCAGTGTACAATGCAATCAAAGCTTCGGACATAAGGATGTCTATTGTACAATACAGCCACACAAGTTCTTACAAGCAGACTGCCAAAAACATTTGCTTGCACAACATATCATGACGTGAATTTAAACGAAAATATAATATGCATGAACTCGTCCTAAACCTTCAAATTTCATCTTTGCAAGAGTGAACAAGCTGTAGTAGCCATAGGCTTCCAGCCAGCTATCCAAACTCTAAACAAAACCAGCAGTCCACTCAGTATGATGGGATAGAAGGAAACTAAGCAGACAAATGCTGTGAAGATTATGGATTCTGATAACCTCTACGGTGGCTTGCAAGTCGCATAACTTGGCCAGCATATTACATGGAAATAGAGAACGTGATGATTGAAGGATTACAAGATAGTCTGAGGTTGCATGACTCGAGCTACAGAGGTACCTTCACCATGGATTTTACTCCATGTTCGAAATCCCGAGGTATCTTCAATTGTATTGTACTCGAAATGAATCAATTTTATAGGCAAGGATTTAGTGAACAGCCAAATAATCTACCTTTATTACTTGCTAAAAAGACAGACAAGACACAAGACCTTGTCAATATCAAATGAACAATAAAATAAAATCACTAAGCAATAACGTTCTTGAATTAATGCTACAAAGGCAATAACAACATGCACAGAAAATACATAGAGACTCCGTGAAAAGATCACAAGCATAAGCAGATATTATGGTTAACGTACTTCAAGCGATAACACCATTGAACCATCATTACTTGCAAAGGAAAATGACCTAACACACTCCCGGGACCCCATATAAATTGAAGCTTTTATGGAAACACTCCTCCAATCTGGCATAAAACAAGATAGGAACCAAAAACTCTTCAAAAAACTACGGGGAAAGGGAGACCCGTACCAAAACTAGCTTTTAAAGTCACCAAAACGAAGGATTGTGACAACAGGCAAGGCACTGATTTTGCATGGCCAGTGACAGCAACATTGCTAACTTTCCCTTGTCAATTTTTCAATTGAAAAACTTTTCCTCACATGGGGAAAATGCATTAGATCCACCTTTATAGGAAAATTCCGCCTTAATACTGATGATAAAATTCGAGAGACTGTACACCATATAGCTTATAAAGAAAGATTCATGCTTCTTAACACATGGGCAAACAACCATCTGGACCGTCTCTTTTCATGAAAAAAGGAGGACAATAGGAGACCGTTACGCACTTATGCCACTTCTAAGGCCAAGAAAAGGGAAATTCAGAGACAATCCCACCTTCCAACAATTCTTTTTTTAAAAAAAGATTCTTCCCAATCCTTCCACCAGCATTTATAAGTTCCAGATCCAGGTCTTCCGCCATGGCACCAAACTTGTAACCATGTTATATCCGGATGCTTGTGTATCATAGCCAAGTTTACATCATAAGAAACAACACAAGCAATAAAACCGATGCGCTAGTACCTCACTGGGGCTCTTGTACTACACGAGCTAGGGTTCTCGTTCAAGTCCCAGATTGATAAACACGCACACCCCCTTGATCTAAAAAAAACACAATCGTTCATTTACTTATCTATGAATAATACATACCGAACTGTCTTCAGTTTAACCTATCAAAATCGGTGCAAATTTAAGTGTACATAGATATATAATCAACTTATATCATCAATAGCAGTTGGAAAACAAACACAATAAAACGAAGAAATGAACACATTTTGCATTGAAATTCAAAGAAATCATTGATAAGAAGTACTACTGCTCCTTTCAAATAAGGCACAGAACACCATGTAGTAAACCATCTATTTTTTAACAAAAATCTATACTGATTCACCACAACCACATTTACAACACACTCATCTCATCAAAAAATAATACTTGCTAGCAAAAACTATGAAAAAATCGATTCAACTCAAGATTGGTCAACTAACCAGAGAGAAAATCAGCTGCTCCTGCCGAAACCAAATTCCACCTGACTTGTGCGTGTGAAATTAAATTCCGAAAGAAATCTTACTTTTAAACGCGAGTATAGCCATCTCTCATAGGACTCCCCACAACAGAAAACAAGCCTTCATCAGCCAAATCATGCTCATCCAAATACAAATTCTCAGTTCCCCTAAACGCAGCGTGTAATACAACAACAGCAGCCCCAATCAAAACCGATACCAAGACATTTAACCAGACGTGAGTGAAAATCAAAGCAATAATAGTCACGATGGAAAGCAAACCAAGCACCACACGATCATCAATCGGACGATGGAAAATCACCAGTGGCTGGTCACGAAAGAAGTAGAGGAAAAACCAAGCGACAAAGACGACTAAGAAGACAATCATCGAGAGAGGGTGCCATAAGAGGCTTAAAAAGAGTATAACGAGGATTATCATAGTGTAATTAACGCGAAAGTAGTAGAGGTTGCGTTTTACGCGGATTGTGGCTTCGCCGAAGGAGAGCGGGCGCGTGAAGGAGGAGAATTCAATCAATTCGCGCCATGGACGGCGCGTGGCGAAGAAGTTGGTTGTAGTATTGGCGGAGCGGGTGAGGAAGGTCGATGGAGCTGCGGCGGATGGGAGGGAATCGTACGGATCTGGAGCTGGAGCTGGAGCTGGATATGAAGAAATCATTGAGGAAATGAACGAGAGAGAGAGGGAGAGATTGGAGATCGATTCGCTGTTACAGAGAGTGGCAATCTTGTGGATCTCTACAACTGACCAGTATTATTTCTTTAGAGGGCATTTGGTTTTTCAATGGTTAGATATTTGTTGAGACAGAGCTCAGGGGCTAGTGAAGACGACGCCGTGTTAAGCAATAATGTGCGAGCGAGACAAAGCTCAACAAGGAAAGTAGCCAATTAGAAAGGTCAGCAAGGAATGGGGAGTAAATTGGGGACCCAATAATGAAGACAAACGTTGTAAATCTTTATAGAGAGAATTGCCGTGTTTACTGGACTCCATTCCTTTGACCTCGCTTGCTGTTTTTCATTTTTGTTCTTTTTTCTTAAAAAAACAATTAAATAAGTTTTAAGAGATAGAAAATTAAAAAATAACGGCTAAAAAACTAATTATTAATAAAAAAGCAACAATACAAAAGTGGCCCAAATTTTACAATTACGGTGTAAAATATATATCATTCCTTTTTGTGTTTTAAATTTATCTTTAATGTTGTAATATTAAAAATAAATTTTAAAATATAAAAAATATTTTAATATATTATCAAATATCAAGCTCATGATTATAGTTTTAAAACCCAACCCGGCCTGATAGGTTAACCCGGGATCCAGGGCTGGAACTGGGCCGAGTTGACAAAAAAATAGAAAAAAAAAACGAGGTGTGACCCGACAAGATCTGGTTGCAACCCGTTGAATTTTATTTTACTAAAATAACATTATTTTAATTTTAAAAAAATTAACCCAGACAATCAAATAAAAACTTGAAACCTGAAACCTGAGTCTTGAACCGGGTTGGCCACCAGAAAACTATGCTCATGGTATTTCACCACCATTTAAGAGAAAACTTGAATGACACGAGATAGAAACTTTTAGCAGCGTGGGAGAGAGTAAAAAAAAGGAGTGTGTTTAATATAAATTGATAATTTAAAAATTGTAACGTCCCAAGATCTAAAAATCCGGCTTCCAATTTTCTAGACAAATAACCAGGCAATTTACTAGGCAAATAACCTGTAAACACTAAAATTATATTAAGAAAATGGCAATTATTAATAAACTTATAAAAAACATTTAAGTAAACTTCTGATTTGCAGTCCATAAAAGAAAAGATTCCGCAGGAATCACAGATTGTTTGAGCGTCAGCATGACCACTAAGAAAGGACGCATACAAATTTCACATATTTGGAGGCATGTCAAGAGCTTGTAGAATCTCTCTATGATCCCTGCAGTAAAGAGCAATAGGAGATATTCAACAGCAGCAGGCAATCATAAAAGGTGGAGCTGCAATCAAAGATATCAGAAAAATGGATTGCCCTTCATATATTAACTCCTTTTTTTCCCCAATACAAGCAAATTTTGTTGACCTGGGAGTTTTCCTGTAATGTGCCGTGTTTGTTTGTTGTTGTGTATTCTGTTTGTTTACAATATTGAAAGAGTTGTGGGAAACCTCTTGGGTTTGTGGGACAAAACTAAATTGATGAGAAATGGCTGAGTCTAGAAGGACTAGACTGGCGTTTAGGGGCTGAAAATTTTGAAGAGGAAATCAACCATGTGACTGTGACAATCAGTATACCTGAAAAGATCATTTAGCTGCCTGTTTTTTCGATCGAGCCGCATACCAGTAAGAAAAGATTCTGCTGCACGCTTGAAATCCTGAGAAGATGAATGGTCAGAGACGAATCATTTTTTACGGTGATAAAGAAAGACGGATGAAGGTGACGATCTACTTACTTTTGATAAATTCCAGGCAACTCCTTCAGCATAGTGTGCTTTTGGCAAGGAAGGCAGCACCATCCGGCTACCTATAGCATCTCTCAAGGCAAGATCACCTTCATTCAAGTGAGCTCAGCACAAACTTCGATTGGTTAAAATAAATGCTTCTACCAAAAACGTTTGACTAGATAAGAGAGCTGCTTCTGTGTCAACAGCCTGCGATTTCAACCAAAACGTTAAACAATTCAGATATATATATATATATATATATATAAACAATAATAATAGTAAAAGAACAGGAAGAAAGTTGTGTGGAGAAATATAGATTGAATCAGCAAAGCTCACCTCCGTATACCAACGGATGGCGTTAACATAATCCTTTCTCATGAATGCATCTTCTCCCTTGGATGTTGACAGAAAAAAATGCTCCAATTTTCTGAGTTTCCTCTGTGAGAAGATTCAATACAGCTTAGAATTTTGAATGCAACTAGAAATTAAGCACAAGAATATTAGCTCTTTATGCATAAGGTAGATTATCGAGTCTAACCTTTCTTTCGAACTTTTCTGAGTTAACGTACTTCATAATTCCATCAAAGCTCCAGTCAGTAACTTTAGGAATAGGAAATGTAACTGGCAAGAGAATTCTGACATCCTTAATATGACCACCTAAAGCAGCAACTTCAACTGGTGTTAAACCAAGCTGTTTGACAGTCAATTGTAAGCATTCAATTCAAGTAAACATATGATAAAATTACTGAAACTCAATAAGAGGAAAAGAGCTCTCACACTATTAGTCACATTTGGATCAGCTCGGCATTCAGCAAGCATCTTATAACTTGCGTCTCCCCGTTAGAAGCTGCCACTTCTAACGGTGTCATCCCAAGAGAGCACGTGTTTGGATCAGCTCCAGCCTAAATACAAAACAATGTAAAATGATGAGGCAAAATTTAAAAACCTCAAAGCTACGGGATATGAAAATCAAGTCAGAATCATACCTGAAGCAATAGCTTTACACTGTCAAATGACGAAGCCAAAATGGATGCCACCAAGGGGGAATGAATGAAATCAAAAATCATGTTTGGCTGCAATATGTAAAAGAAATTATTCACTTGTAAACCAAAAGGAAAAATGAAGGGAAAAAGGACAGAAATAACCCCCTGATAGATAAAAAGCAACAAGGGAACGGGACAGCATCAGAAAATGTTTCAGCAAGATAGACAAGAACAGAAAATTGCAAGCTAACGTTTCCAGTTCATTAAAAACAATTAACCCATCTATTGTCTAGAAAGATTTAGGAACTAGTAACGCTTACATCGGCATGATTATCCAACAAGATTTTAACAGCTTTTTTCTGACCATGAATTGCAGCCCACTTCAATGGCGTGCCAGAATCAGCTTTTGCATCCACTTCAGCACCTTTCAAAATCAGCAGTAATAGAAATTTCTTCAACCCTGAAACAAAAAGAGTACATGACACCAACTAAAAGTAATATATGGATCAAGCACAATTACCACGACTTAAGTAGTGTCTATCATCATTGAAAGACTTTCAAGGATGATAAATACATGGCAGCTATATCAAATGGTGACTACAATGATATTTCAAAACCACACAGAACAGAAAGGTTATCATGTAAAAATAAAACATAAAGGCACAAAGAACTAGTCCACAACTATAAACTTCAAAGTGAAACTTGTACACAACCTGACTTTGCAGCGTAATGGAGAGGAGTGAGTCCGCTGTCGGTTGCTGCATTCGGGTTTGCCCCATTCTCAAGAAGATGAACTGCGGTTGGATAACGATCTGCTGTAATAGAATTGTGCAAAGGAGTTTCACCTGGAAAGAGGCAAGAGAACATTTCCATTACAGACTTCTTGGAAACACAGAACCTGCACAATCATATTCTCTAGAAAGCAGAGAAACAAACTTTTTGCCAGTATCGTAAATGAAGATAAAAACTCAAATACAATCTCTTTCGAAATTGAAATTTATAACAATCCAATTTGTGCCCTATACCTTTCCCATCTCTCGCATTAACATCTAGTTTAGCTTCTGCCGTAAGGTACCGGCAAACATGAGCCCTTCCTCCTACTGCAGCAAAATGCAGTGCAGTTCGACCATTCAAATCCTTGATGTTTGCTACTGTTTCCTCTAAACCATCTCCCATATCAAGTTCATTTGCCTGTCCTGCTCCAACATTTCATAAAGATAGAAATATGTTTCCAAAACTAGGATAAAACCCCCATGTACCTCGATGTTATTATCTATATCCCCAAACACAAAACAGAGAAAAAGAGAATTATAAAATCAATATGTACTTACTTTTCAGTAGGTTGAGGTCTCCATTAAATGCAGCGCCAAGAAACTGGTAATTACTGGCAAAATCTGCAGGCCAAAGACGAAGTACAAAATTAAGATAAACCCCATAAAAACAGATGAACGCAGAAAGAAACCTCAAATCATTTAAAAGATGAACCTCGACGGAACGCCATTTGAGAACAAAGTACTTGTTTTGGAGTAGTGAGTGGGAGCAAAACAGATAGAAGGGGAGGCTTTTTATAAAGAAAAATTCAGGAGAACACGCCAAGGAAATGAAAAGACTCGGACAATGCATATAGATGTCCTTGATTTGAAATGAAATTTATGACAAACTGTTCAGTCCACCGGTTAATTATTACCCCTGTGGCTTTTGGTTTCTTGGCTCCTCTTAAAATATGAGATCGAGTACAGAGACAATTCACGAGGATCTGTTTGGTCCCCGAGAATAATTTTAGCATGGATTGTGACCGAGCAAAGTCGGAGATTGGATTTTGCATAAAATATTCACCTCTATAATGCTTTATGAGTTTGGACCTGTTTTTGGGCTACTCTTACAGAGGTTTTAGCAAAAGCATGTCTCCTTGGATTTATATCAAAAGCAGTCAAAAGATCGATCCAAATGAGTTTTTTTTTTTTTCTCAAATTGCAAATCCAAAAAACGATGGCAAACAAGCATGTCTTCAGGGTTTCTGGTAAAATTTCAACCACTTTATAGTGAATTTTTATCCACAAGTAGCCCCTTCAACCGATTCATAATGAACAAAATTTGATTCCGTATCACCATTCCAGCTGTCCCAAACCATCAAATATGAAATCAAATGTATCGATCTTGTGTCCAAGCAATATCAAATCATGTTCACAATTCAAAATACATATTAAACAATCTGCTGCCATCTTTGATAAAAAGGGAGCAGGCAAACCAAGGGTTTTACAGGATATCCTGATGGCAAGAAGGAAAAATGTGTGTAGATTACAATATATACAGTTTGATAATCTGTGGCTAACTTTCCTGCTCCAGTACAAGAAAATTCATATCGAGACATTGTATCGGTACATCAATATCAATTCTTACAAGTCATGAAAGAACTTGTAGGTCTTGATATCTTCCACAATAAACCTGACAGCACCAATGCAACCCAATACTGCAACAACTGAGAACCAGGTAGCTATAGCTAAATTAAGGAGCTGCACTGATATGCGAAGCTCCATGTTTTTCGGAATTCTTCCAGATTTCAAATATGCTATGGCAGGGAAAACAAAATCCAACGGAGTAAACCCAATGGCACCACATATGGATACAAAGTCACCAAAAAAGGGCATCGCTGCAGCAATGAGGGTGATAAGAACAATGTAAATGGAGGTGCACACCAGCCGAATTAGGCAGTTTTTGAGAGGGAAGTAGCTGGCAGTCTTGCTCCGCAGCATGTTGTTCTCGAAGTAGGCATACGTTGGCCTGCAATATATCTGAATAAAGAAATTGTGAGCGGAACAGTTACAAAGTATAAGAAGAACGGTCAGAAAATCAGCGTCCTTTAAATTTTCTGCAACCAGGAATCACCCAAGATCTTAAACTGGTTAAAAAAGAATTTAAGCCAGCCACCAGCCACCAGAAGTGAGAACATGTTTTGAATAGAATATGTATGGGAACAGGGAAAGTTAGAAAGAACAGCAATCAAGATGGGGGGAAAATGAATCTTTTAAAAAAAGACAGAAAGACTAAAGAACGGGTTTCTAAATTCACGATAACACACACAAATACACAACGCTAAAAAAGTACTATAACTCAAGTGTTTTCGCAGTGTTTTTGAGATGCAGATAGTGACTTTGCCTAGGTTCACAGAACATGTCTCTTGACAAGAAAAAAGTCTCATGGACATCCATCAAAAAATGCTAATGGCATATCACAAAACCATTAAAAGTTTAGTGGTAATGTAATGGGTTTTGCCAGTACTAAAATGTCCTATAGTTTGGTAGAAGGGGGGAGCTTATTCTATTTATCATGCGACATGAGTATTTTTCCAGGACACTAAAATGTCCTTTAGTGGTAAAGTATGCTGGATGATTGAAATTCTATGCTAAATTCAACCCTCCAGGTCACAGCAAAGTTATGAAGATAACCTGATAGCATCCTGATATCTGAATAACTGCGAAGAGATTTGCCATGACAATTGTCCATTCTGGAACAGTCAGAGAAGCCAAAATGTAAGGCTGAACTTCTGACCCAAATGCCCAGTATCCACAGAATGCCAATTGCCAGTAAGTCAAGATAATAACGGTGTATGCTGCTGATACACCTTTATACAAGTTCTTTTTTGCAGGCTCTTTTACAGTGTTCTGGCAAGAAAACGATCATTCAATGAAGGTTGAAAATGTAGAGAACCAAAGAAAATGACCGAAGGAGTAGTCGAAAAATTTGGTAAGTCTGATACCTGTATTTCTGGAAGCATCGCATCTCCAAATGAAAAGGCAATTGCCCCCAAAGCATTGAAGGCTTTAAATCTCTTAAGAGAGGAGCTCCCTTGCACACTGTAACTGACTGATTTTCTATCCATATTCTTACCTAAAATGATGCAGAAAACATGAAACTGCTCGAGTCACTAACAGGACCATTTTTACGAGGGAAATGAAGACAAATCAGATACAAAAAGATGGACATGCAAATTTGCCAAGCCTACCATTATACAATGTCACGCCAATTGTTGTGCCAGCAAAGCCGATCGTGCTGAACGTGCACAACGCATTGACCCATCTCAACGAGTGGATATCAGGGAGTTGAGAGAGAAAAAGTTCAAAGGCTCCAAAGAAGATAATAAAATGCTGCAAGGTCAGCGTACCCTCTTTGTGATAGTGCTTGTAAACAGCCTGCCGAGAAAAGGAATCCAGCATTTCCCCATCCCACAACAAAACGAGACGAATTGAGAAGAAAATTAAGGGAAATGATGCACAGTAAAGATCACTCGGTATTATATATTGACCAACCTTGAGGCTGCTTCCGGCAGCAATTTGAATTGCAATGTTATTGCCCAAAGAAGCCACCTGCTGAAAAAATGCAATGGACCAGTAACCCCAGAATCCTTCAAGAATCAGAAAAACAAACAGTGAAGCAAATAAAAAACTAAAGAATCCCATTTACAAAACAAACCAAGCGATATTACTACAAAGCACTCGTGTGTTAAGTTATAGAATTCAAGTATTATTATTACTAGCAGGGATTAATGAAGAGGAAATTAGTGAGACTAACCGAAGATGCTTTCTGCGAGATGCCTATATGTGATCTGCTTCTTCCCATTCCATCTCCACAAAGACGCAATCAATAGACTCGAGTACCAGGTGGCCAGTGTTGCACCTACCAAACTACTCACCCCTGAACCCAAAAGACATATCTTTTTTCAAGTCAGAAAGCAGTCCCTCTAATTCAATCTTCAAAATATTAATTAAAGAAAGGATTGAGACTAGAAATTACCAAGGGGCCAGCCAAGAGAAGCGAGAGCAAACGGTAAAGGAGCATAAGCAGCAGGGGTAGCAATTGTTGTGGCAACATGGAACGCTGCGTGTTTCCAAGTGCCTTTGCCTTCATCAACTTCTCTTGAATCTTGTCTTTCTACTGCAGCTACAGCTACATCTTCTCTTCTTTCGTCTTCATCAGCTTTCCCTGTCGAGTTAAGTGACATTTTTTAAACCTTTTCTTGCAGCTTTGTGGAGTTCCGGTGGAGCAAGTAACAGCACAAGAAGTGAGGAGTCCATTTGATAATGAAATGGACGGCCTTTTTTTTGACTTTCTTGTATAAAGAAAGATCAAAGCCATTGAAAATTGAACGCTGAAATTTCTGAACAATTTGAAAAGGCAAGATACCAATTATTTTTTTGTTTTAAAAATGTTTTTAAAAAAATTATTTATTTTTATTTTTTTATTTTAAGTTACTTTTTTAATATTTTTATATGTTAATATAAAAAAAAATAATTTTTTTTAAAAAAGATATTTTAATTAAAAAAAAAACCCCAAATTCTATATTATTAGTTATTACCGCTGCAATCTGCAAAATTACCATTTTATGTCAGCAAAAAAATTCCAATATAACAAAATGACTAAACTGCCCATATATACACAACTGGAAAGGGGGGCTATAATCTAGCGCAGGGGCTTCCCATGAACTAAAGTCAACTTCTCTAACCCCAGAAGTAGCGTAATCTGATGAAGCAGTAGACAAAAACTCCGAGCCCTTTGGAATCGAAGCCAGTTCAATACTCCCCTAACACTCAACTTCATGACTATCCTCGCGAAACCCGAACAAACCACAACCAGAACCCCTTCCCGAGGCTAAAATCTCAGATTCACCGGAAACAGCTGAGACTCCCGGATTAGCTGGTCTTGATCCCCAACAAACCACACCGCCTTCCTTAATAACGCCGCAAACTAAACCCATCACCAGAAACAATCCTTCTAAAAACAAGACTATCAATATTAGACTTCTGAAACGAATCAAATGATGTTTTTATTATACTTCCAATGACCCACGTTTCCATATTCTACACTAGAAAAGTAAGATCCTTTAATGGCAGAAGCATGCTATTTGCCTGAAGCAATTTGTGAATAAGAGTTGTATTGGGCACTTTCTGGGAAAACTTTTTTACCCGGATTTGATAAGTTAAAGCAAAATGCTTGAGAGTTGTTGCATGTGATTCCACAAATAAACTCTTCACCACATGAGAGAGAGGCATTGCTGGAAGGGAGCTGGAATATAATTTATAATTTATAAAAATAAGTTAATTTATTTTTCTCTATTTTTATAATTTGAATTTCATTTTAAATTCAAATCAACATTCTCGATAGATTCTTCTCACAAAAATTAATTTAATCCTTAAAATTGAGTTCAATTTCAAGGTTCCAAATAACCCGTTAGAAGAATTGTTTTCTTTAATAGACATGGAACAACTAAGTGGCATGTTCTACGCTAGATGCTAGGTCCTTTTTTTTTTAACATGTCACACCAACAGTTTTAAAGAAGAAAAAAAATTAAGATTAAATTTATTGAATTGACCGGATTTAATAAATGTTTAATTTAATAACATGATTATAAGAATATGTTGAAAATAAATAAAGCAAACAAAAAAATTGAACTCAATAGAGAAAAGGAAGAAAAAATATAAAAGATAAGATGTTAGTATCATATTTATAAGAAGAATAAAAGAAATTCATTGAAGACTCATTGTTACTCTGCTGCCCCCATCACTAAAAAAAATTCACCGAGAAAATTTTAATGTCACTGCAAAAGATCGCATGACAACATTGAAAAAGACCACACACATTATTAAAGCAATGACTTAGAAATCAAATCAAACAAAATATCATGAAGTCTGAATCTAATGTTTAAATTTCATCCATCAATCTACTTTAACTCAAAAACTAAATTTATTTAAAGAAAACTAAATTTAACAAATAAAACAATAAATAAAAAATTCAAAATAACCCGGATCATTTTCAAAATTAATGAAAAATTATAAATAAAGCAAGTGAAAATAAAATAAGAGTCCAATCTTCAGTTGAATAAATGTTAATGGAAGAACAACAAAAACATCAACCTAAAAAAAAAAAGGAGAACAAGCAAACCTAACCTCCTAAACCCAAACTAACCTTCTAAACCCAAACTAACTTCTGAAACTTGCAATCTATAAAATCATAGACTCAAACTAAATCAAAAGACTCAATTCTCAACTAAATCAATATTAAAGGATGAAATTGGAGGGGAAAAACATCAACTTTAAAAAGCAGCCAAAGAAAATTCAACAATGAACGACAAATAAAAAGATCAAAGATAACCTGATCTATTTCAAAATTAGTGAAAAATTCGATAGTTTTTCTACCCGACCGGGAGGTGGACCCAGGGCAAGATCCATGTCCCAGGTTAGATGAGTTAACCCCGGTTAACTTGCGTCAACCAATTTTTTTTATTTTATAAAAACAAGTGAAAATGGCATTATTGTGAGGAAAAAATTAAAAATAAAATATAAAAAATTCCAGGGGTTTTAATTGGATTTTCCTGAGGTTGATCGGGTCACATGTCAACTTGGATTTTCGATCAGGTTATATCGGGTTAATCCTCTGCCTATTTTTATGAAACAAATCTACAGAAAGCGAATAAATAAAAATAGCATAGCCTAAAATCTAATTGAATAAATGTTGGATGATGAAATTAAAAAAAAAATGAGTTAAAAAAAAAACCCTAGCAAACTTCTTAAACTTTGGTTAATCTCTAAAACTCACAGTCTGTGAACATCTAGACTTGGGCTCAATTAATAATCTCAATTCTCAATCAATTTAATATTGAAGGATGAAATCATTAAAAAAATTCAATTTAAATTTTTTATCAAGGTAATAAAAAATAATAATCAAAATAATAATAATCAAATCTGATAGAAAAAAAAACATGCAAAGGATGAATTGCAAACAAAATCAAAATAAAATTTATCTCAAGTAAAACAAGTAGCAATCAAAAGAATGGAGACTGAATTTGAAACATGAAAAAAATTAAAGGGGATAAAATTAAAAAAAATAATTAAATTTTATAAATTATTTCAAATAAAATAAATAGTAATAAAAAAAGATTAAATCTAAAGGAAAAACAAATTAAATGAATGATTTGAAAATTTAAATGGTTAGTGCAGAAATCAAGGAAGAAAGATAAAATAAAAAAGAAAAGAAAAAATTATCGGCGCCAAACTAGATTCAAGTTAACCACATATATCTTAGCATCATTAAAAGGTCATCGAGACAATTCAAACATCATCGTGAAAAGAAGCATTTAGTTATTGAACAACAACACACTCACTGTCTAAAAGGCATGGGCCCACCCAAATACATATGTTAACAAGTTTTTTTTTATAATATTTATTAAAACAAAATCTCTAGATCAACTTAATAATAACCCACATCAACAAGTTTTAGTTTAGTAGATTTTGCTTTTAAATGTAATTAAGTTGTTTGTTTTGATACACTAAAAAAATTTGACAAAGTCTAAAAAGACCATGGATGTAAGTCTATTTTTTATTTTTAAATGTCATGAAATTATTTTACTATAAAAAAATATAAAAAGACTAATATATCATCACATAATTTGAAAATAATTGTATATCAGTAAAAAGATGAATTACCCTGACATATATTTCAAATGTTTTATCATAAATGGAAAATCCGTGGTCATATTATTCTAATGAAAATAATACGTGAGTAGGTATATGGTAATTTCATGAGGATTTTTATATTTTTTTTGTAATATAAACTTAATTAGATAACAAAGTTATAATATTAATATTGCAAAGCTTCCTAGTCATCGAATAAAAAATAATAGTCCTATAAATAATCAGACCTTTTTAATTAATTTTTTCTTCAACATATAAATGTTAATTTTTCAAGATATAAATATTATTATATTTCTAATTGTATTTGTGTGAGTTTTAAAAATACATCTTTTTTTTAAAAACATCAAATTAATTTTTTATAGTTCTTTTTAATAATTTTGTTGTGTTTCAAAATTGTTTCTGAAAAAGATTAAATTTTTATTTTATTTTATTTTTATTTCAAATTATTTTTTATATATTTTCATATTATTTTGATATATTAATATTAAAAATAAATTTTAAAAAATAAAAAATATATTATTTTATTATATTTTTAAATAAAAAATATTTTAAAAAAATCCTATGTAAAATCTTTCTGTCTACATGGCTTGTAAAGCGGCCCTAAATATAAACACGAATTTTAAAGAAAAAGCCCATCCCTTAAATTCCAGCAAAATCTCTCTGTGCCTTCTTCTTCTTCTTCTTCACCAAAACTGTGTCGACGGCAGTTCCCCACTTGTGAAAATCAAGCACTTCTCTCTCACTTTTATTATTTTCTGAACGCAATGGTTTACATAACTTCGTGGGACGACTTCGTTGACCGATCCGTGCAACTGTTCCGTGCCGATCCCGATTCTGTATGTTACTTTCTCCCTGCTTTTCTTTAGATTGCGTTCTGTGTGGTTGCGTAGAAGATTGAAGGAAACAGAGCCAATTTCTATTCCTATTTCATGATTTCCCATTTTGGCTTGATGTATTAGTAACGCATCGTAGTAGTGTAGTCGAGGAAGACGTTTTGATTTTTTATTTTTCTAAGATCGAAATAATTAATTCTATTTTCTCCTTTATTTAACAAACTATACGGATTTTCCGTAAGACTGCTATTTTATGTTGCTTATTTTATTTTATATTATATTATTTATTTATTTATTTATTTTTGTGGGTGTTTATATTGTGGTATTAAAATGGGATATAGACGCGGTATGTAATGAAGTACAGACACTGTGATGGCAAGTTGGTTCTCAAGGTCACCGACAACAAAGAGGTACTTATCGGTTTCAGTTTAAGCTGGCATGTTCAAATCTGTGCTTATATTATATATGAGTTTGCCATAGTTTATATATAAAACATTGCAATGTTAGTATTCTATGATGAATGCAGTGGATTTGAGCGTAGAATATATAAGAATCGGAGTTTTTGTTTTGAGAGGAGTTGTATATGGTTTAGAATGTAATTTTGTGAGACTGGAAAGTCTGCGGGTTTTTTTCTCTTTTTTTCTCTCGGTCTGTGTGTGTTAGGGGTTTTTATGGCCTCTCGCCGTTTTATGCATGACATTCTTGGCTGGTGAGATTGCAAGCAAATTCTTGAACTAGTTGCACAGTCTAATTGAGTGCTTGTTTGCATTTGCAATTTATCTTGTAAGTTGACTGTATTTGGATGGATTTAATTCTTGCATGAGGATGCTTTCTTTTAATGAATGTAAGATTCACTTGGATTGCTTTGGGGAATAGGTGGCCTGCTTGGTTACCAGAATGAAGCATTTAGCACATGAAAAAAAGTAGATTTTAATCTCTATCCATTGGTAATTTTGCGGACCAGTTTGGAGAAAGAAGCCTAAGATATTTTTTGAGGAAACTTGAGATGCATGTAAATGGAATGGGAGAGAGCTCTTTTTAGGTTGGACTGTTCGTTGCTTTGATTTTTTTGACGTATTACTTATAGAAATCACATGATTGAGCGTTCTCTTTTTTTGCATGATTGGGTTGATTTGCTTGATCCAGTGAACTAATTTCTGTCTCCTTGGAGGCTCCTAGGCAGGTTCTTGTTCCTGTACTCTAGGTGTTTGTATTTTGTGAACTTTTTTATGATTTTGAATGTAAAATATGTATATTACTTATAATATCGATGGTTGAGAGTGGAAAAGTGGATTGGTAAGGTGGCGTTTAGTTTTGATTAAGAAGTTTGTTTTCAGCCATAACTATGTTGAGTCATGCTACATCAAAAACATTGAAGAATGTGCATGAAGCTGATTTAAAAAGTTTGAACTTTATAAACCCATGCAGTGAGATATTGGTCTCAGCAGTGTCAGAACAATGGGCTCTTTCTACAGTTTGATGTCAAATGTAATTTTGATGTTACATTGTTTAATGGATCAGATTGGATTCAGAGGTTGTCACCTATGTTTGTTGGATTAAGCTGCCCTTAATTGGTTTGAGATCAAAGTTTAATTGAGGTGAGTTCATGGCTGCCCTGATGATGACAGGCTTGCTTTATCTAATGTTAGGATCAAGAATGCTCTTGGGTGAATGGAATAGTGCAATAGGATTCACATCTGTTTTACTTCAAATTAAATAGTAGTCTGTGCAACCTCACAACCTTTTTTATGAGTTTGATGTGCCTATATCGGTTTTGCTATGCACTTGCTGATAAGTTTTGGAAGAAATTATTCTACTAATAAGGCAGACATGCACTCGACCAGCATACTCAGCAGAAAGTTAACCAGAAACCAAGGGATATCATGTTTATCTGGCATTTCCTTCTCTTTTGATGCACCTAGTGTGCTTATCATATCATTAGCATGATAAAGACTTTTACAGCTCTTTCTTTTCTTAGAGAAGATGTTGGAATGGAAGGGCGCTTTACAGCTGACAGTGATCTGAAAAATGGCCCCCTTATAGTTAAGGTACCTAGGGACATTCCCCCCCCCCACTAAGAGCTCTTATGTTCACAAATGATTAATTTCCATGGCATTCTTGTTCACATTCCAGGCATCCTTTTCCCACTGCCCGACTCCCCTTCGGCCCTCCCCAACCTTAACATTGTGTGTGTGTGTGTGTGTGTGAGAGAGAGAGAGAGAGAGGGGGGGGGGACCCATGGATGCTTGCTTTTATTTATAAAGCAAAGCTTCTGTATATTAGCTTGTCATTTCCCTTGAATGTGTATCTCCTGGATTTGCATGCCTTTGGCCTGTCAACAATCAATTTC
>Ga0307517_10003269_pt1 | contig 25348 bp, 27 predicted proteins | sample 23_EM_MG_FD_194515 | JGI IMG/M metagenome (GOLD analysis project Ga0307517, IMG submission 194515) | Populus trichocarpa ectomycorrhiza microbial communities from riparian zone in the Pacific Northwest, United States - 23_EM | ecosystem: Host-associated > Plants > Roots > Unclassified | place... | reverse complement strand
TATGAGCTGGAGCTATGGCCCCCGGGGGAGGACGCGTCGACTTAGACTAACCTGTTTTCTACCACCCCCGGGCAAGACTGTGCGCTTTGCCCCATTGGCAATGGGTTGTTCCAACCCCACATTCAATTTGTATAGACATAGTTTTTTATTATATTATTTAAGGTAGAAGAAGTTGTGTTATCACAAAATGGCGTAGATAAGGGAAAACAGCCACTGAGGCGGCAAAGTAGTCATATACTGTCCCAATTATGTCATATCTCGTTCTGGTGGTACTCTACCTGGAAATAATTCAACTCTACTATAATGAATCTAGAATTCCTCCATTTAGGTGAAGGCCGGAAACCGCGTGGAAAAACTCGATTTCCGCCCCACCTCTGGGACAAATGGGAGGGAAAACAACTTATTATGAGAGGCAATTTCGACGTCCTAATGCGGGGTTTAGTTATTTTGGTTCTCGCGGTAGCAATTTACGATGCCGGTAGTTTCTATGTTATCGGTACTCGAGTATTTATTTCTTGCTCCGGAATGTAGAAGATCCGAGCTCCGTCACTCTGCGCAGACTAACGTGGCTCGATAGTGACAAAGAAGAGGGGGAGGCTATTCGTTGTAGGAATTGAGCATCGACACTTCCCTCTCGAATCTGCAGCAAAGCGCACATCCATCCAAAATACCCTGGCGCACACTGGAGGAGCCTCGAGCCGCCTCTACCCCCAAGGCTCAGCCGGCAAAGGATTGCATTAGACTATAGAAGGCACCAATAGGGGAGGAAGGGCTTCGGGGGGGACCCAACCCACAATGGTACCCTTTGAGTGGAGAGGGTGGTTTGGTAGATGTGGGTATCTCTACTGCTCGTAATTCTCTGACGTTTGTGAACACAACTGTTATTGCGTCTGGGTAAAAAGCTGGGTGGAGCCTCAAAATTTCGGTGTATGTAGTCGTGTCCATAAACGTCAGAGAATTACGAGTAGGTCAATCACCTGTAAAATATCTTGGGGTGCATGATCTCCGCCACCCCTGTAACCCCCCTTTCCGGAGGTAAGAGCCCCTAGGGGGGTGGGGTTTTTCCTCGCGCGATATGGGATCAGCACATGGGATTTGTTGGATCTAGACGATAGGGGCTTGTACTCGCGATTCAGTTAACTTTTAAGACTAAATCTATCATTGCCTTGATGAGCTGGTTTCGGCCGATAGTGTTGTATAATTGGACCCGAGGCTAGAGCGTTGGAGTTGCCTTTGCTGGTAAGGTCTGGCTCTTTTTTATTTTTACTTTGTCTTAAGCTCGGTCTGAGGGGGTCCAAGAGAGGGAATTTCGGAGGTCTTAACCTCGGGTCCAATTATTCGAGTTCTTACGGTAGTGAAATGAGGCTGTTCCTGGGGAATAAGTATTAGCATACTTAGTCATGTGATCCGCTATCTCTATCCAGCCTCCAACCTCTGTATTCAGTGACGGGGACTACTGAGAAGGGAGGGTATTCACATGATGCGGTATAGCTAGAGGTCTGTAGACGTGTTAGATCTCATTAACCAGCAGTTGTAATCCTGTTGCTCTGCCCAACTAAGCGTATAATGGGATGATGACGCGATAATCCGGGAGTGGATTGCACGAGCGAATATGGTACTCGGATACCAGGGTTAGTCCGCGAACACCAGGATTTATTCTGAGCATGAGCTAAAGTGGCAAATATCCAATAGAAACCGTGAATAGATAGTTCAACCAATAGTAAAGCAGAAAGTGTTCGAGGAATTCTTCTGGTTTTCAACCCACACCCCTTAGTGCGTGCACCATTCCCAATATCGTCGTTAGCTTTGTCAGCCCTGTGTTCGCGGACTAGCCCTGGTATCCGAGTACTAGCACGGAGCAAAAAGTGATCGGAAAAAAAGTGGTGTTGCACCAACCACTTTTTTTCCGATCACACCCAAGTACAGCATAAGCTGGTAAAGCTAAGTGGGCTTGGATGGAGTGATGTGCCGAGGAGTTGGCAAAAGTCGGGCCCATCCCGTCAGGAGGTGTGGCATATCTATGGGACGGGATTGTGGAAATATGCAGGCTTTAGTAGTGGGATTCTTTGATTAATTATCGTATCTCGGGATACAATGCTTGGAATAACTTTCATATAGCCATCCTCCTCACACATACCCAGGGCACACAAACCAGTGACAAGGAAGAAAATGCTAGACTAGTGTATAGACACAAAAAAAAGGCCAAACTTGAAGAGCAAAGAAAGAGCTAATGTAGCACATCGCAACAGGGATATGAGCCGAGTGATATATCGTGAGTATTTTTTTGGCTAGCTAAAAGCCAGGGCTACTTCAGAAGGGAGATGTAGATATTACTCAGGCAGCACGCCGGGCGGGGACCCGTGTCATAGAGCCCTAAATACCTTTACGCTAGAGTTCTTGTATCATATGATATAAGCACCGGGCGCGAGGACCCCGAAAATTTGTTTTCTATTTCGGTATGGGGCTGAGAGAACGCACTGCTTTGTTTCCCTGGATCCGGGTTTCCGGGGAAGATGTGACATAAGGCGGGTGATCACTTGGTGCATGAGCATCCAATACTCGTTCGCAATACTGGCATCTGATTGGCCCCGTGTTTGGGATTAATCTTCATTTTCACTCACAGAGTAGCATTGGTGATTGGTGATACATACATGCATCTGATCCTTGAGTTCGGGTACGGTTTAGTTTTTCCCCCGCAGATAGGCGCAGGTGATTGGTGGTACACGCCTCCGATCCCTTGTTCTCGGGTGCTCGGGGGCATATTGGGATTTACACCGAACCCCGCGCGGGAGTGGATCAGCGGCGGAGTCACTTGGACTCTTAGAGAAGGTGTCAATTGTCACTAGATATTGCTTGAGCATGGATGGCTCGGGCCGAAGGCTCACAGAAGCACCCGACTCGGTCTTCATTCTCCGAATAGAGCTCTTGGGCTCACACAACATGCTAGCCTACTACTCCCCCCCTACCCTAAGCACTTACACAGGAGCCGGAACAGGGGCGTGTGTCTTCAATCATCCACGCTTATCTGAGAGCGGAAGCAGGGGTTGAACGAGTACTCGCAAGTGAGCATGGGAATCGGACACCAAGGGATTATTCATCTATGGCAAGAAGTACCTAGATACAGCGATGAGAAAAATAGACTGTGCAAGGGCTCAGCGAGGCGCACCCACAGTGAGGGCAGGGAAATGTTGACAAGTATCATACCGCATTGACTGGTGAGAATGCACAAGTATCAGGGGAGACGTTTTCGTTCAAGGCGTGGTAGGAACTAGCAAAATAATTCCTGTCTTGTATAATACAAAAACATCTCCCTGAGTACTTGTGTAAGCGGTAGTCGGGTCTTGCTAGATAATACGGTGCTTTCCCTCTTGGTGGTATAGAGCATGCGGGCTTTAGTATCCTTAGGGTATATACTATAGACAGCAGGCGCTGTAAGAGCAGGCACTGTAGGAGCAGTCACTGTAGGAGCAGTCACTGTAGGAGCAGTCACTGTAGGAGCAGTCACTGTAGGAGCAGTCACTGTAGGAGAAGGGGCTTTTTTAATTTTGAGCGCTACAATTTAGATGGATGCCGGGAAACTGCAACAAATTAAAAAAACAAAAAAAAAGAGTCGGCCTACACCAACAGTGTGTTGGGGCATAAAATGAGGAAATTTAAGATAACTCAGTTGCTACAAAAAGGAGAATTTCTTTGGGCCGGGAAGCTTCTTGAAAAGAAGTTTCCTAGTACTATCAGGAGGAGTAAACTCCCCATGTGTATAAGTAGGAGGGCGGGATTCGCCCTCTGGGTACTTGAAATCGTACTGCAAGATGATGAAAGCAAGGAGGGTCTTCAACGTCTCGCCAGCAAAGAAGCGACCAGGACATGCGTGCTTTCCATGACCGAAAATGAGGTTGCTTGTGGCGGTAGTGGTCCAATTGGTATTGTGGGTGGCAAGGCCCTCGGCCTCCAGAGACTTTTTGTACCAACGGAATCCATCGAATGTCTCAGGGTCCTCAACGAAATCTGGATCGGTAGAAACCATTGCCGCGGGGGCTGCGAGTGTGGTACCCTTCCGCAAATAGGTGCCATCGGAAAGAGTGAAGCTCTTCATAACCTTGCGGCTGAAACTAACTTTACGAAGAAGTAAGAACACGCCTTAAGAGAAAAGGTAGTGATGTAGTGATGTACTTACGGAGGCCGGCGGTTTTTCTCATAGACTCTTTGAAAAAGCTATCAGCCTTTTTCATCTTGCGTAGAGCTACCCTGTCTATCACTCCCCCATTCGCGGAAATTGCGGCTTCAATCTCCTCGCGAATTGGTTGAATGCACTCCTGATGGGCAGCGAGGTCGTAAAGTGCATTGAGAAAGACATTAGACGTTGTAATAATTGACACAAAAGTGGTAAGAAGCTGCAGTTCGGATAAAGCTTCGATGGTCTTGTGTTGCGGCTCAACAACATCTGTGAGCCATTGAAGCATGTCGTTGGGCTTCTCATAAACCTCTCCATTCTTCTCTGCTACTCTTTCTGCTTCAAGACGTGCCTGAATACTAGGTGTTAGGAGTCCCTCCGCCCTTTTTTTATACGAGTTCATCACCCTCTTTGAATCATACATCCAAGCATAGAATGGGCGAATCAGTTTCGATTTATTCGAGAGCTCAAGGATTGTAGTGATGACATCGCTAGTGAACCCTGTCGAGACAGTCAACCAATCCTCATTTCGACATAGCGGAAGGCCAACGAATGCCCTGCTACCCGCGCGAGCAACGATTTTTTGGATTGGGGGGAAGATTTTGACAGGTCTCCATTCTTTGGTAATGCATATTATCAGCATCCTGTATGGGAAAGCATGGATAGATTCTTTAAAAATGCTAACCATCAGTGGTAAATTCTGGTAGCTCAGCATCCAGAGCGAATCGCATCTCTTCTGTTATCGCATCTCTAATATTCCCTATTAGAATTTTGGTTAGTATTTCTGAATATAGGTGGTGACAGAACTGCTTGGAGTGAGAATATGTCTGCGCGGGGTGGTGGCTCTCTCTTTTTTTTACGCTCTTAGCTTCAATAGCCGCCAGCAAAACAGGAGAGAAGCTCGCCACTACCGCGGAACAGCCCAAATACTTTTTCTCACTGCCAGCGTGTCTGTCCAGGGAGCGAATTACCCAGATTTTGAGTGAGTTTGATTCTCACCGCATCTTGAAGATAATTGTGCCCAGGAAGTAAATCCACGCCAGTATATTTGGCCAGCAGAGTCTTTACCAACGTGCATGATCAGTACTAGCAAACTCACCGCCAACGTTTAGGGTAATGGGGTGCCTACATCGGAACTAGCAGCTTGAAAGCTGACAAAATCATCCGGTAAATTGGAGAGCTCCTTAACCTGGTCCTGTGTAAGAATGACCTTGTAGCAGGTGTGGGTTGTAACGACGAAGTTTTTTCCTGGATACTATTGAGGTCATGTATTGTTAATACCCTGGCTATACTAAATTTAATATGGGAAATGACTGGCAATCGAGAAAATAGTGTGTAGGCTAACCTTGTAATAACCATCCTTCACGATGTTGAATGCATCAAAGGCATATCGGTCTCTTGCCTTGGCCAGCCCAAGGTAGCCCGGGGATTCAATTCCAACAATTGGAAACTTTGTGGAGCTATGGATTGACCATTCTTTCTTCAAGAGAAGGAAAAGACCTAAGAAAACTAGCGCAATAGTGGTAGGGATGAGAGAGTAGCCATGAAGATTTGTTTCTTCAGCATAATCAACGAGACGCATAAAAATACCCATAATTTTTGATGTGAGTTTGTCGGTTAGGAGGCAATAAGAGGAAGAAAGCTTTGGGTTGGAAGAGGGGTGTATTAGAAATGGGGGTTTTCTTTTAAAGTCAGCCTTGAGTAATATTGGAGTCGGAGGCACATCTCCCCGGCAAGTAGCACCCGAATATAGGGAGGAGCTAAAGGCCACCTTGAGGGAAGGCGGAGTATCTCCGGGATATCCTCGAGATATCCTTGTTTTCCCTCCCCTCCGGGGTGTTTGCACAGGTTTTGGCAAGGGACGCTGCTGGACGGGGTGGGCTATCATATTGCACCCTTTCCGCCTAGAGTCGAGGAGCTAGTGACCGTTTACTGATATTTGGAGGAACATTGAGTACTTGGAGTTTCCTATCTCTTCTTTTTAGCTCTCAGAGTTTTTTGCTAGTTTAGGGGTGCTACCAGATGTTAATTTATGTTGGATAAAAATTTAGGCAATGTACCTTGTTACATGAGCCGATCCGGATCGTCATGGCTTTGGTGGGACCAAGAGTACGAGATATCACCTCTTGGCGAATATTCATTCTTATAAATGGGTGCACGCAGCGCGAGTCATAAACAAGGACTACGAGCTCTGCCTGTTGACTATTCACTCCGCATGCTACCTCCACATTCTAATATATTATACGAGCCTGCAGTGGGGCCCGTCGTATTCCCATATCCCTCGGCCAAAACGCCATAGATGAGATTCTCGCTGGGACTAGACGGGCGGGCTGCGATTTGCTTAGTACCTCGTTTTTGTTTAATCCTAGGGGTGGGCGAACTGTTTTATTGAAAACGTGGGGTGGGTGTAGTGGTAGAAGAGATGGAGCTTAGGGGTAGATGTAATAGAGGGATAGAGGTATTGTGCAGGGATTGGGTGCGGAAGGATGGTAGGGAGGTTGTAATGGAGGAGTGAACAAATTATCGCCCAGGGCGCCTATAGTGTGTGCCAGAGCAATTGCAGCTGGAGACCACGCTACGCGCAAAGTGATGTACTTTTAATTTGTATAGACATAGTTTTATATTATATTTAAGGTAGAAGAAGTTGTGTTATCACAAAATGGCGTAGATAAGGGAAACAGTCACTGATACGGCAAAGTAGTCATATACTGTCCCAATTACCGTAACTACTCGAATAGAAGAGAAATGTGCTAGGACGTTGGAATTCCCCTTCTCAGCTTAGCGAGGGGAAAACACCGCAAACTCGGCCAAGAGTCGAGCCGAACAGGAGGAATATGCGAGGCGCCTTACTAGGAGAGGGAACTGCAACCTCCTAGCACATTTCTCTTCTATTTGAGTACTTACGGTATGTCATCTCTCGTTCTAGTAGCACCCTACCTGCAATCGATTCAACTCTACTATAATAAAAAAATCTAGAATTCCTCCATTTGGATGAAGGCCGGGAACCACGTGGAAAAATTCGATTTCCCCCCCACCTCTGGGACAAATGGGGGGGGAAACAACTTATTATGAGAGGCAATTTTGACGTCCTAACCCGGGGTTTAGTTATCTTGGTTCTTGCGGTAGCCATTTACGGTGCAGGTAGTGTCTATGTTATCAGTATTTATCTCTTGCTCCGGGATGTAGAAGATCCGAGCTCCGTCACTCTGCACTGACCAGTGTGGCTAGATAGTGATAAAGAAGAGGGGGGGTATTCGTTGTGGGAACTGAGCATCGACACATCCCTCTCGAATCTGCAGCAAAACGCACATCCATCCAAACTACTCTGACGCAAACTAGAGGAGTCTTGGACCATCTTTATTTTCAAGGTTTAGCTGGCAAGGATTGCATAGTAGAGGGTATCAATACGAGAGGAAGGGTTTTCGCGGAGAATCCAACTCACAATTGGTACCCTTTGAATGGAGTTGGTGGATTGGTGGATCGGTGGATGTGGGTAGGATGATCTCTACTAGGCCAGTCACCTGTGAAATATCTTGGGGTGCATGATCTCCGCGGGCCCTGTAATCCCCCTTTCCGGAGGTAAAATCCCTTAGGGGGAGTAGGGGTTTTCCTCTGGCGATATGGGATCAGCCCACTGGATTTGTTGGGTCTAGATGATAGGGGCTTGTACTCGCGATTTTGTTAACCTGTAAGACTAAATCCGTCATTGCCTGATGGGCTGGTTTCTGCTGATAGTGTTGCAGTGAAATTCGGCTGTTCCTGGGGGGCAAGTACCGCATTACCTGGTTTTATTCGCCTGCCGCTAGTACGTTGAAATAAGAGTTTTCTTTGTAATCTGTCTCAAATTCGCAATAAAACGCCTTCGCTTAACCTTTTATGACAAAAATCAGGCTTATTTTGGTCTCTTACTTACTGTATTGAATGTTTTGCTTTAGCCCCTACCTTATTTCAACGTACTAACGGCAGGCGAATAAAACCAGGTAATGCGGTATTAGAATATTTGGTTATGTGATCTGCTATCTCTATCCAGCCTTCAACCTCTGTATTCAGTGACAAAGGCTATTGAGAAGGGAGGGTATTTACCTGACACGGGACTGTGGAAATATGCAAGTTTTAGCGGCAGAATCATTGATTAATCGTCCTGTCTCAAGATACAACGCCTGGTACAACTCTCTTATAGCCATCCTCCTCGCACATACCCAAGACACATAAACCAGTGGCAAGGAAGAAAATGTTAGACTAGCGTATAGACAAACAAAAAAGTCCAAAGAACAAAGAAAGCGCTAGGGTAGCACATCAAAACAGGGATGGAGGCCGAGTGATAGCTCGTGAGTATTTTTTTGTGGCCAGCCGAAAGCCAGGGCCACTTCGGAAGGGAGATGTGGAGATTACCCAGGCAACACGCTGGGCGGGGGCTTTGTGTCATAGGGCCCTAAATACCTTTACGCCGGAGTTCTTGTATGATATAAGCACCGGACACGAGGACCCCGAAAATTTGTGTTCTGATTCGGTATGGGGGCTGAGAGACGCACTGCTTTGTTTCCCTGACTCCCGGTTTCCGCAGGAGATGTGGCCTAAGGCGGGTGGTCACTTGGTGCCTGAGAATCCAATACTCATTCACAATACTGGCATCTGATTGGCCCCTGTGTTTGGGATTAATCTTCATTTTCACTCACAGAGTAGCATTGGTGATTGGCGGCACAGCCCTTGATCCCTTGTTCTCGGGTGCTCGGGACGGGGGAGAGTATTGGGATTTACACAGAACCCCGCGCGGGAGTGGATCAGCGGCGGAGTCACTCAGACTCCTAGAGAGGGTATCAATTGTCACTAGATATTGCTTAAGCATGGATGGCTCGGGCCGAAGACTCAAAGAAGCACCCGACTCGGTCTTCATTCTCCGAATAGAGCTCTTGGGCTCACACAACAGGCTAGCTCACTACTTCCCCCTACCCTAAGCACTTACACAAGAGCCGGAACAGGGGCGTTTATCTTCAATCATCCACGCTTATCTGAGGGCGGGAACAAGGATTGAGCAAGTACTTGCAAGTGAGCGTGGGAGGTCGGACATTAATGGATTATTCATCTATGCGCAAGAAGCACCTATATACAGGGATGAGAAAAATAGAATTGAGCACTTGCGCAAGCGGCAGTCAAATCTTGCTAGATAATGCGGTGCTTTCCCTCTTAGCGGTATAGAGCGTGAAGACTTTAGTTTCCATAGAATATCTACTATAGGCAGCAGGCGCTGTAAGAGTAGGAGCTTTTTTAATTTTGTGCGCTACAATTTAAATGGATGTCGGAAAACTGCAACAAGTGAAAAAAAAACAGTACCAATAGTGTATGTTAGAGCATAAAATGAGGAAATTTAAGATAACCCAGTTGCTACAAAAAGGAAAATTTCTTTGGGCCGGGAAGCTTCTTGAAAAGAAGTTTGCTAGAAGTATCGGGATAGAAAAACTCCGCGTGTGAAATTCTAGCAGGAGGAGATTCACCCTCAGGGCACTTGATATCATACTGTAAGATGATGAAAGTAAGAATGATCTTCATCTCCTCGGAAACGAAGAAGCGACCAGGGCATGCGTGCTTTCCGTGACCGAATGCGAGGTCCCATGATGAGGTGGTGATCCAGTTGGCCTCACGAGCAACACGGCCCTCGGCTCCCAGAGAGTTTCTGTACCAGCGGAACCCATCGAATTTCTCAGGATCCTCAAGGAAATCTGGATCGGCAGAAAACAGTGCGGAAGGGGCTGCGACCAGAGCGCCCTTCGGCAAGCGGGTTCCGTCGGAAAGAGTCAAGCTTTTCTTAATCTTGCGGTTGAAACCGACTTTACAAAGAAGTAAGAATATGACTTAAGGGAAAGGGTAGTGATGTACTTACGGAGATGAGGGCTTGTTCTCATAGATTCTTTGAAAAAGCTATCAGTCTTTTTCATGTTGCGCAGAACTGTTCTGTCTATCACTCCGTTATTTTCGGCAATTACGGCTTCGATCTCCTCGCGAATTGGTTGAATGCACTCCGGATGGGCAGCGAGGTCGAGGAGTGCACCGAGAAAAGCATTGCAGGTTGAATGAATTGTGGCCAAACTAACTTGCAGCTGCAGTTCAGATAAATGTTCGAGGTTCCTGTGCTGCGGCACAACGATCTCTCTGAGCCATTGAAGCATGTCGTTGGGCTTCTCATAATCGGTTCCATTCTTTTCTGCAAGTCTCTCGTTTTCAAGACGGCCTTGAATAGTAGGAGCTAGGAGGATCTCTGCCTTTTTCCTATGCGAGGTGATCAATTTTGTTGAACTACACATCCAGGCATAGAATGGGCGGATCGCTTTGGGTATCTTTGAGAGCTCATTGACCGTTTTGAATACATCTCCAGTGAACCTCATCGCGACAGTCAGCCAATCCTCATTTCGACATAGCGGAAGGCCAACAAAGGCCCTGCTGCTTGTACGAGCGACTATTCTTAGGATTGGGTTGAAAACCGGGACTGATCTCCATTCTGTCGCGGTGTATGTCATTAGCATCCGCTATGGGAGCGTCTAGGTAGGTTCAACAGAAATACTAACCATCAGTGGTACATTCTGGTAGCTCAGCATCCAGAGCAAATCGTGTCTCCTCTACTATCGCATCTTTAACAACCCCTGTTTGGTTTTAGTTAGTATCTGGGGATCTAAATATTGATAGAACTGCTTGGAGTCAGAGAGAAAATGTCTGCATGGGGTCGTAGTTCTTTCTTTACGACCTTAGCTGTAAGGGAGGACCGCAAGGCATGAGAGCCTTTCGGCGCTACTTCATAACTGCCTGAATGCCCCTTCTCACTGCAAGCGTCTCTTTTCAGGAAGTGGATTACCTAGATTTTGAGTGAGTTTGGTTCTCGCTACCTCTCGAATATAGCTGTGATTAAGATATCGATCCAACCCAGTATATGATCCCAGCATAGTCTTTATCAATGCGCATGATCAGTACTATTGAATTCACTCAATATTTAGAGTAATGGGGTGCCTACTTCGATACCAGAATCTTGGGCGCCGACAGTATCATCTGAGGCGCTGGAGAGCTCCTTAACCTGGCCATGTGTAAGAACGACCTTGTCGAAGCTGTGGGTTGTAATAACAAAGTTTTTTCCTGGGTACTATTGAGGCCATATATCGTCAATATAATATCTTACTTAGTTATACCAGTTGATTAATTTTAATACAGACCATGGTTGATGATTGAGCAAAGAATATGTAGACTAACCTTGTGATAACCGTTCCTCACGATCTGGAATGCATTATAGACCCATCTATCTCTTGCTTTGGCTAGCCCGAAGTAACCTGGGGATTCAATTCCAACAATTGGAAGCTTTGTTGAGCTATGAATTGACCATTCCTTGCTCAGGAAGAGAAGAAGTCCCAAGAAAAGCAGAACAAGAGTGGGAAGGAAAACAGAATAGCCATGAAGTTTGGTGCCTTCGGCATAATCAATAAGAAGCATAAAAATACCCATGATTTATGATGAGAGTTGGTTGGGAGGCGAGAAGACGGAGAAGGCTTTGGATTAGAGGAGGAGGGGGTGTATTAAAAACGTTTTCTTTTAAAAGACAACTTTGAGTGATATTGGGGTAGGAGGTACGTGTCCCGAACAAGTAGTGACCGAACACAGGGGGTACGGGTCACCTTGGGGAAAGATGAAGTATCACTGGAATATCCTTGAGATATCCATGTTTTCTCACCTGGATGTTTCGGTAGGTTTTGGCGAGGGACGCGGCAGGACAGGGTAGGCTATCATTTCGCATTCCCCGTTCCCGGAGTGCAGAAACAAGTAACCAGTTGCTAACCTTCCGAGGAACTTAGAGTGCTTAGAGCTTCCTACCTATTCTTTTTAGCTCTTGGAGTTTTTTCCTAGCTTAGGCGTGCTACCAGATGTTAGTAGCCTATGTTGGATCGAAATTTGGGCAATGTGCGCTGTTACATGAGCCGATCCGGATAGCCATGTCTCTACTAAGGTCAAGATTAAGAGAAATCACCTGCAGACGAAACATTCATTCTTATAAATGAAAGCACGCAATGCGAGCTGTGGACGGGGGTCATAAGGACTACCCGTTGGCCGTTCTCCCCTCATGGCCCCTACACATTCTAAGGAATTAATTGAACCTGAAGTGTGGCTGGCCACCTTCCCTTATCCCTGGGCTTGATGGGTGGGCTCCGATTCGTGGGGTGCTTCGTTCTCGTTTAATCTTTAGAACGATCAGACTGCCTCGTTCCAAACACTGGGTGGATGTGGGGGGGAGGGATGGAGTTTGCAGCAGGTGTGGGAAGGCTAACGATGTAGTGTGCAGGCATTAGGCGTGGAAAAATAGTACTGTACTCGTAAAGGGGTTATATATGGGGGGGCAAACAGACTATGACCTAAGGCGCCTATAAGTGTGCGCTAAAGTAATTGTAGCCGGGGACAGCACTACACGCAAAGCAATGTACCTTCAATTCGTATTGGGATGGTTTTTTATTATATTCAAGGTGGATAGTTTTATCACATGATAAGGCGGATACAGAAACAACGACGGAAAGGGGCCAAATAAATATATACTGTGCCAATTGTGCCATCTCCGGTTCTTCTAGTATTCTATAAGTATCATACCTAGAATAATTGAACGTTACTGCAAGAGTCTAGAATTCCCCAATTTGGATCAAGGCCCGAATCACTCGGGAAACTCCCACTTCCGACCCCACTCTTGAGACGAACCAGAAGAAGATACCCCACCATGAGAGGCAATTCTATGTTATCAGTATTTATCTCTTACTCTGGAATAAAAGATCCTGGCTCCAGCTTTCCGCGCCGACCAATGTGGCTCGATCGTGATAATGAAGGGAAAAAAAAGACTGCTGTTCGTTGTGATAATTGGACATATGCACATTCCTCCCGAATTTGTCGCAAAGCGCGTGTCCATCCAAATTACCTTGGATCACACTAGAAGAACCCGGAACGGCCTTTATTTTCAAGGTTCAGCTAGCCAGCATCGCATCCCTTCGTGCGTCCCGGTTTTCACACACCTTTAACGTTGCACTACCGGTAGTAAGATAGATATGGCAAGAAAGGTAACGATAGACAACAGACCGAGAGAAATCAAAACCAGGCGAAGTACTCCTACTCGTACCGTGGTCGGGAGCAAATCTACGCAGAAAACCTGGTTTCCATCATAGCAATACCAAGCAATGCTCACTGAGCACTATTCTGAGCACTGCACCACCTCTGAAGCACAGTTTTTCATATCACGATTACCCAAATAGGCTAGGTTTTAAGATTTTTGAATGGGGGTGCAATATCTAAGCAGTGAACAGGATACCAGTACCATCCTTCATATTCATCATATGATACTTACATCATGCTTGTCACAATTACTCCTAACTTTTCTCTCTTTAGTTACTTCACCACCGATCGCTTCCACTACCAGCTCTGCGGGCACTTAGCGCGGTGCTTGAAAACACACGAAGAGATCACTCGAGCGGCCGAATTGAAGCCGGACACTTTGTATGGGCGTTGTCACCTTATGTGTCCTGCTTCAATTCGGCCGGGCTAGTACGAAGGGTATCGATAGGAGGGGAAGGGTGTCGGGGACGATGCAACCGACAATTGGCACCCTTTGAATGGTGTCGATGGATTGGTGGATGACCTCCACCAGTCCAGACACCGATAAAATCTCTTGAGGTCCATGATCTCCGCCGGCCCCGTAATCCCCCCCCCCCCAGAGACAAAAGCCCCTGGGGAAAATTTCCCGACATAATATAAGATCAGCCTACTGGATATCTTGGATATAGGCGGTAAAGCTAAGCGTGTTTGGGACAAGCGGTGTGCTGGGGGTTGTCGGGTGTCGGGCCCACCCCCATCAGGAAGTGTGGCACTTATGTGGGACTGAACCAGGCGAAGGGGTTCGAGTGATAACATATGAGTACTGTTTGTGGCAGCCAAAAGCAGGGACCACATCCGAAGGGAGAAGTGGCTGCTGCTCAAACAACAAACTGGGTAAGGGCTTGCGTCACCCGGCCCGGGATATCCTTACACCCGAGTGATTTGTGCTCGCCAAATGTCAAAGTATCCGGAAAAGGCGCCAGCCCTAACCCCCGATTTCTTAATAAATTTTGGGTGTTGCATTCTTGCCATGAGAGAGAGCGGGGCCGTGCTCAAACGGCGCCTTTTCCGGATACTTTTGCATTTGGCGAGTATACAAGTAGGCGCCCGACATGAGGAACTCGAAAATTCGTGTCCGGATTGGTATGGGCACTTAGATGCGGACTGGTTTTCCCCCTGAATCCCTGCTTCCCAGATAGATGTGGCCTAGGACGGGTGATCCCTTAGTATCGAGAACCCCGCGTTCAATCGCAATACTTGTATTCCTTTGGCCCCTGTGTTCTGGATTGATCTTACTTTTGGCTCCCAGATGAGCACTGGGTGTTCGGTGATCCACGTGTACATTCCTCCTCCGATCCCCTGTGCTCGGGTAGTCGGGGCAAGAGGGGAGGTGTTGGGGCATGCAGAGAATTTTGCATGGTAGTGGATCGGCGGCGGAATCACGCAAACTCCGAGCGAGGGCATCAATCGTCACCAGATATTACTTAAACGTGTAGTATACGAGCAAGTGTTGAATTAAAGACCCGCGGAAGCACCCAACCCGATCCCCATTCTCCAAACATGGTCGTTACACTCACGCAACAGGCTATTTCAATGCTTCCTCCAAGCTATGAGTACTTGTGCAAGTGCCGAACACAAGGGATTAGACACGTGTATCCTCAATCCATCCTCGCTTATCTGGGAGCGAAAACGAGGATTGAGCAAATAGTGAGCATGGGAGATCGGACACGAAGGGATTACTCATCTATGGCAAGAAGTGCCTAGACACCGGGATGGGAAAAATATACTATGTAAGGGCTCAGGGAGGAGCACGCTCAGTGAGGCTTGGGAAATATTGGTATCATACCTCATTAACTGACGAGAACTGGTAGATATTTTTACATTGAAATACGTGTTTTCTGTGCAGTCCGCCTCAAATTCGGAGCAAAATGCCTTCACTTTTAACCCTCCATGGCCGAAACCAAACCTATTTTGGGCTCCTTCTGACTGCGTGGGATGTTTTGATTTAGCCTCTACTTTATTTCAACGTACAGTACAAGCACCAGGGGGATGTTTTCGTACAACTCCAGGCAGTGGAGGACTTCCTGTAGGAATCTGGAAGAGATTTGGAAGTGGTTTTGGCATATTTTCACGCTAAAATCTAGAATATCGACTTCTAAATTCTAAATTCTCTCAAATCCGAACCAGGGGGGGGAGGGGTGGTTCAGATTTGAAAAGGTTCAGAATCTGGAAATTTGCATACAATTGGTCAACCGGCCCCAAGACTACATTTCTCGACACATTATGCCCCAGTTCTCAATGCACAAAATGAAGGGCTGACAGCTTATAGCAGGACACAATCCTATGAGAAATAATTTCCTATCATACTTGTATCTATTCGACTTCATATGTGTGGTTTCAATTTTCCACAATAATCATGATCTGGAAATTTGGAAAGTCATTTTTTCCTATGGGAACAACCTGCGATCCAGATTCTCGCTCCAAGCTCCATATTTTTCTAGATTCCTAAGGGAAGTTCTCCAGTAACCAGCAAAACAATTCCTGTCTTGTATGAAGACATCTCCCTGGGCACTTGTACTAGTACAAGCGGTAGTCGAATCTTGTAGGTAATTCGGTGTTTCCACCCACGGCGTTATACCTGTATGATGGAGCCTAGGGACACGGAGGGAAGAAAATTGCGATCGCAATAGGCTCTAAGCGCAGCGAAAAACGGAAGAGCGATGGACTAGTTCGCTACCGCTAGAAGATGAAGCCACTACCCAAAAGTCTTGTCATTCGAAACGCTTGCACCAAAGATCGTCTTTTTCAGGGGTTTCTTTTGGCTAGACCCCTATGTAGACGACTTTCCAGGAACCATCAAGTAGTTATAGATAAATGCAAAAAAAGATTTTCCCCCAAGATTGTCGGAGTCTCCTAACACTTCTCAACCACGCCACAACTTGTCAAAGATCGGAGAATTGTTGAGAGTGGATGCTGGGGCAATTACCTTAGTAAAATCGTGATCGGATGACTTTTGAGTAATTGTGGGTCCTTGAATGCTTGTGGGACCTTTAGTTGGTAACTCGTACACTCGAAATTAATTATGAGATATAATACTCAAATAAAATGAGTCTAAATCTGAAATTTTGGGAAAGGGGGATCTGGTTTTCAATGAGACATCATACAAAATGTTGAAAAGTGGGGTTCTTGGTGTGAAACGAAGCAATCACCAAGACTTCTGGATGGGCATTACATATGATTATATCATACATAAACACGGGGACGGGAAAAATAGACCGTGAGGGCTCCGGGAGGCGCACCCTCGGTGAGGCTTGGGAAATATTGGCAAGTGACATACCGACTTAACTGGCGAGAACTGGTGGGCACTTTGACGTTGAAATAAGAGTCCCCCCTGAGTAGCAGTAATCTGTCTCAAATTCGCAACAAAACGCCCTCACTTAACCCTTTATGGACAAAGCCAGGCTTATTTTGGACCCATTCTGACCGTGCTGGACGTTCTACTTTAGCTCCTACTTTATTTCAACGTGCGACTGCCGGGGGGGGATGTCTTCGTACAAGACAAGGGAAGTTGGATCTCGCCAGGTAAGCGGTATTTTCCCGCTTGGCATCACAGAATACAGACACTTCAGTTTCCTTGGGGCACCCACCATAGGCAGCAGGCGCCGCACGAACGAGAAATTCCTTTAGCCTACACATGCTAATACTGGTTGTCACTTTGAGAGATATCAGTTCTGGGTACAGTACCAGACATTGGTTTAATTTTGTAAGCTATTTACTATCTAGACAGAGACCGGGAAACTGAGACGAGTGGGAAAAAAAACTAAGTAGGCCCACACCGACAGCTACTACAAAAAGGAAAATTTCTTTGTACCTGGAAGCTTCTTGAAAAGAAGTTCTTTGGTGGTATCGGGATAGAAAAACTCCCCATGTTTAAGGGTAGCAGGGCGAGATTGACCCTCTGGGTACTTGAAATCGTACTGCAAGATGATGAAAGTGAGGAGGATCTTCGTCTCCTCAGCAACGAAGAAGCGACCAGGGCATGCATGCTTTCCGTGACCGAACCCGAGGTTCCTTGCGGAGGTAGTGGTCCACTTTGCGTTGTGAGTAGCACGGCCCTCGGCTTCCAGAGACTTTTTATACCAGCGGAACCCATCGAATGTCTCAGGGTCCTCAAGGAGATCTGGATCTATAGAAAACATTGCCATAGGGGCGGCGATCAGAGTACCCTGCGGCAAATGGGTGCCATCGGAGAGGGTAAAGCTTTTTAGAATCTTGCGATTGAAACTGACTATACAAATAATTAAGAACATGACTAGGGGGAAAGGGTAGTGATGTACTTACGGAGGCCAAGTGTTTCTCTCATAGATTCTTTGAAAAAGCTATCCGTCTTTCTCATCTTGCGCAGAACTGCCTTGTCTATCACCCCATTATTTGCCGAAATTAAGGCTTCAATCTCTTCGCGAATTGGTTGAACGCACTCCTGATGGGCAGCGAGGTCGAAAAGTGCATTGAGAAAGGTAAGAGATGTTGTATGAATCGACGCCAGATTAGAAAGCAGCTGCAATTCAGATAAGTCTTTGATGGTCTTGTGATGCGGCTCAACGAGATCTGTGAGCCACTGAAGCATGTCTTCGGGCTTCTCATAAACAGCTCCGTTCTCCTTTGCGAGTCTCTCCTCTTCAAGACGTCTTTGAATGACAGGACCTAGGAGGGCCTGCGCCTTTTTTCTATGTGAGTTGATTAATTTTGCCGAATTAAAAATCCAGGCATAGAGTGGACGAATCAATTTTGGTATACTGGTGAGCTTATCGACTGTCATGAAAATATCACCCGTGAATCTCATTGAGACGGTCAACCAATCCTCATTTCGACATAAAGGAAGTCCAACGAAGGCCCGGCTACTCGTACGAGCGACTATTCTCAGAATTGGGGTGAAAATTTTGACTGGTCTCCATTCTGTTGCAATGTACATTAGCATCCGTTACCGAGGGCATATATAGGTTCAACAGAAATACTAACCATCAGTGGTACATTCTGGTAGCTCAGCATCCAGAGCAAATCGTATCTCTTCTATTACCGCATCTTTAACAGTTCCTGTTTGAATTATGGTTAGTATCTGGGGATCTAAATATTGGTAGAGCTGCTTGGAGTCAGAGAGAAAATATCTGCACACAGTGGTAATTCTTCTTTCCTTACGATCTCAGCTGCAATAACTGATCGCAAGACATGAGAGCGTTTCGGCTCTACTGCGTAGCTAACTGGATGCTTTTTCCCACTGCAAACCTGTCTGTCAAAGGGGGCGGATTACCTAGATTTTGGGTGAGTTTGATTCTCGCCGCCTCTTGGACATAACTGGTTCCCACGAATCGATCCATGCCGGTATATTCTCCCATCATAGTCTTTACCAATGCGTACAATCAGTACTAGTAAACTCACTATTAATATTCAGAGGAATGGGGTGTTTACTTCGACGACAGCATGTTGAATGCTAACAGCATCGTCTGGTGCACTAGAGAGCTCCTTAACTTGGTCGTGTGTAAGAATAATCTTGTCGTACCCGTGTGTTGTAACAACAAAGTTTTTTCCTTGGTACTAAAACCATATAGTATTAATACCTAGCTGTTTTTTTAAGATAGACGGGGACTAATAGTTGAGCAAACAGTATGTAGACTGACCTTGTGATAACCGTTCTTCAAAATACCGAATGCATCAGAGACAAATTTGCCTCTTGCCTTGACTATCCCAAAGTAGCCTGGAGATTCAATCCCAACAATCGGAAACTTTGTGGAGCTATGAATTGACCACTCCTTCCTCAAGAGAAGGAAAAGTCCTAGGAAAAGTAGCGCAAGAGTGGCGGAGAAAAGAGAGTAGCCTTCAGCGTAATCAACGACAGTAGTAAAAAGGCCCATGATTTCTGATGTGGGTTGTTTATCAGTTGGGAGCCAAGAGGAAAAAAGGGTTGGGTTGGAGGAGGGTGGAAGATTGGCGGTGAAAATGGGTTTTCTTTTAACGGCAGAGTTTCAGTGGTGCTGGAGTGGGAGGTCTATGGCTCAAGACACCACTTGTATGCCCTAAAGCAATTGTACGCCGCGCGGCAAGAATAGAAAAATGCACCTTTCTTCAATTCTTCGCATAGGAGTTTATTATATTATTTGGGGTATACATAGATAGTTCTATTCTGGGATAGGGTAAATGGAAACGATGATAGAAGAGGCAAAGTAGAAATATACTGTGTCGATTTTGTCTCCTCTTGTTCTTCCATGAGATTATATCATAGTATTACTATGATAGTATTCTGCCTGGGGTGGCTGACCTCTATCCTAGGACGTCCGGAATTCCTCTTTCTGGATGAGGGCCAGGAACCACCCCAAAAAGCCCCCACTTCCAGCCTTTACCTGAGGCAAATGCGGAGAAGGAAATACCTTATAATATCATACTATGAAAATTTAATGCAACTTGAACGCCCTGGAGCCGGGCTTAGTTGCTTTGATTCTTGTGGTAGTCATTTACAATACCAGTAATTTATATATCCTTTCCTGCTGCAAATATAAAATATCCTGGACAGTGCATTTCGCACTGACCAGTGTGGCTCGACAGTGATAAAAAAAAAAGAGTTACTGATGTTTGTAAGAATTGAGGGTATGCACATTCCTATTAAATCTATTTGTATCTAGTCGGGGACGAGCCTCCCATCAAAATTACCTTAGCTCACAGCAGAAGGCTCGAACCATGTTTACTTTCAAGGTTCAGCCAGTTATCATTGCATTTTGTCAGGGAGGATGCAACCAGTAATTGTTACCCTTTGCATAGAGTTTATTTATTGGCTAACGCGAGTATATAGGATGATCTCCCCCAGCTCAATCGCCCTTAAAATCTCTTGAGGTCGATCTCCCCACTAGCCCCATAGCCACCCTTTTCCATAGAAAAAGGCCCCGGGAAAAATGAGGGTTTTCCTGACACGATATAAGATCAGCCTATTTGATGTGTTGGATCTAGGTGACAGGTGCCTGTATTTGGAATTCTTTTCACTTGTAAAACCAAATTTGTTATGGCCTGACGGGTTGGTTTCCCCTGATTTCTCAGTGCTGAATTTGAGCTGTTACTGAGGCAGAAGTAATGCCGTATTGAGCCCTCCAACCTCAGTATTTACAGACAAATCCCCCTGGGGAGGGATAGAGTTTGCCTGAAACGGTACAAAAGGAGGTCCGTGGACACGTCGGATTCCATTAATCAGCAGCTGCAGTCCTGTTGGCATGTCCAACTAGGCCTATCAGGAGATGATTCTCTAATAACCCGGGAGTGGATTGCGCGGGTGAACACGGCACGGCATAAGATAGGGAGGATATGTGGGCCTAAATGGAGTGATGTGCCGGGGTGGCAGAGGTGTGGCATTTATGTGACTAAACCAGGATATAGTGTTCGAGTGACATATCGTGAGTATTTTTCATAGCAGCCCAAAATCGGGACCACTTCCGAAGGGAGAAGTGGTGATTGCCCGAGCAACACGCTGGGCGAGGACTTGTGTCACCGAGCATTAAATGACCTTACGCCCGAGCATAAGCGCCTGGGGTAGAGAGCCCGAAAATTTGCGTCCAGATTTAGTACCGGGGCTCAGACATCTCACGAGCTGGATTTTTCCCTGAATCCCCGTTTCCGGCTCGATGTGGCCTAAGAGGGACGGGTGATAGGCGATATACGCCTCTGATCCTTTGTGTCTAGGTACTCGGGGTAAGGGGAAAGTATTGGGTCTTACAGGGAATTCTGTAGAGAACAGATCAATAGCAGATTCACGCAAGCTTAGAGGGGGGATATCGATTGACGCCAGATATTGCTTAAGTGTGTAGGGTTGAGTTAGACTCCCAGAAGTATAACAGTTGAACAAGTCCCTGAAAACAAGGGATCAGAAGAGTGGACCTCCCGTGATCTGCGCCCATCTGGGAGCAAAAACAAGGGCTAAACCAATATCTGTAAATGGGCATGGGAAACCGGGCACTAAAGAATTATTCATCTGTGGCAATTACCCAAGCATGGGGATCAGGAAAATGGAATATCTGGGAGCTCAGCGAGGCACAAGCTTAGTGAGGTTTGGGAAATATTGCCAAGTAGGATATCATGCCGCATTAACTAGGTAACCACTCTTACATTGAAATAAGAGTTTTCTTTGCGCTAGTAATCTTTTTTGTTTCAAACTTGCCAACAAAACGTCCTCGCTTAACCCTTTGTGGCCAATGCCAAACTTATTTCGGATGCGCTCTGACTGCGTTCGATGTTTTACTTTAGCCCCTACTTTATTTCAACGTGCGAGTGCCGGGGGGGGGGGGGGGTTTCGTACCGGACGAGGGAAGTTGGAGTACTTTCCCCTCTTGACATCACAGAGCACTGTACATACACTTCAGTTTTCTTAGGGCACCCACCATAGGCAGCAGGCGCCGCATGAGCGAGAGATCCCTTCAGCCTACACTTGCTAATTCTAGTTGTCACTTTGGGAGTATCAGTTTCGGGTACCAGAAATTGGTTTCATTTTGTAAGCTGCTATCCAGATAGATGACTGGAAACTGAAACAAAATAGAAAGAAAGAAAAAAACTAAGTGGGTCCACACCAACAGCTACTACAAAAAGGAAAATTTCTTTGGGCCAGGAAGCTTCTTGAAAAGAAGTTTCCTGGTGGTGCCGGGGTAAATAGGCTCCCCGCGCCTAATGGTATCTGAGCGAGCCTGACCCTCAGGGGACTTGAAATCGTACTGCAAGATGATGAAGGCGAGAATGATCTTTATCTCTTCGGTAGCCAAGAAGCGGCCAGGACATGCGTGCTTTCCGTGACCGAACCCGAGGTCGCTTGCGGAAGTAGTGGCCCAACCGGTATTGTGAGCAGCAAGGCCCTCCCCCTCCAGGGACTTTTTGTACCAGCGGAACCCATCGAATGTCTCAGGGTCCTCAAGGAAATCTGGATCGGATGAAAGCATTGCGGAAGGGGCTGCGATCAGAGAGCCCACGGGCAAGTTGGTGCCATCGGAAAATGTAAAGCTTTTCATAACCTTGCGGTTGAAACCCACTTTACAAAAAAATTAAGAACTTGACCTAAGAGAAAAGAAAGTGATGTACTTACGGGGGGGAAGCGTTCCTCTCGTGGATTCTTTGAAAAAGCTATCAGTCTTCTTCATCTTGCGCAGAGCTGCCCTGTCCATCACCCCGTTATTTGCCGAAATTACGGCTTCGATCTCTTCGCGAATTGGCTGAACGCACTCCTGATGGGCAGCGAGGTCGAGGAGTGAATTGAGAAAGGTAAGAGCTGTTGTATGAGTTGACGCCAGGGCAGCAAACAGCTGCAGTTCAGATAAGTCCCTGACGTTCCTATGATGCGGCTTAACGAGATCTGTGAGCCATTGAAGCATGTCTTTGGGCTTGTTATAAACAGCCCCATTCTCTTGTGCAAGCCTCTCCTCTTCAAGACGTCTTTGAATGATAGGACCCAGGAGGGTCTCCGCCTTTTTTCTATGTAAATCGATTAATTTTGCAGAATTGAAGACCCAGGCATAGAGTGGACGAATTAGTTTTGGTATACTCGCGAGCTTATGGATTACGAGGATAAGATCTCTGCTGAACGTCATCGAGATAGTCAACCAATCCTCATTTCGACATAAAGGAAGGCCAACGAAGACCCTACTACTCGTGCGAGCAACAGTTCTTAAGACCGGGGTGTAAATTTCCACCGATTTCCATTCTGTTACAGTATATATTATTAGTATCAGCTATGGGAGGGCTAGGGTAGGTTTAGTAGGAATGCTAACCATCAGTGGCACATTCTTTTAGTTCAGTATCCAGAGCAAATCGTATCTCTTCTATTACTGCATCTTTAATATTCCCTGTTTGAATTTTCATCAGTATCCCTGAATCTAGGTGCTGATGGTAAAACTGCTTGGAGCCAGAAAGGAAACGCCCGACAGAATCACAGCCCCTTCTCCACGACCTTAGTTGTAATAACTGGCCGCAAGACATCAGAGCGTTTAAGTGCTACTGCACAGCCTCCCAAATATTTTTTCTCACTGGGTGTCCGTTCAAGGAGTAGATTACCTAGATTTCGAGTGAGTTTGATTCTCGCCGCATCTGCAAGATAACTGTTCCCCATAAGGCGGCCCATGCCAGTATACCGGTTCATCATAGTCTTTGCCAATGCGAACAATCAGTACTAGTAAACCCACCATTAATATTTAGAGGAATGGGGCGCCTACTTGGGAAACAGAATGGTGAAAGCTAACAGTATCTTCTGGTGCACTAGAGAGCTCCTTAACCTGGTCGTATGTAAGAATAATCTTATCATGGGTGTGAGTTGCAACAACGAAGTTTTTTCCTCGGTACTATTTAGATCAGATAGCGTTAACACCTTACTAATTTTAAAATAGACGGTAGCTAATAATTGAGTAAACAGCATGTAAGCTAACCTTGTGATAACCATTCCTCATAATATGGAATGCATTAGAGACATATTTGTCTCTTGCCTTGAGTAGCCCAAGGTAGCCTGGGGATTCAATTCCAACAATTGGAAACTTTGTGGAGCTATGAATTGACCATTCCTTCTTCAAGAGAAGGAAAAGCCCTAAGAAAAGTAGAGCAAGAGGAACCGAGAAAAGAGAGTAATGAAGCCTCTTGTCTTCAGCGTAATCAATGAGATGCATAAAAATGGCCATGATATGAGTTGTCAATTGGGAGAGGAGAAGAGAAAGAGAGCGTTCGATTGGAGGAAGAGGGGAGAAGATTGAAAATCCTTTTTACTTGTGGAGGCTTTGGGCGGCTATGTGGTATCGTAGAGGTAGGAATGAGTGTCTACGGTGGATGCAGTGTTTTCGGGGTCTTAGAGCCCTACCTGCTCTTTCCAGGGGAATATCGGAAAGGAGGGGACCACGATTTATAGTCCTCTGGTCCGGCAAATCCAGTGGGGCGCAGGTTTTGGCGAAGGGTAGGGCCAGACAAGATGATCTATCACTTTGCAATCTACCTGCAGTGAAGGAACTAGTAACCGGTTACTGAAGTGCGGAGGGGAAAGCAGTGCTTGGAGTCTTCTACCCTTTCCGGCCAGCCTATTGCGCCCCCTTGGCTTAGGGGTGCTATTTGACGTTGGCCTATGTTGGATCAGGAATTGGGCGATGTTTCTTGTTGCGCGAGCAGATCCGGATAGTCACATCTCTACTGAGGCTAGTATTACAAGGAATCACTTGCTGGCTGGCACCCGTTCTTACAAAATTTAATGACAACATACGACACCAGTTACAAACAAGTACCATAAGCCCACCATTCTCCCCACATTGTACCTCCACATTCTTGGGCATTAAATGAACCTACAGCGGGACCGCTGTCCTCCCCTACCAAACTCCCTGAGCAGTACCAGACCGGGGACGCTGATTGGTGTGCATCGTTCTAGTTCAATATATAGGGTGGGTGGACTGCGCTGTTGCAAACGCGTGGATGCAGTGAGAGAAAAGATGGAGTCTCGGGGTATATGTAAGAAGGGTAAAGAGGTAGTGTGCAGGGATTGGCGGTGCAAAAATTGTGGAGTGGTTTTATCATATATGGAGGGTAAGCAGTGTTGGAGAATTCTTATTTTAAGCTGCTCACCACATACATACTTTCGTTCCTGCTCAAGGCGAAACACATTTACGCTATTGTTAACACAATGGTTGCTTCGACAGCGTTCCACCATTGTTAGCTTCTTACGATTGAATGTCACCACCTTGCATACCTGATGCGACACGATCAAACACCTATCGCTGGACGATGAAACACGAACGACAGTCAATAGCCGAACACCTGCGATACCCGCGGCCATCAACACGATCCGAGGTATCCAGCATAACTGCACCCTCGGTCAAACAGCTCTTACCTCGGATATGTCTTTGCAAAGCGAAACAGAACGACAACCATCAGATGGAAAGTGGGAGAAGAATCCGGCATGCGCAGGAAGTATGCCGGGAAGGAAGGTACTCTGCAGATAAGGATATAAGGCAGCTTGTTCTTCCCTTTGTTCGTTTTAGTTAGTTTATCTCATACTCATCACATCTTTCTCTCACGGTTCTACGGTCT
>Ga0307517_10003268_pt1 | contig 25353 bp, 17 predicted proteins | sample 23_EM_MG_FD_194515 | JGI IMG/M metagenome (GOLD analysis project Ga0307517, IMG submission 194515) | Populus trichocarpa ectomycorrhiza microbial communities from riparian zone in the Pacific Northwest, United States - 23_EM | ecosystem: Host-associated > Plants > Roots > Unclassified | place... | reverse complement strand
AAATTATAAAAAAAAAATATCAAAAAAAAAAAACACTATGAATTACTGCATAGGAGTGATAAAGCCAAGTAGACTAACATGCCGAATGAAACAAAAGACCCACAGATTATTATCTACATCTGCAGAACTGTGCACACTGCACAGCTTAATCAGTGGGCAGGAAAGGTAGGAAACAAGCAAGGCGGGGGACCATACAAACTTCAATAAATTGACAAGCCACACGGTGTGACATGGTGCCTTTTCTATCGGGTAACAATAATGATTTCCCACTTTCTACCATTTCCAACTCGACACCACTAGGAAAAAAAATATCCACTTAGAAAGCAAAATTCAATTTTACAAGATGGTGTTTGGCATTTTAAAAAATATCCTCGGCTAAACTCGCAAAAACATCTAGTATAGGCCCACTTCTTCGACCACTTCCTTTTGAAAAAATTTAGCATCTAATCAGTCAATCGATGAACCACTTAGAGCTACCTGAATGTCCACAATCACTAAGAACGTGTGGGATCATGAATAGTTTGATTTTTACTGCACTAGAGACTAATAACGAAAGCTGTCACGAGAATACCTAAAAATAAAAATTAAATGATGCATCAAAGGCTGAAATTAGATTAACTGGCCTTGGAGAGGGACATCAAGAACTTGACCAGCCAAAAGGGAGCTGCCATTGGCAATCCCATTAAGCTTCATTAGTGTATTTCTACTAGTCCCGTATTCCTGAGCAATGAACTCCAAAGAACTCCCAGCCTCCACCACGTGTCCATAATGGACCACTTTAACCCCATCAACATCATCACAGCTACAAGGCAAAGGAATCCACAACTCCTGTCCAACCTCGATCAAATTAACGTCTGTTACATTATTAACAGCAGCAATTTCTTGGTATGTTACCAGCCCTGAGAAAACTTCTGCTGCTATATGATAAAGCCCATCATCTTTTTGGACGGTGTAGATTGGTTGCTTGTTTGAGAGACCGGTGTTGTTGATGCACAAGCAAGTAAATGGGATCTTGATGGGCTGTTTTGCAGGTATTGTAAAGTTTGGTAACGTGGAGAGAGGGAGGTTGTTCGCGCCTAAGATGGAACGAACGTTTTTTATGGAAAAGAGGGTTTTGATGTGGGAAAGAGTTGTTGTGTTTGGAGAGATGTAGTCAATGAGGGAACGACATGTGGAAGGTGAGCTACATTTGAAGGTTTGGGATGAAGATTTTGTGGGGAGTGTAGAGAATAAGAGTAGGGTGAGAAGTAGAGGAACGAAATGGAAACCCATTTTGGCTCTGGTGTGATTTCTTCAAGGTTGGATATGGGAAGGTGTGGAAGGAGGGAGGGGGAGGAGGGGGCAAACTGGGGAATTCTGTGGACTTTGGTAGGAAGACAAAAGACATTGACTGAAGTGAAGACTTGTAGAAGTCTTTTATTCCTGGTTGGCTGTTGTGTTATTACACAGCCAGCAAAGGATGTGAATCATGTGATCAGTTTAAATAATTTAATTATTTTAATTAAAAAAAATGGCACAAACTAGGCATGTGGAGTTTGAATAGACGACTTGGGTTAGTTTGAATAATGTGAAGTTGTTTTTTAAAGTAATTTTTATTTAGAAATGTATTAAAATAATATTTTTTTATTTTTTAAAATTATTTTTAACACTAACGCATCAACGCATCAAAATAATCTTAAAATACAAAAAAAATTAATTTAAAATAAAGAAAAAAATAAAAAAAATTAATTTTTTTTAAAAACACTTTGAAACGCAAAAACAAACAGGATTTAAGATAATGATGGTTTATAATGAGATTATTATATCAATTTCATTATTAAAAAAATATTAAAGGGTTTAGGTTGATTACAAATAAATCTCTTAAATCTTCATAAGCTTTAGAGCAATGATAAGAAAAAAAAATTTCTATCAGTTCAAACTATTGATGTCAAGATTCGTGTAATCACAAGAAAATCTCTTAACAATCTCTCATTGATTCTAATCTTATTAAATAATATGAAAAGAGAAAAAAAAATACAAATGTGACTAATGAGCATGTAGCTTGCATTAATTAAATTCTTTGGTTAGATGATAATGATTTGCAATTGTTTATTTTCAATTATCTTGTTTGTATATGCACATAGTAACAATATTTCTGTGTATTATATAAAAATATATAATTATAAAATATGGTCAATTCAATGATTTATTGATTCAGAATTTATTTCGGGTCAGATTTTATTTTAATTCAATTTATTTTTATCAAAACAATTCATAAATTTTACAAAAAATATATAATTTAAATTGATTTGTTAATTCACCAGTTAATCAACCCCATCCATGATTTATGCCGAATCCACCTTCGTTAGTCCTTATAACTACAACAAGAATAGCTAGAATTGAATGACCCAGTAAAAAATTCATGTGGAATTGACAAATGCTAAAATGTTACCAAAAGTTGAAAGAACCTATTCTAAATTGGAAGAGTCTTTGTCCAGAAAAAATGGTAAAGTTTACTTTTCCACGTGACCAAATCAAACGAAACCAAAGAACCGAACTAGTAAAACAAAAGGCAACAACTAGCAAAGCAAAAAGCTCCATGAAATGAAACTTCGAAAAAGTCGACAACTTTTATAGAATTAAAGAAGAAGAGGTTAATTACCAACCTTTAAGAGGAACATCAAATGCAGTTGCTGCAATAAGTTGACTGTTATTAGTAATCCCATTAAGCCTATACAGTGTATCATTAGTTGTCCCGAACTTTTCTGCGATCTCTTCCACGGTGCTCCCTTCTTCCACCAAGTGTGCATAATGCACAACTCTCTCGCCTTCCACTTCTTCACAGCTACATGGAAGGGGGATCCAGAGCTCTTGGCCCACGTAGATTACATTAGGGTTTTCTATCCTATTAACTTGTTGGATTCTTTGGTGTGCAAGCAAGCCCATGAAGACATTGTTTGCAATGTAATACAGCCCATCATCTGGTTGGACTGTGTAAATGGGCATCTTGTTTGAGGCACCTGTCCCATTAAAACATATGCATGGGATTGGGATTTTTATTACTTGCTGCTCTTGGATCATGTAGTTTGGTGAGGTTGAGGAACGGAGGTTGTTTGCTCCTAGAAGAGAGTGTAGGTTTTTGACACCAAAGAGTTTCTGGATGGAGGAGATGGAGGTCGTGTTAGGGGACTTGTAACCAACCAAAGAACGACATGTGGTTCCTTCTCTGCACTTGAATGCTTGCTGGGCTACTGATATGGTGGTGAAAGAAGAGTAGAAGAGCAGACACATAAGAATTATAGCAAACCCCATTTTGTCTAAATGTTCAAGGTAGCAATTGGTGGAGGTGTGTCGTGCTTGTTTGATATATATAAATTCAAACGTGGGTAGGTGAGGAATATAAGAGATGAGAACGGAAGGACTGGTTTTCTCGGAAAAGTTAGGCTTTGTTTTATTTCACTATTGTCTTGGACAACTTGGAGGAGACTTTGAGCTGCCCTACTTCCAGAGTTTTACCTTGGACACGGCAAGAGAAGTTTTGCAGTGTGTTCAAACGGAGAGATGTCGGCTTTCCTCGAGCTGTAATTCTATGTACGGCCAATAGGGTGATAAGACTGTAATCAAGAGTACTTAGATGGCTAGAAAGATGTGGCAGAGCCTTAGAGCCTCACTTTTCTTATGCCTGGTTTTTATAGCTTGCACTGCAGCCAAAAAGACGGGGCTCTTATACTCGGTTAGGGAGTGACGGGTGAAGTTTAACGGCCTTTTAAGTTGCTCTGTTGCTGGCTGTGTTCTCCACTGCCTCTCTGAGTGGAGGTTTGACAAAAGGAAAATATAGTGGACAGGACAACACTAAGATGCTGAATGCTCGATGACCTTTACTGCAATCACGCGCCAAAGTTCCAAAATTTCTTCACCGCGTAGAAGATAAGCCGAGTAATTTTTTACCAAATCGTTTGCGGTCCGCAATTAAATAATAATATGGTGAAGAAAAACATGTGAACATTTGAATACTTCTGGCTGTTTTTTCCATCCTCGTGCTCGTTTTATACTATCCTTAGATGGACAAAGTCATTATCATCAATTCAACGAGTCCACTCTTGACTCCAGGTAAGCATTATCGCGTAAGCTTTTTTCTTATTACGTGCAAAAGAGGAAATATTTCTGTAGTATTTTTTATAGACCGTATCGATGTAGATAATACTGATATTTTTTTTCCAGAATTACATCATTGGTTAACTGCATATTGTGACATCCGATCAAACAATCCGAACTCAGTCCTGAGCCGCCAGAAATTTTGGATGTAGATGAAACGTTCCGTCCATCCAAAGGACGTTCTATGGCTGAAAACCGAAGACAGCGGAACGACCATTGGAGATAAAAGGCACAAAAATGAATATGAAAATTGAAGACAGAAAAATTGAACCAGGCACATCAAGACTAGATTTTCACAACATTTTGGCTCATTTTCTGGGGAGAAACCTAGAAAGTGACAAGTATGCAATTTCCTCAAAAGTTTGCTTCTCTCTGATACCCACAGCACAACTGTTGATAAAACACAAATTCTACATGTGAACAATAAAATGGGAGCGGGAGCGGGAGCGGGAGCGTGGGAAGCAATCTCTGGGATAAATACAACAAATGAAAAGAAGAATATACATCACTTCTCCTCCAGACTCCGTAGTACTGACTCAGCAAAACTTTGTTGCCTGAAATGAAAAGGGGGAATGAGATCAGAGATTTATACAGAATTCTTAGTTTCAGAAACTACTCAGCAATTATATTTATTTTTAACCATGGGACTAAGTGATTAATGACGGTAATAAGATAGGTGTCATCAGGAGCTACATGTCATCAACCATTCTCGGACATGTACAGCCAGCAGAATCAGGTAAATACAAAATATTATTGGCAAAAGATGCTCATACAAACCCCAAGAGAAACTTGGAATAACATTGTCATAGGCCGGTGAGCATCATCCTTTCTGTTATATGTACTTGGAAATTATTTTGCCGGACAGAATTAAAGCAGGTTATAAACATATTGTGATACATATATACAAAACTAATAGCAAAGTCAAAAAGTGTGATCATCGGGTGTTTCAAAAGCAGAAAGGAAAAGAAAGACGGTGAAGGGAGTTTGGCTTACTTGCGCTCTCTATGTTTTGGGCTAGGGCGAGAATATTTCAGATATCCATCCCAAGGAACTTTTTTCAGACCTGCTCGCGCAGATATAATGCCTCTAACCCTGCATAAATGCATTGAAATTGAACTGGATAAACTTGTAATTAAGAAATACACAACACATTTGTCACGGTAAAATAGAAAAAAGTTGGGAAAAAGGGACCCTTGCAAACAGCCAACACTCAATTGTTTGCAGCTCAGAAGAAAGTAATTACCTCTCTGCAAACTCAATGGGAGTCTCTCCAGGTCTCAGATTTTGGGGCTCCAAGTACCATACATCACAAACAACAGCCCAGGATGTCATCAGCTGCAGCAGATGTGTTGTGAAGGACTGCCTGCAAATGAGACATTTAAGCATGTTTCTCAACCATAAAAACACCCCCACCTCACATTTTGAAAAAATGCGTAGTCTCTAGGAACTCAATGGGATATATATAATACAATCATTAGAAGAAAAGCTTCTTACTTTCGGCTGTTCCAAAAGGCATCAACAAAAATTTTATTGTACTTGATCGCAATTGGACAAACAGTAGAGTCTAGTTCAAACGCACCCTGCACATCATCAAACAATAGAAATTAAAGAAACATTCATCACAAGCTTATAGAAACAACATGTTTTATGTTGAATATTCATACCTTCTTAAACATCACAGTGTAGTGGTTATTTACACAAGTTCCTTCAGGAAATATGAGAAGAGGGTTATTATCAGCTCCCTGAACGTGATCCTTTAATCTGAAAAATATAATTCCATATAATCATGATGCAAACATCATTTTCATGAACAATTATTTTACCAACAGAATTTACACTTACTTCTTTGCTACAATTTCACGATCCTTAGCCTCTGAACGATGGAACCAGATACATCCTACACTCTCTAATATAGTGCTTTGCAAAAGTCCTGCATTTAGAGCAATCATATATCCATTCAATTTAATAAATACAATAAGCCAGACTACGTGACAATCATTTCAGCTTGTCCACCACGTTACTTACTATCCATGAGCAAACACCAGAAGGGACTTAAAACAAAATAACTAGGATAAGAGCTGGGGTTTCACTATTTCTTCATTCAAAATTAAAGCACAAATTACTCGTGGGATATTATCAGTTAAACATAATTCAGGAATCCTTCAATATTTGTTGATAGACATATAATTCAGGGTGTAACTGTTAATTGGATAAAATATCTGAAATACATATGAAGCCAGTTCTCACTTACCAACCCAACCAGGGTGTTTCTGCATGATCACAGCAAATGGTGTCATCTGTTCTAAGATGATGAAATCAATCATGGAAGTATGGTTGGCCACAAAAACCTGCGCAACCCATGATAAGCAAGTTTATGTCTCAGATCAACAAGGGGTTAACAAAGAATTAAACATGTCTTGGACATAAATACATACAACAAAATGTTTATACTGAAACGAACCTGTTTAGGCCGCCTGCTAGGTCTCGGTCCATGGTACTTGACAACTCCAGTCCATGATGCAACAAAAAACATACAAATTACCTCCACCAAACTCCTCTGACAATAAATTAACATTAGGAATAAATTCAGCCTGTTTGTTTAGGAATAAATTCAGCCTGTTTGTAACAACCACTTGTAGAGAAATTTAGAACTTCCAGATATAGAAAAAACAAACTTTTCACAATTGTGTTCTATATATATAGGATAGAGCAAAAGCTTTGACAAATTAATTATTGGCACCTCTATCTTTTTTCTCAGTTTGTCTTGCCCTTTCAACAGCAAATGCACTGGAATGTAGGATGAAAGAAAAATGATCCACCCAATTGCCAGTACCAGAACCCTGCAGATTTCATTGAAATACATCAACCAGCTAGAATGAACACAAGTTCACCAATGTAGCAACTTGTTCAAAGATAAACCATCATATCAATCAGACTCTTCATAGGAACCACAATTGAAAAAGATAAGCAACAGATAAAGAACATCAGTTTATATCTTCATTATGACATCTTGAAACTCCACAAAGTCAAGAATCAAATCAGGAAACCAGATAATCTAAATTGGCATGGAGACCAATCACTTTATGACCCCTTTTGAGTGTAGGACAACACCCTTTATAGTCAGCAAATAACTAACCTGACAGGGAACAAAATCCCATATCGAATCACCACACCACAGCACCAAAGGGGAAACAAATACACATTCCAGTTCCACGGTTCTGGAGGATTTGACTTGAAACATCGTGTAAATGAGTCCTGATTCATTCATTGTTAAATATGAATTGAACCAGACAGGTTAAATTAAATTGAAAAAAAAAAAACTAAATTTACTTCCCTGATACTGAATCAAGAAAGTCATGTCATTTTCAACTAGCTAAAGTTAATTAACCATTGCATGCCTAGATTCCTACTTTAGTCTTCAGAATTTTAATCACGATCTAAACTATTCATCTAATTTATCTCTAAACTATTCATCTAATTTATCCCAAAATTCTCCCTTTCCATCCGATACACAGTTCCCTCATCATGTCAATGAGTATTCAATAATACTAAAAAAATAGACATTTTAAACAAGCTAGCCATCCCAGTGCATGCCTAAAATACTTGTTTAAGCTCGAATTTATCATGATTAAGACTAATTCATCCAGAATTCACATAAAGTTCCTTTCTTTTCATTCAAAAAACAGTTTCCTTCACGCATTTTTTTTCTTAAAAACGAAAAAAATGCCAACAAAACTCACATCAACAATGGCACCAGCTGCTTCTGTGAGAGTAGGTGAAATATCAAGCAAATCACGCCTAGACAAAAACAAGAAAGCCCATCAAGCAAAACCCATTGAGAATCAAATCTTTAAAGCTCTGAAAAAACTAAAAAAACAGAGCTTGAAATCAAAGAGTATCCGAAAACAGAACCGAATCGAAAGATATGAGATAGAATTCATACAAGCGAAGCTTGCCAATAGGCTCCTGAATGGAGGATCCGGAAGGAAGGTAGTCTTCGATGTTGGGACGATCCAGGTCTAATTCGGAGCTTGATGTCTTCAAGTTCCCAGGAGTATCCATTTTTCCGTTTTGATAAGCAGCGAGAGAGAGATTAACAGCAGAGGACGAAGAGGCTCTCCTGTTTTATTTTAAGTCGGCATGATTTTATATTTCAAAAATGTTTTTTTAAAAAAAAATTAAATTTTTTTTATTTTTTTCTTTACTTCAAATATATTAATATTAAAAATATTTTTAAAAAATAAAAAAATATTATTTTAATACATTTTCTAATAAAAAATAATTACCCCATACATTTTTTTTTCTTTTTATCTTTATCAAAAAGCAGAACATATACCCCCATCCTATTTTTTTACACTTGTGTTTTAAATAATATTATTTTTTTAAAAAAATATTTTTTAAATTAAATTATGAGAATTTACCATTGCTATATTAATTCAAAATAAATTATTTTAATTATTAGAGAAAAAAATCAAATTCAATAAGCTCATATACAAGTTTGTTTAATCAGATAAATTATTATTATCTAAATCTTATCTGATCTCATTTCAAAAAATTGACCACTAAATTGAGTGGGGTTTACAATAGTGGGATTTAAATTGCACTGATAATAAATAATTTTTTATTAATGAAAAATCTAATAAGAAAAAATAATTCAGAGAAATACCTCGATGAAAAAAAGAAGAAGTCCACAGATAATATTGATTGTTGTGGACATATCTGGCGTGCGCGGAGTAAATAAAATATCAAACCATGCCTTTTAAAATAGATTTTAATGATATATCTTTCTCTCTTTTTTTTCATTCCCTCTTGTACCCTGGCACTAGTCGTTAATGATATCTGTCATGGGTAGTATCGAAATTGCGTCATGTTTCATTTTATTATTATTATTTATTTATTTATTTTGAAGATCTCACTCCTCTCCGTTTCGTTTCCTTACATACTAGTCTCGAGAGTAGGCCGACGTCATTTCACCGGTAATAGTCGGAGCAGTAAACCACCACCACCACAAATTAATGATGAATTTTTCATGTTTATATTTGACAGAAGGAGGAGGGGAGGAGAATGGAAGACAAAAGAAAGTGAGATGGCAGTGTATAAGGCAACAGCTTCATCAGGGTTAACCCTTGTTGCTAGAGTAGCAATAAATTTTTATTGATTTGGTTAGGTTTTTAATAATTCGGTTTATTAAACTTGATCGGGTTAATACCAGTAATTTTTTATAAAAATAATCTAATAAAAATAATAATTTAAAATTGATTCAATAAACCAGATTTTTTTTTAGATTAGTTCCTAAATTAGAAATGAAAAATATGTTTTAAAGTTGGGGCAGGCTGCACTCAGTCAAGAATTTCTTATTTCATGCCTCATGCTCTTTTTCTTCCTATGCTTGTATATAAATCAAAGGATGATCCAGGCAGTAGCAGAAAAGGTAATAAAGGCGTAGAACTAAGCCAAAAGCCTAGGAGAAAATGATGGAACAAAAATGAACAAGGAAGAGAAGCAGGGAAAAAAAAAAGCCGAACCAGAAACGAGCCTTATGGGCTTCGGCCCAGGATATGGTGATGGACTTGGACTGGCTGAATGATGCCATTGGAATGATAAAAGGTGATAAAGAAATTGGATTCGACTATTATTGAGATTGCTCACATATTACCTAAATAGCTATGGGTTTGCCCATAGTCATTAAACATGATTCCATTATGCGGGTTGATCCAAGAAATGGAAGGATATATAGTTTAACTTATATCAGATTTTTATTTGAATGGAATAAGATACAACTTAATTTATTTAATCAAGTTTTTAATGATTTAATTAATCGTTCAAACTAAATCAAGCTAACACAAAAAAAAAATTAATTCATATTGATCCAATAATCTATATTATCTTTCGGGTCGGTTTTCAGGTTTTACAAGTATGAATTTATGGTTAAAATTTAAATAAATATTAATTTTTAATCTGTGTTTCTATTTTTCCTTAAAAGGATTAATTTCTAAATTTAATCCGAATAAATTTGACATTTCCAATACTAATTTATATGAATAATAATTAAGATATTATCATTCACTGATTTATTTTAATAAAATAAATATCCACGAGTAGTTCCTCATTCCTCATCATAACATTTCCAGTCCTGCTTCCTCGTCGTAACATTTCCAGTCCTGCGACTTCACACACTCAATATAAATGGAATTTAATGGTGTAATCAAATGGATATGAGATTCTCCATGGAATGGAGAAAAGAAAAGAGAGAAAAAGTGTGTGTGTGTGTGTGTGTGTGTGTGGCATCGCATTTCATAATGTTTTTCCTCACTGTACGTGACTAATGAGAATGATGCTGGCACGATCATGGTAGCACGTATTCAAGAAAAATTATAATATCTTAGCAATGAGTTGTTCACAGGGGTTTTACGGAATATACAAAATATACATGATGGATGTCATTCTTAATATCCTTTTTCCTTTTGCTAATCAAGTGCATTTTCCGGATCATCATTACATAATTGAATGACTAATACGTAATTAAATATTTCATTGAAACTCAATCTCAAGACCATCATTTAATCTATCTTAACCATCAAAGAACAGACCAATCTCTACACATCAAAACCCTTTTTTATCAGATTTTAGACTAATAATATATTTAATATTTAATGTTTGAGTATTACTAATAGTTATACCACTAGCAATACTCGAACAATAATCGATGCTCCTCTGTGAGTCTGTGACTGTGATAGCCATAACGTCCACCAGCGCATCAATGTCAACAACATCAATGTGCTTGCGGCAATTGTAAGAAAAACATCAATCCATTTTCATGACCAAAAAATTGTTAAAGTTGATGTTTTCAATTATATAATAATTGATCATGCATGTCAACTAATGACAATATCAAAGCCGATATCCATGACAATTAATTGTTTCGGGTTTTTAACCGAAACAAAATTGTTTTAGATAAGATTTTTAATGCTGGCCAACCTGTATTTTTTAAATATTTAAAATATTTTATTTTTATTAAAAAATAATAAAATATTATTTTAATACATTTCAAAGTAAAAACAGAAAATACTTTAAAATTCAAATATCAGGGTGCGGTGGACGAGTTACAACTTACGAGGACAATATTGTAATTTTGCATCCAGTGAAGGACTTTAACATACAAAAGAATTGCCACAGTCAGCTAACTTCATTTTCAGAGAACAATAATTTATCACTTTTGACAAATTCTGCATCTTTTAACAACTCAATTTGTTTTTGTAGGCTATTGTTGGGTGGGTTTATGTGCAAGTACAGTACCTTTTCTGTCAGCCAACTAACCACCTACATTATCACCTAATCAGCACTAATTTAAAAACTAATTACAAAAGGATTATCTCCAATCTCTTCTGGCTGGCACGTGACGTGGGTCCACATCACGAGTCTTGATCAAAATTATGACTGTTTGATCTAAATCACATTGCTCGCAACTCACCAAATTTATCTGGCAAGCTTCGTTCCAAGATAATTATCCTCTACAAACAGAATCACTCTGTCTGTCACACCTTATCCTCTACAAAAATCTCTACAAAAGCATGATCTCCCTCGTTTTCTAGCCGTTAAAGTTAAAATTAAATTTCCATGATGCCTTGGATTAAATCTAAAATACCTGATAAATTAAAAAAAAACTACTATTATCTAAAATCATTTATAGTCCAGTCAACAACATCTATTATGATATTATTAGAAAAACCATTTTGATAGAATTAATTTTTTTATTTGATAAATTTTAGGAATTCTAATATTCTTTCATCTGTATGTAAACTATTATTTCTTATTTTAATATGCTATAAATCGAGCTGAGGTCAAAAAAATTCTTTTGATTGGTGAGATAATTAATATTTAATTTAGGTTGAAAAACAAACTGCAGGACTGCATGGGGTTTACGGATACAAAGAAAACAAAAGCACAGACAAATCACATCGAAAAGCGTTATTAAAGTGGCCAGAACGACAATGTTTAATCCGCCGAACACCCTTTCCCACTCGCTCCAGTAGCACGTGAGGCAACGTCTCTATCATCTTACGGGTTCAAAAACTACACGCGCTTCAGCTTTGTGTGGAATTATTATTTTTCGTTAGTGTCAAAATTTGGCGGTTATGTTAGCACGTGTGTGTCACGTGGAAAGAGAGCGACAAACAAATATCTTGCGTGGAAGTAATGAAATTGTTAGAAAAGTTCTGAGTGAATCACTCACACCTCACTTTACATATTTTACACAAGTATATTAGAATTAATAATTTCTAACTGATTTTCTTTTAAAATAACTTTACACACACATGTACATGTACATGTATCTATATATATGTTTTCAAAATAAACTAGTTATTTTATAGCTGTTGGAGTGTTTCTTATAGCTAAAGCAGTTGACCGGTTTAAAAGAACATGTAATTCGGTTAAGTAATTTCTATAATTTTTTTAAGTGTTTATCACGGACGAATAGCGGTATATCGGTTCACTTGGTATGCTCAAACGATTGGAATGTCTCTCACCGCTAAAGTGGGTTCAAATGACTATATCATTTGGTTGATCGGTTCCAACAAAATTCTTTGGTATTCATTGTGGATGAACAATGACCGACCGGTTCACTTGGTATGCCCAAGTGGTCGACCGGTTCAACTTAAAAATCAATTTTGACAATTTCAAACATGGTGAAACTTGAACATCTTAAATATATATATCAATTATATTTATGCATGCAGTATAAAAATGTGGGTTTATTTTAGTTGTTGTTGAGTAAGATATGAAAATTTAATAATAAATATGAAAATAAATCCTTAAGAATTAAATTTTCACCTGCTTTGCATCTTAAACTTGTTGATGAATATTTTCATTCAATTCTTTATACATGTTGATGTAATTTTTATATAAAACTATCTAAATTTAATATCAGCCAAACATATTATTAGTATATTTTTATTTAATTGTTATCATCAAAATATATAAAAATATTAATATATAACCCAAAAATCAACACCTTCTTAGTTATTTTTAGTTATCATCCGTTAATTATAACATTTAATTTACTCATATTCTCTAACATATCAATTTATAAAATCACATGGGCAATATGTGACCGATTTTAGTATAAAAATATAATTCAAGTTAATAATATGTGTGTTGGTGCAAGAATTAGAAGTGCATTGAAATTATTACATGTAGTGCACACCAATGTTATTTATTTATTTATTAACTTAAATGAGTTTTTTTATATTAACTTATGAAAATATTTTCGCAAACTTATATTATAATTATCGCATGTTACATGTGTGAACGTTAATCTAAGAATAGAAAATAAAAATGGGGCAACTTTTCCTGTAAAATCATCTAAACCAAACTAACCATTACCATCTATAACCCACGCGTCCAAATCTCACTCCAACTCGGCATCCAGTTTCCATAACATCACCCGCACCCAACCAGCCCTGTATAAATATAATAGGTGGAAAGGTCTCGGCGCAGTCCATTTCCAGGGAACGCCTAAACGGGTCTGGAACTCAATCTGTCGTGGGACCCTCGTAAAAAAAACAAATTAAATAAATAATACGAAAATGTATTTTTCGTAACCGCGGCAGCAGCAACAGCAACAGCAACGGCAAGATATCACCTTCCTCTGCTCTGCTCTGCTCTCTCCTCTTATCCGCTCTGCTCATCAGCTTTGACACTCTCTTTCTCCTGCCTTTCAGAAAGCTAGCTTTCAACAACTCTCTCTTTCTTTTTTCTACAATGAAGAAAAAGAAGAGAGAAACCAAACAGCGTAACATCGCTGCCGCCGTGCTCCACTGGATTTTCTTTACGCGTCACTACTTGCTTCAGTTTCCGTTACTCTCCGCTATCTTCGCTTTCCTTCTTTTCTTTGCCGCCTTCTCTGTCATCTCTCCTCTTCCTCCTATCATCAACCACCACCGCTCCTCAAAGGTACTGTCTCTGCCTTTCCGATTTTCGCGGCCGTGGTTGGTTGTTTTGTTCGTTCTCATTTGAGCTGGACGTTTACGTTTCTCTTTTTACTGTTTTAATTAATTAATTAGTAATTACCAAGCTAATGAGAATGATTTTCTGTTTTGTGTTATGAGGTAGTTAAAAAATGGAGCTAAAGTAGACGAATCAACGTTTAGTACAGAGACGTCGCCTTTTCGTGCTCCGGTATGTAACTTATACGACCAGTCTTTGTTCTTTAGCACATCGTGTCTGTGTGTTTAGCTTTAGTTTGCCTGATTTTATTTTTTATTTTTTGGTTTTCTGAAATGGTTAGAGAAGTGGAGGGCGTCATTTATGGAACTCAAGGTTATCGAAGTTTTACTATGGCTGCAGTAACGCCAACGATAGCTTTCAAAGTAAATTCTAGTGGCTTTAATATCTGTTGTTTTCCTCTTTATTTCGAGATTTTTGGTTTTGATGATAATCTTGTGTTTGTTTATGAATTATTGGAGGAATGCTTAGAATATTAAATATTATCACATTGAGAAATTTATTAAAAAAAGATGACGAAGTTGGTCTTAATTAGAAAGCGGGCATGTGTTTAATCTGGGAGTGGCAACAGATTTCATGTCTAATCTTGTTCATTTATGGAGTTATGCTAGGGAATCTTTTTAATTTTTTGAGATATATTAAGGAGTATTTTTTCTTTTCTTTTACTTTTGACTGCTAATCTGATCAGAAGACTTTAGACATTAATTTGGAGTTGTGTTGTTATATGATGTAGCTGCTGATTTGAAAACGAATAGTAATCGGTACTTGTTGATTGCTACAAGTGGAGGGTTAAATCAACAGAGAACAGGGGTGAGTTTCTTACATTTTGAGTTTTGGAAATAAACTTTTTTAGCTGATAGTTTACTGCCAATGGTGGGTTTGCCTTAAAATAGATAGGACGGTAAATTAGTTTGTGATTCTGAGATTTTTATAACCATTATGGCCGCAGATAACAGATGGTGTTGTTGCAGCTTATATTTTGAATGCTACTCTTGTTGTTCCTAAGCTGGATCAGAAGTCTTTCTGGAATGATAGTAGGTATGTCCGCAGATAACAACTTGTATTCATTGTTAACATTCTCAATTCTTTTTGCTCAAATATCAGCATGTTCATATTATTCTGGTGTTTGATGCAGTGATTTTGCTGAAATATTTGATGTTGACTGGTTCATTTCATTCCTATCAAAAGATGTTACGATTATCAAACAGCTCCCCACAAAGGGTGGGAAAGTTTTGATCCCGTATAGAACGCGTGCTCCGAGGAAGTGTACTCCAATATGCTATCTGACTAAAGTTTTACCTGTTCTTAATAAGAAGCATGTAAGCTTTCTGCTAAAAGTTCAGCTTGAAAATCGTGTTTCTTTAAATTCTATGTTTTCATTTTTTTTCTCACTTAATGATTGTACACGGTGCAACCTAATAATATGAAAAGCTTTAACAGGAAACAAATTTATCACTCTTACTTTTCTAGTATTGTTTGGTAGATTAATGAAAAAGGTTGAATATGGATATAAATCACTGACTTATGAGTTCAATTCTTTCAACGTTGCATCAGCAATAGATGCTAGAGGAATTTGATATGTCAAGCTAACCAAAACATATCTGTATAATGAGTTGTATTATGGTTAATGTTTAGCTAAAATTTCAATCTATCATGATTGTGTTAGAATTCATGAAAGGATGCACAAAATGGAAAATAATATAACTACAGTTTCATCAACTTCGGTGTTTGTATTTACTTAGGTGAAACCCGGGAATTTTGGAAAGCGACCATCCTTGGCCAAACTCTAATTTCAATGTAGAATTTGATATACATAGAAGCAGGGACATACGAACACAATATTTGTGCGGTTGTGAAACTGAAAACCAATTAGGGAAAGCAGGGACAGAATATCTGAAACTGTTGGAGGTTCATTTTGGTTTCAAAATTTTGAAATATTTTGTTAGTTTCTTGTTTTGCAGCATTAGTTTCAGGGTATTCATGAGATTTTAAACTCATGAACTTTAATGACACATTACTTATGTTGATTGAATACTGCTCGGCTTCCTGATTCTTTTTGTTTATGTTAACTAAGATTTGCTGGCCATCCCTTGATTTTATAGGTTGTTCAGCTCGGAAAGTTTGATTACAGGCTCTCAAATAGGTTGAGCCCAGATTTACAAAAGCTAAGATGTAGAGTCAACTACCATGCTTTAAAATTCACAGACTCAATTCTTGAAATGGGCAAAAAGCTGGTTCAGAGAATGAGAATGAAAAGTGAGCACTTTATTGCCCTGCACTTGAGGTAATATCCTTCTGAATGCTTGATTTATGGTAGTTTTCTTCTAGAAACTTTATTGTCGTTTGAATCATTGTCTGGCAAGTTTTTATTATCATAGAATTGTGTTGGGGAATTTTTTTTTTCACCTATGCTAAGCTTAGAATAGTAAACATAGGAAAGGGTCAGAGCATTAACACAAATTTAACGTTATCATGTTATAGGTTTGAACCTGACATGCTTGCATTCTCTGGATGCTATTTTGGCGGGGGAGAAAAAGAAAGGATGGAACTCGGCGAGATTCGGAGAAGGTGGAAATCTTTGCATGTGAGACCCCTGTAGTTTATCAGAACACATTGCATATCCTAAATGGTTTTTGAAGCATGGCTGATATGTTAATTTTGATGTGAACGCAGGCAAGTAATCCTGACAAAGAACGGAGGCAAGGAAAATGCCCTCTCACACCAGAGGAAGTTGGTCTTACGCTGAGAGCTTTGGGTTTCGGAAGTGATGTTCACTTATATGTGGCTTCAGGTGAAGTATATGGAGGTGAAGCAACATTAGCACCACTCAAAGCTCTCTTTCCGAATTTTCATTCAAAAGAGACTTTAGCCAGCAAGAGAGAGTTGGCACCATTTTCATCATTTTCTTCTCGAATGGCTGCACTAGATTTCATTGTTTGTGATGAAAGTGACGTTTTTTCTACCAACAACAATGGAAACATGGCCAAAATAATAGCTGGTCGAAGGTATGTAGTTCTTTCTTTCTTGAAGGCATGAAGTTCGTTCTTTCTTTTTGTTTTATGCCTACAGTTTGTGCAGAAGCAATTCCAAGGCCTTATTAACAGGTGAATAATTTTCTCTTAGAAATGTTTATGCGCTCTTCTTGTTTTTGTTTTCAAGTCCAAACGGCTTAAACATTGAAGTATTCAATTCGTGGGGCTGGAAAAATTATAAAGTTCTCTTGGTGTATATTACATTTGCCTTCAAAATCTTTTAAATGACACCTGAACTGTTCTACATCCTTGTAGTTTCCTAGACACCTTTAGTCTTGCTTTATGGCTATGGCAGCGCACTTATCCATGGCTACTTTGTCATATTTTTGTATTGCAGGAGATACTTTGGGCACAAACCAACAGTTCGTCCAAATGCTAAAAAACTATACAAACTGTTCATAAACCGACATAACAAAACATGGGAAGAGTTTGCGTCCAGGGTTCGATCTTACCAAATTGGTTTCATGGGAGAGCCAAATGAGGTGAAGCCTGGCCGAGGTGTGTTCCATGAAAATCCTTCATCCTGCATATGTCAGGATCCTGTAGCTAAGGCTGGGGCAGGTCTGAATCCTACTCCTCAGACTCTACCACACGAGGGACATAAAAATGTGAAAGAGAATACCGAGAGGAATGGGACTAGTGATGTGAGTGATGAGCACTCAATAGAGGACGATCATGATCAGGATGCGACTGACGTGGATTATGTGGACAATGGAAATGCGGTCCAAGGTAAAGGCCTGGCTGGTGAAATGCTTTCGGAGGAATTCTTTTCTGACTGAGGAAGGAGACTGCATTTCTTCACATAACAAGAGTAATGAATTCTTTAACCTAACCCAATTCTTCAACAAATTCTTTGGGTCTTCATCTTGCCCCCTTCTCCCCTTTTCTTTTCAATGTCAACAGTTCATCGTCTTCTGCAGCTGGCATAGTGTGAAAAGAACTTTGTATATACAGAGGCCTTGGCAACCTTTTGTTTTTCCTTATTGGTCGGCGATTCTTGCCGTAAGGTAAGATGGGTACATACAAGTAGAGGAGCATGGAAAATATACCAGATAGACAACTCAGCAAGGAAAATAAAATCGAGGGTGTTTTGTTTTGAGTAATCTATGTTGGAAGGGTGGTTAATTCTAATCAATGATCCATCGCTATTGATTAAAAAATCCCCTTATTCTCAATTTTTGCTATTATTATTATTATTTCGCATCAATTTAATCAACTAAAAATCCATATAAACCACATGATGATTAATTATTAACAATCAAATTCATGTTACCTAGATTCTTTCTTCTAATATATATTAATCTATGGTTGGTGCTGATGTTTAAAAAATAATCAATTTCTTTTCAGTATTAGTGTCATTAATTTTTTTTTAAACTATGTATTTTAGATCGATCAATTATCAAACCTCGATTATTATGAAAATAAATCTGGCAATTAATAATTGTTTTTTATTTTCTTTGAGTTTGCCTGAAGAAATCACTTAAATTTTTTGGAAAAAAAAGTCGATTCATGCAAAAAAAAAAAAACCTAAAACTACAGCATTTTATCCATGTAGCAGCAACTTAGATTCAGTAAAGCCCTAGCTTAATGTAATTTTCTTGCTCATTTACATACCTCAATTAGTTTTTTATTTATTTATCATAATTTAATACTTTTCCCATGGAAAAACAAATAATGTGTCTTCGAGCATGAGTTGTAGAACGATGTCGTTTAGTTGCAAGAAAAAGAAGCCGGCGGGCCCTGTCTTTCTCGTTAGTAGTTGGAGAACAGTATACGTGACGAACATCGTGATCCATTTGAGAGGACGACGTGTCAACACTCCCGTCCATAATTTTCTGCTCTTTCTGTCCTCTCAGTGTCCCGCCTCAGCTTCACTCCCACAGCAATGGCATGCAAACCACCAACTCAGCTAGCAACCCCAGGAAAAATCCATCGCCACCGTAAATTCACCGCCACATCCACAACTAACCCCTTCTCCTGGCGTAGGATTCTATCACCAGAACCTCTCCTCTCTCTTTCCACCTCATTTCCCTCAGGGAAATGTAATGTAAACTGTAAAGCAACTTGTCAAATGCAGTGCTAGTGGAACTGCAGAGGCAACAGGGGCAGTGAATTTAGGACCAGGGACTCCTGTTAGGCCAACTAGTATATTAGTTGTAGGAGCCACTGGTACTTTAGGCAGGCAAATTGTTAGAAGAGCCCTTGATGAAGGTTATGATGTTAGGTGCCTTCTTAGACCAAGACCTGCTCCTGCTGACTTCCTTCGTGATTGGGGTGCCACTGTTGTCAATGTGAGCTGTTTTTACTCTCCTTTTCTGCTTGCCAGTAAAGGTTTTGTTATGGTGTTGTAGATGGATTGATTTGGATTTTAATATTGTTTTCAAAATGTGGATGAACAGGCAGATCTTAGTAAACCCGAGACTATACCTGCAACAATGGTTGGGGTTCATACGATTATTGACTGTGCTACTGGGCGTCCAGAAGAGCCCATTAAAACGGTATGTATTATGTAATGTTTTGAAAGATTCATATCTGTTTAGTTTCTTCATTTTTGGTTTCTATTAAGGACTCTATTAGCCTAGAAATGTCCATGTGCATAATGCCTTGCCTCAATAGCAACCGTTTGTTTGTTCATAGTCTTAAGAAAGCAATGGCATCTGCCTTGTATTGAAATTGAATTCAAGAAAAAGAAAGAAAAAAAAAATCCTTTTGTCTGCTAAAGTTTTCCACATAAACTGGAGATGGTGTGGTGATGCCCTCTTCTATTAGTTTTTACATTGAATATGATTGGATCGACCCATAGACCTTTCTCATCTTCCATGTGTTGCTCGATATTTTTGCTTTCCCAGAGTTTTCTTTCTTCACAGTTAATAATATTTTCCATCTGGACAGTGTTTTGATTCTAAGAAGAATTGAGTAGCATCTGCCTTCTTTAAAAATGAACTTTTCTAAGAAAGGTCAATATCTTCGATGACCTTTATATATTTTTCCTCTGAATGTAATGCCTGGAAATCTTACGTGGATGTTCCTGATTGTGTTTTAATATGTTCTTGCTGGCCTTATCTGATCCATATATTATGTTTAGGTAGACTGGGAAGGAAAAGTTGCTCTTATACAATGTGCAAAAGCAATGGGAATACAGAAATATGTGTTCTATTCTATTCACAACTGTGACAAGCACCCTGAAGTTCCACTGATGGAGATTAAGTATTGCACCGAGAAGTTTCTTCAGGACTCTGGCCTAACTCATGTCATAATACGGTTATGTGGTTTCATGCAAGTAAGTGGTCACCAGAACTAAATTCTCATGAAGTTTTGATCTGTGTTCTCTGTTAGCTAGACACATGGCATAATACCACTTCATCTATCATTGTCTCCAAAATCTTTGATCCCACATCATCCCTAACCTTGCGAAAAATGCGTGCCTATATCGGTGCCTTACATATACCCTTGATGTACTTCGGAAACAACAATTGTTTGTGGCAGTATGCGTGAATCTTTTCGTGTACCTAAAAGTGTAAGCATATTGACGTTGTGCAGACAGTTCGTATTCTCTAAAGGATCCTGGCCAGGAAAATGAGGATGTTAATATGAAAAGGTAGTTGTTTTGAGTATGCGTGTGTTGATGTTTCTTTCTAATTTTATGGTTTTGTTTTTGCCTCAGCAAATTTCTCCTCTGATGTTATTGATCCAGCTGCAAATGCCTGTTGCTAATTTATCCAGGGTCTTATTGGGCAATATGCAGTACCTATACTAGAAGAGAAATCTGTTTGGGGAACAGATGCCCCCACAAGAATTGCTTACATGGACACCCAGGTTAAAGATTCTCAATTGCTTGGGTAATTAATTTTGTGAAGTCAAGCTAAAGCTGAGATTTTCTTTTTCCTATTTCCTATCTTTCACTTGTTATTAGGATATAGCTCGATTGACATTAATAGCATTACGGAATGAGAAAATTAATGGGAAGCTCCTCACATTTGCTGGACCTCGAGCTTGGACTACTGAGGAGGTAAAGAGATATTTAAGAATATTTAACCTTTAATAAAGACCAACAATGTCATTCTTCTAAAATCTTTTTGCCAACTTAATGATGATGCTTGACTATTCATCCGTCTTGTTGCTAGAGGGCCCTGTTAGTTCCAGGTTTTCTTACCTCAAGTGATGAAGTGAATATTCAATGCGTTGGGTTGGACCAAAGTGAATGGTGATACACTTTATCTGTTCTGTGCTAAACACGCTGTCTTGGTTTTAGGTCATAACATTGTGTGAGAGGCTGGCAGGGCAGGACGCAAATGTCACTACTGTTCCGGTTTCTGTCTTGAGATTCACTCGTCAATTGACTAGGTTTTTTGAGTGGACAAATGATGTTGCTGACAGACTAGCATTTTCTGAGGTAACCAGTTCTCATCTTTCCTTTCACCTTCTAGCCATGTTACATAAAGCAAGCGTCTTATCAGTTAGCATTTTTTGTCCTGCATTGAAGCATGTTAAGATTACTATAGTTATGGAAGATCTCTTAAAGTATGCAAACTATATTGTTGAAACAATGAAATCGTAAGTAGTCTTCTTGATATGTGGGGGTATACTATGAACCTTCAAGAGATCAACTGAACGCCCACCGTTATGCTGCTTTTCACATCACCTCCATTTGAGGACTACATAAAGTCTCAGTTTCACCTGCATCATAGGTTCACAAATTTTCAGATGTCTACACTAATGATTTTTGCTTTGAGATTTTGTTTCCTTTCCGGCTTTATATGGAATAAAGCAAAACTGAGGTTTTTCCTTCTCCTACGGGGAATTCGCAGGTTCTTACGAGTGATATCGTTTTCTCCGTTCCAATGAATGGGACATACAATCTTCTTGGGGTGGACCAGAAAGATATAGTTACACTGGAGAAATATCTGCAGGATTACTTCACAAACATTCTAAAGAAATTGAAAGACCTCAAAGCACAATCAAAGCAAAGCGACTTCTACATATGAAGAAAAACCGTCATGTCGCTGTGAATGAAGCTATAAATATGTATGTAAGCACAAGTTTTATGCTTGGCAAAATGTATGAATAGGTTAAGCCCACTCATATTCCTCAACTTGGTATTCACTCTTTCCTCTATCTCGCTCGTTATTTTCTTTCTTTTGGTTAAAGTGACCAAAGGAAAATAGAAACTACAATGCTTTCTCTCATAAGAGTTGATCAGTGAGAGAATTTTGGTTGGTTGGTAACATGTTTTGCCATCTACTTGTGTGTATGGACTATGGACTTGTGGGAAACACCCTCTTGCATTTTCTTTCAATTCTCTTGAATGCCTTGGCTCTGAGGCCCAGTAGTAATTTCTTAATCCTTCACTCTCCAATTTAATATGCTTTAAGGCATGGTCTAGAGCTCAAGAACCCTAGGTTAAGCCGTGAGAATTGGAATGCCTCAAAATCAAATAATTAAGTTCTGTTTGTTAGCTGGGAAATGGTTTCTTAATCCTTCACTCTTCAAAAAACTATTTTTCATAAAACAAACGAGCCTTAGCGGGAATGATCAGTGGCCATCATTAATGCCGTCATGGTGATATCAAGACGGAGACTCCTGGATATGGAAGAGTAGAAAGGGCCACTTATGTCTCTGTAACGGGCCTGGACTTCTTGCAGAGCGTAGCTGCTATGAAACTGTGGTCCATAGCAGTGGCAAGCCCCACACACATAATGATGCTCTCTCTGTCATCCACAAGGAATGAGCTGAAGGGACTGCAGTCTAGACCTGTCCACGCCTATTTTATGTTGACATGTCGTGGCCAGTTTGGCCTCGCAAAACTTATGATATAGGTACGATTTAGGTACAGTATATTTTTACGTTTTAAAAATATATTTTTTAAAAAATAATAATTATTAGACTTCCAAACACAGCCATTGCTAAAAGCTTTCCTTAGAACGCGAGACCGAAAAATTCAATTTTTTTGGGGTTAAAATTTAATGGGTTTTGTATGTTTTAGATCTTTTTAATGCGCTGATGTCAAAAATAATTTTTAAAAAATACAAAAACATCATTGACATGCATTTCAGCACGAAAAATTATTTAAAAAGCAACCACAACCACACAATATCTCGACCGCATGGCGAATGAATCTTATGATATAACCTGTAAAATTGTATTATATGTTAATTAACTAAATACTTTTAAATATATAATTAAAACAAATACAGATATAAAAATAAATATAACGTATAATCTTCGATTTCTTTTTCTGTCATAATTAACTTTTCTTCCAGATTTGAAGGTGAAAATCCCAGGATGTCAACCCCTTAATTAGTTGAACCTCCATTCAATTATGTTACGCAAGTTTGTTTTTAGCTTGACTAACTAAGATTATAGCAAGAAATAGAAATTAAGAAAAGAATAAAATCTTAAAATTGATAAGAACTGAACAAAAATATAGAATGGAGTGGTGCATGATTAGCCATTAGAAATAAATTATAGAGAAATGATTACTGTCTCTTTTTTCTTTCGTTTTTCCTGAAAGATAAGGAGATGGAGAGGGCCATCAAACTTTGATACCGCACCAAAGAGGAGGAGCCTCCTAGTCGCTCGATCACTGTCAAAATCATTTGGAGGTCCTTACACGAATTTGATTGGAAGCCAGCTTTCATGTCTTCCAAGATTTTAACTACTGTTGGTTCGGAAGGTTAATAATTATTGGACTTAGAGTTAATCCGAGTTAGAGTTAGGTTTGATATCAAATCATCTCGAAGTTGAAAAGGTCAAATCAAGTTGGCCCAATGAATAACTCGTGATCTTTTTAAATCCAAGCTGAAATCTGATTTATTTAAAGGGAGATTGGAGACAGCGTTTTAACTAGTGTTTTTAAAAATTTGAATTTTTTTTTTTTGTTTTAAATTGATTTTTTATGTTTTTTTTAATTTTTATGTATTGATATGAAAAATAAATTTCTTTTTTGTTTTTAAATTATTGTGTTAATTTTGAAAATAATTTTTTAAAAATAAAAAATATTATTTTATTGTATTTTTAACTGAAAAACACTTTAAAAAACAATCGTAATTATACTCTCAAATACCCCGTGAACCGACAAAATATATTAGTAATCGGTGATTTGGTTAGAACTCCTCCTCAATAACTACTAATGATCTCATTTATTGGATCAATGGACCCTATGAAAACCAATCACTTTGGTTGGTGAAAGAAGGAAAGCGAAAGGCAAACCTCAAAAGGTCCCTTGTCTAGCTGTGAACCTTCTCTCGGCCGAGCCCTCGAGCAAGTTTCTATCACCACACCAACAGGACAGTTTGTATAATTTTACGAGTCATCTCTTATTAATTTATAATGTTATAAACAAGCAACGAGTACTGCTGTGATCATTTTAGACTCCACTGTGTTTTTGCAAAAAGCAATTGTATACCAAACACATCCATAATTCCCATATCATATGTAACATTGTCTTTCTGAACAAAAATCCAAAAATCTAAATAGGTTTCCATCAGAAAAAAAGAAAATATTGATTGTGGATTTGCTGTAGAAGGCCTAGCCACTGCGTGGCCTGCAGGGTCTGGCGTTTGATTTCTCGGAGGCCAAATGACAACGACTTACGAGTAACGAGGAGACTGAGGAAGAGGCTCGGCAGGATTTTGTATGCTTAGTGAACTGTTTGTACCCCTCTCTCTCTCTCTCTCTCATGCATAATGTACCAAAATTAACAAGGACTTATCTTGAAATCCGCATGCAATGCCAGCACAAAGCCACCGTTACTCAACAACACATGCCCTGGTCTCCCTAGCAAAGCACTCTTTCTTTACTTCTTGTGTGTCCATGTGGAGACTGTCCTTGTAATAAGATTTGTAGTCGCCTCTTATTAGTGTTCGAGGATTAAAAAAAAAACTGATAGAAATAAAAAAGATAAAAATCACTCCTGACCATGGCATTGGAATACTTGGTTTCCCTTAAGAAGCCAGACATTAACTAATTAAGATTTAGAGTTTAGAAGTGCCCAAAAAAAATGAAAAAAGTATGTTCATCGGTCTGCTCAGCTTTCCCATATTCCTAAAAGAGCAATATGATTAAAACTGGCCTCACGATCTGGTTTAGTGGAGTTGAAAAGGTGGATGTCTATGGAGGATTCTGCATAAAGTCCCCATTATTTTAGGCTTTCTATAGATCGGTAGGTCGGTATGGATATTCT
>Ga0307517_10003267_pt1 | contig 25360 bp, 25 predicted proteins | sample 23_EM_MG_FD_194515 | JGI IMG/M metagenome (GOLD analysis project Ga0307517, IMG submission 194515) | Populus trichocarpa ectomycorrhiza microbial communities from riparian zone in the Pacific Northwest, United States - 23_EM | ecosystem: Host-associated > Plants > Roots > Unclassified | place... | reverse complement strand
GTTCAGTGGACCGTGAGGACGATCATTATTGGTCTAGGTCATGACCCGACCACTATTGGTAGAGTAGGCGACCGAATGCTGTCACAACAGTGAGATACCGGCACTCTGTAATATCGCGGAGAAAAATGCGGACCTTTGTGAGCTATCTTACCAAGCCTCGCATATCCTCTGTATAAACTATGTGAAACTACACGTACACTGTCGGGGAAGTCAAGTTACCTATGGGCCACACGTTATGGGACCTAACATCGAGCGAAAGGCGAGAGGTTCGGCTCAATTGTTCGACAGCTACTAATTCTATTCCCCAAATCACCGTGATTCAAATGGTTCCAAGGCCCAATTTATGCGTGAATTAAGAGTATGAAGTAGGACAGGCACATTGTTTTACATACCGTAAAGCACAACATGAGGAAACGGCTGAAACCGCGACTTCAAACGGCCAACTATGCTCCACCCTAACTCTGGGCGACGGAAAATATTGCCGGAAGTTGCTCCCAATAAATTACACGCCGCATAGCATGAGCATTCCTAATACTGTTTGCACATTCAGCACGCCGGACAAGGTTCCCAAACGAGGGTGGGACTCAGGTCTTCCCTTCCCTCTCGTCGACAATCACACTGTTGAGTTCCTTCAGCACCTCCCTCCGCTCTGCCGGATTGATACCGGCGTTCGGGACGCACTTCTTATCAGGGCATACCCCCGGCGGTCCTAGCAAGTGACCATTCGCTCGCTGCTTCGCCTCCCCCCTCGATGCCCCCTTCCAATTCAGTTGAGGCCAAGCCAGAGGTTTTCGAGATCGTCGAGAGGCTTAAAGTGGGAGAAGAGACCTGGCGAATTGGATGTTGGTGGAAGTGTCGGATGCGGAGCTCACATCCTGCAAGACGGAAGGATACCGATCGAAGTGATGAGATCGCCCTGAATGAAAAAAACCATGTTTTGGGGGTCTCGGCTTCTGCCAGGGAGATCTCGACGGTGGTAACATCTTCCTTCAGTTCTACATCCTCGTCTTCAATTTCCGCGGCGACCTTTTTCTTCCTCCTTCTGCCCAAACCAATCCGAATGAAGTTCACGGAATTCCTGGTCCACAAGTTTTGTTCCGCCGCGGGGCAACGAAACGGGGAGCCCATGCTGCGGCAGCCATCAATTGCAGTGGTTGCAAACGGCAGCCTGTGAACGTAAGGGTACAACTCGTGAGCGAAATCTCTCGCTCAGAGCAGTACGGCACACCACGGAACTACCTGGGGAAATCGCACAACGCTTGATTCGAGGGTGCTAGTCTACCATGTCGTGCACGAAACCCTTTCTCTCACACGGGTTAACAAACTACTCGAAGAGGAAGTGTTCGGTCGGGCAATTGATCTCTGGCGTGATGAGTCTGTCAGTCATACGTTGAGCCTTAGGTACTTGAAGGAGTAGGGAACGGATGATCAAGGAAATAGAGTCCTGGTGATTACGATAACCAGATTTCTCCGACCCGTTTGCAAGATTCTCTCCCCTTGGCGCACTTGTCATGCAATAGAGGTGAACCCGGTAGGTGTGTGGACCTACGGCGCCGCGCGGCACTTGGAGTGACACCGGGGGTTTTGTGAACGAGGGCAGATTCATGAAATTCGAGGGAGGCCCAGAGTGTGTGCCAACAAGTCAGCCAAATTGTTGATTCGGGAAACACATAATATTGCCTAACATCGAGCACTTCAGCCCTTCAATCCAAACACATCCGGCAAAGCAGCCCAAGCCTTCTTCCTCACATCTGCATGCCCAGACTCCCACCCTCCTACACATTCCTCGCAGAACCCAAGGGAATCACCTCCACAGAATTTCCTCAGTGAGGGGACCTGCAATACCTTGGTCCCAGAGTGAATGGAATCCACGATTTGGTCAACGACCTTCTGGTGTGCTTCCGAAATACCGGGACCCGTTGCGTTGCGCGAGGGGCAGTTCGGCCGAGAACAGAACCGGGAACCCTTTGATCCAAAGATCAAACGATGGGTCTCCTTGAGCTCCATCTCACGGAGCGTGAACAGGCCTTGTATCGTGGCCTGGAGGGTGTCGGGGGGCAATCTTGCGCTCGCCGGGAGACGCCTGCCCATCAGTGATTCTGGGCCCCTTCGAACCGCCATGTAGTATGCCATCGGCAAGGCAGACGCGAGTTTCTGTTGGACGAACAGGTTGAGGACCGCGTTCGGGTGAGGAGTCGGACCACTGAAAACACTCTCTCCAAGCGCCTTGGAAGGATCGAGGCCCTCAAAAGTCTCCGGGTATGCACCAAGGATGACTTCGAGTATCTGAGACCGGACGGTAAGCATCTCATACTTCGTTGTCATTCGTAGGAGAGATGAGGATGTTGTAAAGTCTGGCACTTTATTCCGTTCAGGGAATCTGTCGACAGGGGTATATAGTCAAGAAAATGGTTGATCAACATAGGGGTAGGGTGGCATACTCTGGGAGATATATGACCTTGAGAAGCGTGGAAAAGTCCGCTGCCGTGTCCGAGGACACGATGCGAGGGCAACCGTTTGGTGATTCCGCGGTAGCAAGGTTCGATTTCGCGAGCATCTGGCTGAGCACAGGAGAGTGGAATGACACGGCACTGGCTTGGACGCGGAACAGCGTGTTACCACACAAAACTTCGACGTTCCCGTCATCGAGGTAGAAGGTGTCATGGGGGGTTATGACCGTGGAGTCGAGAGGGGACTCGTCATCAGATGTATCTGCGATTGTCAAGTCTGACAGAGTGGAGATGCTGATGGACGGAGAGTGAGTGGTGGGGGGTCTAGGAGCCGTATCCGTCTCTGGGGTCACGGTTGGTCCGGGTGGAGGGGGTTGAGGAGTGTGAGGTTCGAGATCGCTGTTTGGAAGTCCCAGGGATGTTACGACAGGAGTTGCAGCGGGATCGTTCTGACTCGCGACAGTCTGCTTTAGTTTTCCTATATTGAGTACAGGTGGGAGATGAAGGCCCTCCCAGTCACGCTCCCGCAACTTAACCAATTCCTGAAAATTTGTCTCAGCCTGATGGCTGCTTTTCACCAGGCGATGCACACACACCTGTATGAGTCTACCTTTGCCCGAAACGTGCGCATAGTGGCCCACGAGAAGCTCGAAGCAGCGGTCGATGACTGATGGATCGGCGTACGCCCCAAATGTTGCACCTGCCAGTTTGAACAGGATGATGAGAGCATATGCCTGGTAATTGAGCAGTGTCGGGTGGGAGATAAGCGACTGGAGGATATGATTACGGATCACAGCTTCTTCCACGTATCCAGAATTAATACAGTGTGCGACGAGATTGACATCCGCGTGGAATCTCTCCCAATCACATCGGTTGCAGTACACGTACCCCAGATCAGTGTCGAAGAATCGCCGGAGAGTCTCTGCGCAGAGGCGTCTTCGAAGCTCGACACAGTGTGGGGCAAGGATATGGTCCGACTCTGCATCGCCGGCGAAACGGAGGATTAAGTGGGCAGTTGGGTTGATGGGATCACTTTCTGAAAAGCTTGTCGTTCTGAACGTCCGGAGCGCACCCAGGACGGCGTCAGGGGAAATTGTGGAATGAGTGTGTGCAATCTCAAACCAAAGACGAAAAAATGCGAGCGATTGTTCGTAGTTCTTGTCGGATAACCCAGCGATCTTTTTATTCAAGGTTACCTGGATGTTCTCCATTGCGATTATGGCGGTGTGAGGAGGAATCTCGGTGGTTACGTAAGCGAACGACACGGAGTACTGAACGGTCGCGGAGTGCAAATTGTATTTCCAGCCCGCCTATGAGTTACTTGTCATTCTATACGGTGCGGTTTTATCGTGAGCTCGGATCTCTGGCCAAGTACACCACCAAACAGCAGCAAGCACCGTTACGAGTGACAGTGTATTGATCATCCCTCGGACGCCTTTCGGGTTTTGAAATAGCTGATCACCCAAACGATACATTCAATGTTTCGTTCAGGGAATCTGTCGACAGAAGTGGTCAACAAAACGGTTTATCGGCACAGGGGTAGGGTGACATACATCGGGGGATATATGACCTCGAAAAGCGTGGCAAAGTCCGTTGTCGTATCGGAGGACACAATACGGGGACAACCATTGGGTGATTCCGTGGTCTCAAGGTTCGGTTTCGCGAGCATCTGACTGAGTACGGAAGAGTGGGACGACAAGGCACTGGTGTGAACGCGGAATAGGGTGTTGCCACACGAAACTTCGACGTCCCCATCATCAAGGTAGAAGGCGTCATGGAGGGTTATGGCCGCGGGGTCGAGGGGGTCTCGTCATCAGAGGCATCCGCGATTGTGAAATCGGATGGAACGAAGACGTTGATGACGACGAGTCCACGTCGCGTTTGATCGCGATATCTTCTTGTCGAGTCGTGGGGCCCTCCTTGTGGGACATCCCCTTCCGGTCGACGTTGAAGAGACGTTGCTTTTTGTGCAGTCGGACCGCTGGGGAGGGGATCCATCTGGGCTTGAGCACTGGGAGGCCCAGTGGAAGAGGAGACGGGTGTGAGGGCGGACTCCGCTGCACTTATGGCAGGAGAAGTAGATCGTGGGTTCGAGTTGGAGTTTGAATTGGGACGCGATGCGTGCGCGTGAATATTCGAATACGTATCATGGCCGTGTTCAGATGGGTTGGCGCTGGGGGTTTTCCGCTACTTTTCGAGCACTCTGAATTTCCGCGCCCGCCTTGCTCGACGTACAGCACCTCAACAACTAACGGACCTACTCGATTTCGAGGATATTGCGGCGGCGCCGTTGAGTACTTTCTGTTAACATCGAGTCTCTTCAAATTCGAACCCCGTATCCTGGCGACCCTCAAACTTCGTTCGATCTTCGTCTCTTTGATGCTCGCGCCTTTTAATTCCGGGATTCAAATATTCATTAGTCAGTCGAACGATACGCTCGTGAATGGACAGACAATGCTCGACACAAATTCAAGACTTCAGCCCAAACACATCCGGCAACGCGGCCCAAGCCTTCTTCCTCACATCCGCGTGCTCAGACTCCCACCTTCCCACGCATTCCTTGCAGAACCCAAGAGAATCACCTCCACAAATTTCCCTCAGTGGGGGAACCTGCAATAATTTGGTCCCAGAGTGAATAGAATCCACGATTTGGTCAATGACCTTCTGGTGTGCTTCCGAAATACCTGGACCCGTTACGTTGCATGAGGGGCAGTTCTGCCGGGAACCGAACTGGGAACCGAACCGGGAACCCTTTGATCCAAAGATCAAACGATGGGTCTCCTTAAGTTCCATCTCACGGAGCGTGAATAGGCCCTGTATTGTGGCCTGAAGGGTTTCGGGGGGTAATCTTGCGCTCGCTGGGAGACTTCTGTCCATCAGCGATTCTGGGCCCCTTCGGACAGCCATGTAGTATGCCATTGGCAACGCCGACGCGAGTTTCTGTTGGACGAACAGGTTGAGGACCGCGTTCGGGTGAGGAGTCGGACCACTGAAAACACTCTCTCCAAGCGCTTTGGAAGGATCAAGGCCTTCAAAGGTCTCTGGATATGCATCACGGATGACTTCGAGTATCTGAGACCGGACAGTAAGCATCTCATACTTTGCTGTTATTCGGAGGAGGGACGAGAATGTTGTGAAATCCGGCACTTTATTCCGTTCAGGGAATCTGTCGACAGAGTTACATAGTCAACAAAACGGTTGATCGACATAGGGGTAGGGTGGCATACGATGGGAGATATACGACCTTGAGAAGTGTAGCAAAGTCCGCGGCCGTGTCCGAGGACACGATGCGGGGACAACCGTTTGGTGATTCCGCGGCAGCAAGGTTCGATTTTGCGAACACCTGGCTGAGCACAGAAGAATGAAATGACAAGGCACTGGCTTGGACGCGGAACAGTGTGTTGCCACACAAAACTTCGACGTTCCCGTCATCAAGGTAGAAGATGTCATGAGGGGTTATGATCGTGGAGTCGAGAGGGGACTCGTCATCAGAGGTATCTGCGATTGTGAAGTCTGACAGAGTGGAGATGCTGATGGACGGAGAGTGAGCGGTGGGAGGCCCAGGAGCCGTGTTCGTCTCTGGGGTCGCGGTTGGTTCGGGTGGAGGGGGTTGAGTGTGAGGTTCGAGATCCCTGTTTGGAAGCCCCAGTAATGTTACGACGGGAGTTGCAGCGGGATCGTTCTGGTTCGCGACAGTCTGCTTTAGTTTTCCTGTAGTGAATACAGGTGGGAGAGGGAGCCCATCCCATCTACGCTGTCGTAATGCAATTACCTCCTGAAGATCCGTGTTAGTTCGATGACCGCCTTTCGCTGGGCGGGATACATACCTGTACTAGTTTGCTTTTGACCGGATGAGACCCGTAGTGGCTCTCGATGAGCTCCAAGCAGCGGTCGATGACCGGAGGGTCTGCGTATGCCTCAAATGTTGCACCTGCCAGTTTAAACAGGATGATGAGTGCATCCACTTGGTAATTGTACAGTGCGGGTGGGAGATAAGTGACTGGAGGACACGATTACGGATCGCAGCTTCCTCCACGTATCCCGAATTAATCCAGTGTGCGACAAGGTTGGCATCTGCGTGGAATATGCCCCAATCATACAGATCGCGGTATACGAATCGCAGGTCAGCGTGGAAGAATCGTCGGAGAGTCTCTGCACAGAGGCGGCTTCGAAGTCCGGTACTGTGTGGGGCAAGGGTATGGTCCGACTCTGCGTCGCTGGCGAAACGGATGATTAAGTGGGCAGTTGGGTTGATGGGATCACTGTCTGAAAAGCTCGTCGTTCTGAACGTCCGGAGCGCACCCAGGAGGGCATCAGGAGGGATTTCGGAATGAGTCTGCCCAATCTCAAACCAAAGACGAACAAATGCGAGCGATTTCTCGTAGTTCTGGTCGGATAACTTGGCGATTGTTGTATTCAGGGCTGCCTGGATGTCCTCCATTGCGATTGTGGCGGTGCGAGGGGGGTATCTTGGTGGTTATGTAAGCGAACGACGCGATGCGCTGGACGGCCGCGAAATGCAAATTGTCACATCCCGCCTACTACGAGTTACTGGCAATTCTCTACACTGTGGTTTCGTCGCGAGCCCGGATCTCCAACCAAGTATACCACCAACAGCGGTAAGCACCGTTGCGAGTGACAGTGTTTTCACCCTCGGACGCTTTTCAGTTTTGGAAATAGCTATTCACCCAAACGATACATTCATGAAGGGGCAGTTCTCGACACCAAACTCTTCACACAAATTTAAGGATTTAACCCAAACACATCCGGCAACGCAGTCCAAGCCTTCTTCCTCATATCTGCATGCCCGGTCTCCCATGCTCCTACACATCCCTCACAAAATTCAAGGGAATCACCTCCACAAACCTCTCTCAGCGAGAGGACCTGCAATAACTTCGTCCCAGAGCGAACGGTATCCACGATTCGATCAACGATCTTCTGGTGTGCTTCCGAAACTCCTGGACCCATTGCGTTGCGTGAGGGGCAGTTCAGCTGGGAACATGACCGGGAACCCTTTGATCCAAAGATTAAACGATGGGTCTCCTTAAGCTCCATCTCACGGAGCGTGAACAGGCCTTGTATCGTGGCCTGGAGGGTTTCGGGGGGTAATCTTGCGCTCGCCGGGAGACCTCTACCCACCAGCGACATTGGGCCCCTTCGAACCGCCATGTAATATGCCATCGGCAGTGCGGACGTGAGGTTCTGTTGGACGAACAGGTTGAGGACCGCGTTCGGGTGGGGAGTGGGACCACTGAAAACGCTCTCTCCAAGCGCCTTGGAAGGATCAAGGCCCTCAAAAGTCTCCGGGTATGCATCACGGATGACTTCAAGTAGCTGAGACCGGACGTTGGGCATCTCGTATTTGGTCGTGATTCGGAGGAGGGATGAGAATGTAGCGAAGTCTGGCACTTTATTACGTTCAGGGAATCTGTAGATACGGGTGATCAAAAGAACAATTTATTGACGCAGGAGCAGGCTAACATACCCTGGGAGATATATGGCCTTAAGGAGTGTGGCGAAATCCGCTGCCGTGTCAGAGGACGGAATGCGGGGGTAACCGTTGGGTGATTCTGCGGTGACCAGGTTTGCTTTCGCGAACATCTGACTGAGGACAGGTGAGTGGAATGACAAGACGCTGGTGTGGATGCGGAACAGGGTGTTCCCGCACAACACTTCGACGTTCCCGTCCTCGAGATAGAAGGTGTCATGGGAAGTTATGGTCGTGGGATCGAAGGGGGACTCGTCATCAGAGGTATCTGCAATTGTGAAGTCGGACAGGCTGGCGATGCTGGTAGATGGGGAGTGAGTGACGGGGGATTCAGGAATGTTGTCTGGCTCTGGGGTAGTGATCGATTCGAATTGAGGGGGCTGTGGGATCTGAGGTTCAGGATCGCTATTCGGGAGCCCCAGGGATGTTACGACGGGAGTTGCAGCGGAGTCTCCCTCGTCCACATCAGTTGGTTTTGGTTTCCAGGTTTTGAATACGGGTGGGGGAGGAAGACCCTCCCAACCACACTCCCGTAACCTAATCACTTCCTAGGGGTTTTCCCTTAGTTCTAATGTTGCTCCCTTCACAGATTGTGCCCCCACCTTTGCCAGCGTCTCCCTCGGCGTGCCACGATAATAGCTCTGGTTCTTGAGAAGTTCAAGGCAGCGATCGACCACTGAAGGATCAGCGTATGCTGTAAATGTGGCGCCCGCAAGTGTGAACAGTATGAGGAGCGCGTTCGCCTGGTGGTCATACAGGACTGGGAGAGAGATAAGGGACTGGAGGATGTGATTACGGATCGCAGCTTCCTCTATATATCCGAGGTTGGCCCAGTGTGCGATGAGACTAGCATCTGCGCAGAAATTGGCCTCGATGGCCCTTCCGTACCGGCCCGACCCGATTTCCAGGTTTTGGATAAAGAATTCCTGGAGAACCCTTTTGTAGAGGCGACTTTGCACTCCGGAGCTATGCGGGGCAAGAATCGGATCTGACTCTGCATCATTGGCAAGACGAAGGACCAGGTGAGCAGTGGGGTGGATGATATTACTGTCGGAGTTGGTAGGGTCTATCGAACCCGAGGTTCTGCCGTTCCAGATAGCGTCGAAGATGGGGTCGGGGGGGATTTGTGAATAAGTCTGACCAAGCTCAAGCCAGAAATGACACAAGCCGAGCGATTTTTCGTAATTCTTGTTGGATAATCCGTGGACTACCAAGGTCAAGGCTTTTCCGATGTCGCCCATCACGATTGTGGCGGGGGAGAGCGAACCTGAGTGATTACGTAAACACGCCACAGGGAGCGGGGATTGCGACGCGAACGGCAGTCCGCCTATCGGTCACTGGCCTCCAGTGGATACCGCTCTCTGCACTGCGGAGAGCCTGCGTCCTCGACCGAGCACATCGTGAAACAATAGCCGCTAAATTATAGCGAGCACGGTTACGGATGATATCATTTTCATCACTCAGGTACTTCTTCCGACTCCGGCAGTTCCCGAAGGAAGAGAGATTAGTAAGCTCACCGTCCCGGCTTCTCAGTTTCGTCCTCCAGCTAAACCTGCCTTCTGTTCCATCGCTTTTGGCTGGACGTCGGAGGTGTTTGCGCGACGACACTGGGAACTGGCTTCTGAGCTAAGTAGGAGCGCAAAATCCTGAAAAACAAGTCGAAGGTTACAGAATACTTAGTTACCAATCGCCAGCCACTCTCTGCACTGCTGTTTTTTCCGAGAATTCGCATCCTCGACCACGTGCATAGCGGAGCAGCGAGCATGGTTGCGGATGACATCCTTTTGACTTCCCTCTGACGCTCGATTTCAAATTTCACCCTTGAGCTAAACTGCCCCAACTGTCCCTCGCGATCGCCTCCCAACAAAAACATCGCGAGCAATCAGTTACCTCACCCCGGTGTCCGGTTCTGGCTTTAGGGCTTCAGGTCTCACAAACCGCGTGGATTCGCGATCTCTTCCGTCGTTGACGGATGCGCATCTCCACGTCACACTGAAATCTCAAATACCCGAACAGGGAACAAGGGAACCTTTGGGTCAAGACAGAGTTACCGGGTTATATGCGTGGGACCGAATCCAGGTCTTGGTGACGATTCGATTTCGGGCTGAAACAGATTTTAAAAATATACTGTACAGAAAAAGAAAGCAGACAAAAGCAGACAGTCAAACGACACTTTCGTGAACGGTCAATGCCCGACATCGAACTCTTCAAGCGAGTTCAAGCCTTAGCTTTAACCCAAACACATCCGGCAACGCAACCCAAGCCTTTTTCCTCACATCCGCATGCCTGGCCTCCCACGCTTCCACACAGCCCTCGCAAAACCCAAGAGAATCACCCCCACAAACCTCCCCCAACGAGAGGACCTGCAATAACTTCGTCCCAGAGTTGGCAGAATCCACGAGTCGGTCAACCATCTTCTGGTGTGCTTCCGAAGCTCTTGGACCCGTCGTGTTGCGTGAAGGACATGTTTGCCGCAAACAGGACCGAGGAGGATTCGACCCAAAGATCAAACGATGAGTCTCCTTGAGCTCCATCTCACGGAGCGCAAACAGGCCCTGTATCGTGGCTTGAAGTGTTTCGGGGGGCAATCTTGCGCTCGCCGGGAGGCGTCTGCCCATCAGCGATTCTGGGCCCCTCCGAACCGCCATGTAGTATGCCATCGGCAGTGCGGACGTGAGGTTCTGTTGGACGAACAGGTTGAGGACCGTGTTCGGGTGAGGGGTAGGACCACTGAAAACACTCTCTCCAAGGGTCTTGGAAGGATCAAGGCCTTCGAAGGTCTCCGGATATGCATCGCGGACGGCTTCAAGTATCTGAGATCGGACAGCGGGCATCTGGTACTTTGTTGTCATTCGGAGGAGGGATGAGAATGTCGTGAAATCTGGGGCTTTATTCCGTTCAGGGAATCTGTAGATGAGGGGGTCAACAAACTGATTGATCGGCACAAGGGTAGGGTAGCATACACTGGGAGATATATGACCTTGAGAAGCGTGGCAAAGTCCGTGGCCGTGTCCGAGGACAGAATGCGGGGACAACCGTTTGGTGATTCCGCGGTTTCAAGGTTCGATTTCGCGAACATCTGGCTGAGAACAGGAGAGTGGAACGACAAGGTACTGGCGTGGACACGGAAAAGCGTGTTGCCACACAAAACTTCGACGCTCCTCTCATCAAGGTAGAAGGTGTCGTGGGGAGTTACGGTTGCCGGGTCGTGGGAGGACTCGTCATCAGAGGCATCTGCGATTGTGAAGTCGGACAGGCTTGCGATACTGATGGTCGGAGACTGAGTGACAGGGGATCCGGGAGTGGTTTCTGGCTCTGAGACGGGCACCGGCTCGAGTTGAGGGGGATCCGGGATCTGGGGTTCAGGATCTTTGTTCGGAAGTCCCAAGGATGGAACAACTGGAGTCGCAGCAGGGTCTTTCTCGTCCGTGCTGGTCGGTTTCGGATTCCGGGTTCTGAATACGGGCGGGGGAGGGAGACCCTCCCAACCGCGCTCCCGTAATTCAATCACCTCCTGGAGATTCGTGTTAGCTCGGTAGCTGCTTTCCGCTGGGCGAGACACACCTGTACTAGTCTCCCTCTCACCGAATCAGGACTATAGTGGTCCTTGATGAGCTCGAAACAGCGGTCGACGACCGAGGAACCGGTGTATGCCTCAAATGTTGCACCTGCCAGTTTGAACAGGATGATGAGTCCATCCGCCTGGTGATCGTGCAGTTCCGCATGAGATATAAGCGACTGGAGGATGTGATTGTGGATCCCAGATTCCCCCACCCGTCCAAGATTGGCCCAGTGTGCAACGAGATTAACGTCTGCGTAGTACTCTCCCGCGAGACTGTGACTACAACCGTTTTCGTTGTACCACGCGATGTCCATATTATGGCCGAAGAATTCTTCGAGACTCTTGGCGCAGAGGCGGCTTTGCAGTCCTGGAGTGTGTGGGCCAATAACGTAATCCGCCTCTGCATCACCCGCGAAGCGAAGGAACAAGTGAATTGTCGAGTGGATGAGTTTACCGTTTGCAGGCACAATCATCGACCTCGTTGTTCTGTTGCTCCAGATCTTATCCAAGGTTGGGTCAGAGGGGACTTGGCGATAAGTTTGTTGTATATCGAGCCAAAGGCGATAAAATGCGAATGATTGTTCGTAGTTTTGATCGGCAAATATTCTCCAGACCGCTGAGTGTAAGGACTTCTCGATGTATGCCATCGCGATTGTGGCGGTTAGGGAGCGAGCGTGGGGGATCACGTAAATGAGCAACAGGCGCGGGAATCGTGATGTGAACCGGAGCCCGCCCACCACTCCCCGCGCTGTGGTTTCTCTCGAAAACCCGTATCTTCGACTGAGCACAACGCGAAACAGCAGCAAGCGCGCCAGTTACGAACGATGCCATTTTCGTCACCCCTCTGGCTCTCTTTTCCGACTCAGGCGGTTCCCGAACATCCGAGAAACTGTTTGGAAGGAAGAGGGTTAAGCCCATGGCTTCCCTTTGATTTCGCCCTTCAGCAAAACGACTTCAACTCGATTTCTCCCACCATTTTCCCCCGACTTTCGTCCCGGCTCCAGATCTTCACAAATCGCATTCCGGGCCGGCGATTTTGATGTCGAATCTTCGCGAGGCTCTCAGCCACCTGATCATCAGAGGCTTGTCCGGATCCGTATGGTATGCAAATCTCTTTCCCTGTATCACTTGTGGCTAGAAGTTAAGACTGTACATGTATGATGACACTGGGAATCGGCACCCGAGATATATGAGTACGAGAGTAAATTCCTAAAGTACAAATGAGGTCGCAGAACACATCGTAAATCTGCCAAGTGATAGATTCAAAACACTCATGCTACCGTTTGACACCAAACTCTCAATACGAGTTCAAGCCCTCAAGCCAAACACATCTGGCAACGCGGCCCAAGCCTTCTTCCTCACCTCCGCATGCCCATACTCCCACTCCTTCACACAGCTCTCACAAAATCCATGGTAATCACCACCACAAATATCACCCAAAGAGAGGACCTGCAGCAGTCTCGTCCCAGACCGACAGGAATCCGTGATCTGATCGATAACCTTCTGGTGCGCCTCTGACACTCTTGGACCCACTACGTCGCACGAAGGGCACTTGGGCGAGGAACGGTGAGGACCTTTCGGCCCGAGGATCAAACGGTGGATTTCCTTGAGCTCCATTTCACGAAGTGCGATTAGACCTTTTATGGCTGCTTGAAGGATTTCTGGGGCCAACCGGGCATTCGCTGGAAAGCGTGAGTCCATCAACAGGTCAGGACCCCTCCGGACCGCCATATAGTATGCCATCGGCAGCGCGGATGTGAGATTCTGTTGGACGAAAAGGTTGAGGACTGCATTCGGGTGAGGAGCTGGGCCACTGAAAACATTCTCTCCGAGCGCCTTGGAAGGATCAAGGCCCTCGAAGGTCACTGGATATGCATCGCGGATGACTTCGAGCATCTGGGACCGGATGTTAGGCATCTGGTACTTTGCCGTGATTCGGAGGAGGGATGAGAATGTGGAGAAGTCCGGTACTTTATTCCGTTCAGGGAATCTATAGACAGAGGTCCTCAGTGGAACAATTCGTCGACATAGAAACAGAGTAACATACCCTGGGAGATATATCACTTTTAGGAGTGTAGCGAAATCCGTGGCCGTGTCCGAGGATGGAATACGGGGGCAACCGTTTGGTGATTCCGCAGTAGCCAGGTTTGATTTCACGAGCATCTGACCGAGCACAGGAGAGTGGAGTGACAAGACGCTGGTGTGTGCGCGGAATAGGGTGTTGCCGCACAACACTTCCACATTTCCATCCTCAAAGTACAGGGCGTCGTGGGGGGTTATAGTCGTGGGGTCGAGGGGGGACTCGTCATCGGAGGTATCTGCGATTGTGAAGTCGGACAGGCTGGCAATGCTGATGGACGGAGACTGCGTGACGGGGGATCCAGGAACCGTGTCTGGCTCTGAGCCAGCGACCGACTCGAGTTGTGGGGGCTGTGGGATCTGGGGTTCAGGATCTCTGTTCGGGAGTCCCAGAGATGTGACAACTGGAGTCGCAGCAGGGTCTTTCTCGTCCGCGCCAGTTGGATTCTGATTCCAGGTTCTGAATACGGGCGGGGGAGGGAGACCCTCCCAGCTGCGCTCTCGTAACCCAATGACCACCTGTAATTTTTTCTTAGTCCCAATGTTTCTCCCTTCACAGAGAGCGCGTTCACCTGGATCAGTTCCTGTTTCGGCCAATCGCGAGGGACCCTGAGAAGCTCGAAGCAGCGATCGACCACTGTAGGATCAGTGTACGCTGCGAATGTGGCCCCTGCTATTTTGAACAGAATAAAGAGCGCGTACGCCTGATGGTTGTGCAGTGTCGAGTGGGAGATGAGCGACTGGAGAATGTGATTACGGATCACGGCTTCGTCCACGTATCCGAGATTAATACAATGTGCGACGAGATTGACGAGTCCATAGTAGGAACTGTTCCAACCACATTGGCTGTATACGATTCCTAGATCAGTTTCGAAGAATTGTTGGAGAGTCTCTGCGCAGAGGCGACTCCGAAGCCCAATGCTGCGCGGAACAGTGATCTGGTCCGGCTCCGCATCACTGGCGAAACGAAGGATCAAGTGAGCAGTTGGGTCGATGGGACTGTAATCTGAAAGTTCCGTCGATCTGTGCGCCCGGAGCGCACCCAGGACGGTGTCAGGGGGGAGTATGGAATGAGTCTGCCCAATCTCAAGCCAAAGACGAACAAAGGCGAGCGATTGATCGTAATTCTGGTCGGATAACCCGGCGATTGTTTTATTCAAGGCTGCCTGGATGTGCCCCATTGCGATTGTTGCGGTACGAGAGGAAACCTTGGTGGTTACGTAAGCGAGCGACACGGCGGGCGCATTCTCTCGCGCCCGCCTCCGGGTTTATATTCGTTGTGCCGTGGTTCCTAGTATCGAGTGCCTGCACCCTGACTAAATACACCACGAAACAGCAGCAATCACCGTCGCAAATGACATCGTTTTGACTCTCCCTTGGGCACTTTTCAACCCTGGTAGTTCCCAAACGTCCGAGGACTTGGAGTCGTTCGGAAGAGAAGTCTAGTAGTTTGCTTCGTGAGTCCCCTCGGTTTCGAAATTCCCCCGAGGAAAAACAGTCTTCAAAATACAGAAACGGAAGGCAGACGAAAAGATAGTCAGCCAAACAAAACATTCGTGAACGGACAACGCTCGACACCAAACGAGGATTCAACCTCAATCCTTCAACCCAAACACATCCGGTAAAGCAGCCCAAGCTTCCTTCCTCACACCCGCGTGCCCAGACTCCCACCCTCTCACACAGTCCTCGCAAAACCCGAGACAATCACCTCCACAAACCTCCCTCAATGAGAGGACCTGCAATAGCTTCGTCCCAGAGTGAACGGAACCCACGATCCGATCAACGATCTTCTGGCGTGCCTCCGGGATTCCTGGACCCGCTGCGTTGCGTGAGGAGCAATTCGGTCGGGAACAGGACCTGGAATCCTTCGATCCAAAGATCAAGTTATGGGTCGCTTTGAGCTCCATCTCACGAAGTTCCATCAGTCCTCTGATTGCAGTCTGAAGGATTTCTGGAGATAACGTGGCGCTCCGCGGTAGGCGTCTGTCCATCAGCGAATTTAACCCTCTTCGAGCTGCCATATAGTATGCCATCGGTCGTGCGGATGCGAGTCGCTGTTGGACGAACAGGTTGAGGACCGCGTTCGGGTGAGGAGTCGGCCCGCTGAAGATGTTCTCTCCGAGCACCTTGGAAGGATCAAGGCCCTCGAAGGTCACTGGATATGCATCGCGGATGATTTCCAGTATCTGGGACCGGACGGCAGGCATCTCGTACTTCGCCGTGACTCGGAGGAGGGATGAGAATGTGGTGAAGTCTGGCACCTTATTCCGTTCAGGGAATCTGTCGACAGAACCGCCGAGTCAACAAAACGACTGATTGGCACAGGAGTAGGGTGGCATACACTGGGAGATATACGACCTTGAGAAGTGTGGCAAAGTCCGTGGCAGTGTCCGAGGACACGATGCGCGGACAACCATTGGGTGATTCCGCGCTCGCAAGGTTCGATTTCGCGAACATCTGACTGAGCACAACAGAGTGGAATGACAGAGTACTGGCGTGGACTCGGAATAGGGTGTTGCCACACAAAATTTCGATGTTCCCGTCATCAAGATAGAAGGTGTCATGAGGGGTTATGGCCGTAGGGTCGAGGGGGGACTCGTCGTCAGAGGTATCCGCGATTGTGAAGTCGGACAGAGCGGAGATGCTGATGGACGGAGAATGAGCGACGGGAGATCCAGGAATCGTGTCCATCTCTGGGGTCGTGATTGGTTCGGGTGGAGGGGGTTGAGGAGGTTCTATATCTCTGTTGGGAAGTCCCAGGGATGTGGCAACCGGAGTCGCAGCAGGGTCTTTCTCGTCCGCGCCAGTCGCTTTTGGCTCCCAGGTTTTGAATACAGGTGTGGGAGGAAGTCCCTCCCAGCCACACTCCCGCAGCTTAATGACCTCCTGTAATTTCATCTCAGTTCTAATGTTACTCCCTTCACAGAGAGAGAGTTCACCTGTATCAGTTCCTCCCTCGGCCAAAGCGGATTGCGGGGGCCCTTGAGAGTCTCGAAGCAACGGTCGATTGCCGTAGGATCAGCGTATGTTTCGAATGTGGCCCCTGCTGTTTTGAACAAAATGACGAGCGTATATACTTGATGATTGGACAGCGTCGGGTGGGAGATAAGTGATTGGAGAATTTGATCACGGATCACAGCTTCTTCCACCCACCCAAGGTTAACACAGTGTGCGATGATATTGGCATCTGCATAGTAGGAATTGGTCCAGCTGGATCCGCCGTACATCACTGCTAGATCAGTGTCGAAGAATACCCGGAGAGCCTCCGTGCAGAGGCGACTTCGAAGCCCGGTACTGTGTGGGATATGGTCCGACTCTGCATCACCGGCGAAACGGAGGATCAAGTGAGCAGCTGAGTCGACAAGATTATGTGGAAGGCTCCTCGTTCTGTAGTACGTCTGGAGCGCATGCAGGATGGCGTCAGGGGGGATCGTGGAATGAGTGTGTGCAATCCCCAACCAAAGACGAAGGAAGGCGAACGATTTTTCGTAGTTCTGGTCGGATAACCCGGCAATTGTTTTATCCAAGACTGTCTGGATGTGTATCATTGGGATTGTGGCGGCGCGAGAGGAAGTCTTGGTGGTTACGTAAGCGGACGACGCTGTATTCCCGAGAGTCCGCATCTCCGACCAAGTGCATCACAAAACAGGAACAAGCACCGTTGCGAATGACATTGTTCTCCCTCAGACCCCTTTCAACTCTGGGGATTCCCGAACCCCCGGGAAGTCGCCTCCCCTCGGTTTCAAAATTCGTCCCGGGGGGAACCAATCTCCAGAATACAGAAAAGAAAGCAAACGGAAAGCAGACGAAAAACCGGCACCCAAATGATACATTCGTGAATGGACAACGCTTGACGTCAAACCCCAAACAATGATTCAAACCTTCAACCCAAACACATCCGGCAACGCAGCCCAAGCCTTCTTCCTCACATCCGCATGTCCGGCCTCCCACGCTTCCACACAGCCGTCACAAAACACAAAACCATCACCTTCACAAACCTCCCTCAGCGAGAGAACCTGCAACAACTTCGTCCCAGAGTGAAGTTCGACGGAACCCACAATTCTGTCAGCGATCTTGTGGTGTGCTTCCGAAAATCCTGGACCTGTTGCGTCGTGTGAGGGACAATCCGGCCGAGAGCAAGACCGGGAACCCTTCGATCCAAAGATCAACCGACGGGTCTCTTTGAGCTCCATCTCACGGAGCACAAACAATCCCTTCATTGCTACCCGAAGAGTTTTTGGGGGTAACCGTGCGCTCGCTGGGAGACATTCGTCCAACAACGAGTCTGGGCCCCTCCGAACGGCCATGTAGTATGCCATCGGCAGCGCGGGTGTGAGATTCTGTTGAACGAACAGATTGAGGACTGCGTTAGGGTGAGGAGCCGGTCTGCTGAAGACGCTCTCTCCAAGTGCCTTGGAAGGATCAAGGCCCTCAAAGGTAACCGGATATGCACTGTGGATGACTTTGAGTATCCGAGACCGGACAGTGGGCATCTGGTACTTTGCCGTGATTCGGAGGAGAGATGAGAATGTAGTGAAGTCTGGCGTTTCATTCCACTCGCGGAATCTGTAGACGGGGGAGTCAGCGGAGCTATTGACCTGCAGACGGGTGGAGTGGCATACTCTGGGAGACATATGACCTTTAGAAGTGTGGCGAAATCCGTGGCTGCATCCGAGGACAGGATGCGAGGACAACCGTTGGGTGATTCCGCGGTCACAAGGTTTGATTTCGTGAACATCTGACCGAGTACAGGAGAGTGGAGTGACAAGATGCTGGCATGGACGCGGAATAGGGTGTTTCCACACAGCACTTCGACGTTCCCGTCCTCGAAGTAGAAGGTATCATGAGGGGTTATAGTCGCGGGGTCGACGGGGGACTCGTCGTCAGAGGTATCTGCGATTGTGAAGTCGGACAGGCTGGTGATGCTGATGGACGGAGACTGAGCGACGGGAGATCCAGGGACGGTATCTAACTCTGAGCCAGCGATCGATTCGAGTTGTGGGGGCTGTGAGATCTGAGGTTCAGGATCTCTGTTGGGAAGTCCCAGGGATATGACAACTGGAGTCGCAGCAGGGTCTTTCTCGTCCGTGCCAGTCGCTTTTGGCTTCCAGGTCCTGAATACAGGTGGGGGAGGAAGACCCTCCCAGCCGCTCTCCCATAGCTTGATGACCTCCTGGAATTTGGTTTCAGTTCTAATGTTGCTCCCTCCACAGAAAACGTGTTCACCTGGATCAGTTCCTCCTCATGCCAATAACCATGGCGGGGGGCCTTGAGAAGCTCAAAGCAGCGGTCAACCACTGCAGGGTCAGCATATGCTGCGAATGCAGCCCCTGCTGTTTTGAACAACACGACGAGCGCGTATAATTGGTGACGGTACAGTGTCGAGTGAGAGATAAGTGATTGGAGAATGTGATCACGGATCACAACTTCTTCCACGTATCCGAGGTTAATACAGTGTGCGATGAGATTGGCGTCTGCGTAGGGGAAATGGCTCCAATTTTGTTGGCTGTACACTACTCCTATATCAGCGACGAAGAATGATTGTAGAGCCTCTGCGCAGAGGCGACCTCGAAGCCCAGTGCTGTGTGGGGCAAGGATATGGTCTGATTTTGCATCACCGGCGAAACGGAGGATCAAGTGAAGAGTTGGGTCGATGAGATTGGATGGAAAGCCGTTCCTTCTGTAGTGCCTCTGGAGCGCACGCAGGATGGGGTCAGGGGGGATTGTGGAATGAGCGTATCCAATCTCAAACCAAAAATGAAGAAGGGCGAACGATTGTTCGTAGTTCTGGTCGGATAATTCGGCGATTGTTTTACCCAAGATTGCTTGGATATCTAAGGTTGCCATTGCGATTGTGGCGGCGCGAGAGGTCTTGTGGTTACGTAAGTGCACAACACCGTATTGCCGGCCCGCCTTCCGAGAGTCCGCATCTCCAACCAAATGCACCACAGAACGGGAGCAAGCACCGTTGCGAATGACATTGCTTTGGTTCCCCCTCGGACCCCTTTCAATTCTGGCGGTTCCCAAATGCCTGGGAAGTCGTCCGGATGGGAGAGGTTATGCTTGTGCTCCCTCTCGGTTTCGAAATTCATCATGGGGGAAACCAATCTCCAAAATACAGAAAAGAAAGCAAACGGAAAGCAGAAGAAAAAACTGTCACCTAAACGATACATTCGCGAACGTGCGACGCTCGACACCCAATCCCGGACAAGGATTCAAGCCTTCAACCCGAACACATCCGGCAACGCAGCCCAAGCTCTCTTCCTCACATCCGCATGCTTGGCCTCCCACGTATCCACACAGCCCTCGCAAAACCCAAAACCATCATCTCCACAAACCTCCCTCAGCGAGAGAACCTGCAACAACTTCGTCCCAGAGTGAAGTTCCACAGAATCCGCAATTCGGTCAGCGATCTCGTGGTGTGCTTCCGAAAATCCTGGACCCGTTGGGTTGCGCGAGGGGCAATTCGGCCGGGAACAGGACCGGGAACCCTTCGGTCCAAAGATCAATCGACGGGTCTCTTTGAGCTCCATTCCACGGAGCACAAACAATCCCGTTATTGCTGCTTGAAGTATTTTGGGGGGTAATCGTGCGCTCGCCGGGAGGCGTTCACCTAACAACGACCCCGGACCCCTCCGAACGGCCATGTAGTATGCCATCGGCAGCGCAGATGTGATATTCTGCTGTACGAACAGGTTGAGGACTGCGTTCGGGTGAGGAGTCGGTCTGCTGAAGACGTTCTCTCCGAGCACCTTGGAAGGATCAAGGCCCTCGAAGGTCACCGGATATGCATCACGGATGACTTTGAGTATCCGAGACCGGACGGTGGGCATCTGGTACTTTGCCGTGATTCGAAGGAGAGATGAGAATGTGCTGAATTCTGGCGCTTCATTCCATTCGGGGAATCTGTAGACGAAGGAGTCAGCGGAACTATTGACCTATAGAGGGGTGGCGTGGCGTACTCTGGGAGATATATGACCTTCAAAAGTGTGGTAAAGTCCGTGGCAGTGTCCGAGGACAGGATGCGCGGACAACCGTTGGGTGATTCCGCAGTCGCAAGGTTCGATTTCGCGAACATCTGACTAAGCACAACAGAGTGGAATGACAGGGTACTGGCGTGGACTCGGAATAGGGTGTTGCCACACAAAATTTCGATGTTCCCGTCATCAAGATAGAAGGTGTCATGGGGGGTTATGGCCGTAGGGTCGAGGGGGGGCTCGTCGTCAGAGGTATCCGCGATTGTGAAGTCGGACAGAGCGGAGATGCTGATGGACGGAGAATGAGCGACGGGAGATCCAGGAACCGTGTCCGTCTGTGGGGTCGCGATTGGTTCGGGTGGAGGGGGTTGAGGAATGCAGGGTTCAAAATCTCTGTTGGGAAGTCCCAGAGATGTGGCGACGGGAGTGGCAGCGGGATCATTATGGTTCACGCCGGCCTGCTTTGGTTCTCCTGCGGCGAATACAGGTGGGGGAGGAAGACCCTCCCAGTTATGCTCTCGCAACTCAATCACTTCCTGAAAAATTGTCTCAGCCCGATGGTTACCTTTCACTGGGCGATGCACACACACCTGTACGAGTTTACCCTTGACCGAATCGTGTCTGTAGTGGCTCTTGAGACGCTCGAAGCAGCGGTCGACGACTGAAGGATCAGCGTACGCCTCAAATGTTGCACCTGCCAGTTTGAACAGGATGATGAGTCCATCCGCCTGGTGATCGTATAGTTTCGGGTGAGATATCAGGGACTGCAGGATGCGATTCCTCATCACAGTTTCCTCAACACATCCGGCGTTGGCCCAGAGCGCGACGAGATTAACATCTGTGTAGAAATTGGTCTCTCCACTCCACGTCATATTGCCTTCTCTGCCCCGTACGCCTTCCAGATTAATGTTGAAGAATTCTTGGAGAATACTTGTGCACAGACGACTCCGCAGCCCGGAGATGTATGGAGCGAGAGCCTGGTCTGACTCGGCATCGGTCGCGAAACGGAGGATCGAGTGAGCAGTCGAATGGATGAGTTTGCCGCATCTGGGATCTATTGAACCTGCCGGTTTGTGCCTCCAGATGGTGTCAAAAATGAGGTCGGAGGGTGTTTGCTGATAGGTTACTCCTGTATCGAACCAAAAGCGATAAAAGGAAAAGGATTCCTCATAGTTTTGGTCGGATAATATCTTGTCTGCGATCGGACGCAAGGCTTGCTCGATTTCCCCCATGGTTGTGATTGTGGCGGTAGGAAAGTAAACCTAGCAGTTGATTACATAAACCGGAAACAGACGCGGTGAATACGATGTAAACCGGACGTGGTCCGCTTGAGAATTCTACTACTAGTCACTGGCCACCGTTCTCTGCTCTGTGGTTTCTCTCGTGAGCCTGCGTTCTCAACCGAGCGCATCGTATCGCGTCCGCGTTGCTACTCAGATGATGCCATTTTCATCATCCCTCGGGCACTTTTTCCGACTCCGGCGGTTCTTGAACCCGTTCGGAAGGGAGGTCAAGCTCACGATTCCCCTCAGCTTCATTCTCCAGCTGAACAACCTCAACTCTCTCCCACCACTCCCTCCCAACAAAAAAAAGGCCTCACGAACAATCCACTCCCCTCCCCCACATTCCGTTTCCGCTTCAGATCTTCGCAAACCGCGTTCCGGGCCGGCGATCTCGATGTCGAATCTCCGCGGGACTCTCGGCCTCAGCCACACGACCGTCGAGGGCTTGTGCGAAGAGAATCATGATAAACAAATCTCCTCCCCAGTATCACTTGTGGTCGGACATTGAGACTGGGCATGTGTAATGACGCTGGGTGTTGCCGCCTGAGATATATAAGTACGAGGGTGAATCCCTAAAATACAAATTAGGTCGCAGAGTACATCGTAAATCAGCCATTGAAACGATAGATTCAAAACACTCAATGCTAATTGACGCCAAACTCTCGACACGAGTTCAAGCCCCCAACCCAAACACACCCGGCAACGTGGTCCAAGCCTTCTTCCTCACTCCCGCATGTCCATACTCCCACTCCTTCACACAGCTCTCGCAAAACCCATGATAATCACCACCACAGATGTCACCCAATGAGAGGACCTGTAAAAGTCTTGTCCCAGACCGAGAGGAATCCGTGATCCGATCGATAACCTTCTGGTGCGCCTCCGACACTCTTGGACCCACTACGTCGCACGAAGAGCACTCGGACGAGGAACGGTGAGGGCCTTTCGGTCCGAGGATCAAATTGTGTGTTTCCTTGAGCTCCATCTCACGGAGCACAATCAATCCCTTCATTGCTACTCGCAGGATTTTTGGGGCCAGTCGTGCACTGGCTGGGAGGCATTCGTCCAACAACGAATCCGGGCCCCTCCGAACGGCCATGTAGTATGCCATCGGCAGCGCGGATGTGAGGTTCTGTTGAACAAACAGATTGAGGACCGCGTTTGGGTGAGGAATTGACCTGCTGAAGACGTTCTCTCCGAGCGCCTTAGAAGGATCAAGGCCCTCGAAGGTCACTGGATATGCATCACGGATCACCTCGAGTAGCTGAGATCGAACGGTGGGCATCTGGTACTTTGCCGTGATCCGAAGGAGAGATGAGAATGTGACGAAATCTGGCACTTTGTTCCGTTCGGGGAATCTGCGGATGATGGGATCAGCAGAGTTGTTCATCTGTAGAGGAGCGGGGTGGCGTACCCTGGGAGACATATGACCTTTAGAAGTGTAGCGAAATCTGTGGCCGTATCCGAGGACACGATGCGCGGACAACCGTTGGGTGATTCTGCGACAGTCAGGTTCGCTTTCGCGAACATCTGACCGAGCACAGGAGAGTGGAGTAACAAGATGCCAGTATGGACGCGGAATAGGGTGTTGCCACATAACACCTCGACGCTCCCGTCCTCGAAGTAGAAGGTGTCATGAGGGGTTATAACTGTGGGGTCGAGGGGGGACTCGTCATCGGAGGCATCCGCGATTGTGAAGTCGGACAGGCTGACGATGCTGATGGATGGTGACTGAGTGACGGGAGATCCAGGAACCGTGTCTGGCTCTGAGGCGACAACCGACTCGGATTGGAGGGGATGTGTGATCTCGGGTTCAGGATCTCTGTTGGGAAGTCCCAGGGAAGTGACAACTGGAGTCGCAGCAGGGTCTTTCTCGTTCGTGCCAGTCGATTTTGACTCCCAGGTTCTGAATACGGGTGGAGGAGGAAGACCCTCCCAGCCGCGCTCCCGTAGCTCGATGACCTCCTGGAATTTCATCTCAGTTCCAATGTTGCTCCCTTCACAGAGAGAGAGTTCACCTGTATCAGTTTCTCCCTCGGCCAATACTGATTGCGGGGACCCTTGAGAATCTCGAAGCAACGATCGATCACCGCAGGATCAGTGTATGCCGCGAATGTGGCCCCTGCTGTTCTGAACAAAATGACGAGCGTATATACTTGGCGATTGTACAGTGTCGGGTGGGAGATAAGTGATTGAAGAATGTGGTTACGGATCACAGCTTCTTCCACCCATCCGAGGTTAACACAGTGTGCGATGATATTTGCATCTGCATAGTAGGAATTGGTGCAGCTGAATCCGCTATACACCGTTGCTAGATCAGTGTCGAAGAATACTCGGAGAGCCTCTGCGCAGAGGCGACTTCGAAGCTCGGTACTGTGCGGGGCAAGGATATGGTCCAACTCTGCATCACTGGCAAAACGGAGAATCAAATGAGCAGCTGAGTCGATGAGATTATCTGGAAGGCTCCTCGCTCTGTAGTACGTCTGGAGCGCATGCAGGATGGCGTCAGGGGGGATTGTGGAATGAGTGTGTGCAATCTCAAACCAAAGACGAAGAAAGGCAAACGATTTTTCGTAGTTCTGGTCGGATAACCCGGCGATTGTTTTATCCAAGGCTGACTGGATGCGTATCATTGCGATTGTGGCAGCACGAGAAGAAGTCTTGGTGGTTACGTAAACGAACGGCACGACCCCCATTGTATTCCCGAGAGTCTGCATCACAAAACAGGAGCAAGCACCATTGCGAATGACATTGTTCTCCCCCTGGCTGTAAATCGCCCGGGAAGCCGTCCGGAAGGGAGAGGTTAAGCTCGGGCTTTCCCTCAGGTTCGAAGTTCATCCTGAGGGAAGCCAATCTCCAAAATACAGAAAAGAAAACAAACGGAGAGCAGACAAAAAACTGGCACCCAAACGATACATTCGTGAACGTACGACACTCGATGCCAAATCCCGAGCAAGGATTCAAGCCCTCAACCCGAACACATCCGGCAACGCAGCCCAAGCCTTCTTTCTCACATCCGCATGCCCGGCCTCCCACGCTTCCACACAGCCCTTGCAAAACCCAAAACCATCATCTCCGCAAATCTCCCTCAGCGAAAGAACCTGCAACAACTTTGTTCCAGCGTGGAGTTCCACGGAACCCACAATTCTGTCAGCGATCTTGTGGTATGCTTCCGAAAATCCTGGACCCGTTGCGTCGCGTGAGGGACAACCCGGCCGAGAGCAAGACCGGGATCCGAAGATCAACCGACGGGTCTCCGTGAGCTCCATCTCACGGAGAACAAGCAATCCCTTCATTGTCCTTCGAAGGATTTTGGGGGGCAACCGTGCACTCTCTGGGAGGCGTTCGTCCAACAATGAATCCAGGCCCCTCCGAACGGCCATGTAGTATGCCATTGGCAGCGCGGATGTGAGGTTTTGCTGGACAAACAGGTTGAGGACTGCATTCGGGTGAGGACTCGGTCCGCTGAAGACGTTCTCTCCAAGTGCCGTGGAAGGATCAAGGCCCTCGAAGGTCACTGGATA
>Ga0307517_10003266_pt1 | contig 25361 bp, 34 predicted proteins | sample 23_EM_MG_FD_194515 | JGI IMG/M metagenome (GOLD analysis project Ga0307517, IMG submission 194515) | Populus trichocarpa ectomycorrhiza microbial communities from riparian zone in the Pacific Northwest, United States - 23_EM | ecosystem: Host-associated > Plants > Roots > Unclassified | place... | reverse complement strand
TAGTGATGGGCGGCGGGCCACAGATGAAGCTCTAAGGACGTCACCGCTACGTCATTTACCCTGCTTACAAGGTTTCTCCGCCATTCTGTATAACAGCATCCGTGACGGAAGTATAATACATTCCATATTAGGGTAATTTGTCAGCTAGAGATTTGAACATATCGACACGGAGCGGGAGATCGTGTCCTCAAACCGGAGAGCATCGCTCCGCCCTCCCGGGTCTGTCCCCGGACGGTATCATCGCATTGGGTATCTCCACGGGGTGTTGACACCCGGTATACCACCCCAGTAAAGTATGTAGTAAAATTTGAGCGTATGTGCGAGAGACCCCGCGTGAATGGATGAGATGGTATACGGCCTACAATGAGCCCGCTCGCCCATGCAGAAGTCGCCACACATCACATTCGGCAAGCAACGTTTTTGCCAACATTCAAGTCGGTATTTTTCCAGCCCAATGTTGCGTCAGGTGCTCAATCCAGACCGGTGATTTTGGATCGGACCTCTCCCGCAGTGCACCCAGAGATTAGGTGCACGGAGATAACACAGTCGGGGTGTTATGGGCGTTGGGCTCTGCCACATTGCACGTCGCCGAGCATGTGGTCGTGTCAAACTCGACGTATGCGTTTGTTTTGCTGCCGGAGATAGAGTCGTGTTTACGCTCCTGTCCGGGCGGCGTTTTTTCACTCGAGGGAATCCCAAGGAAAACTTCAATTTCTACAAGCCCCATTACAAAAACCCCGCTACACCTCCTTTGTGTGTGGTACGCAGCAGTCTGGTGTTATGGAGTTTGCGGAGAGATTTGAGTGTGTGGGAATTCCCTGCGGAATCAAAATTATTCCCGGTCCCTTATCCCCTTATCGGGGGTCCTGTTACGCCTCGCCAAACGCCAACCTTTTCTTCCTCGCACGCCTTCGGCCCTCCGTTCACATCTATACGCTGATAACGGCCAACGCTTCAAGGTCTCAGCGTCCAGTCAGGCGCGATACGACATGGAGCCAACGTCCCCGGACACAACCATACTGACCGTGAAGCGTACTACCACTTTCCTCGTCACGCTCCTGGTTGCTCTGTGCTCCGGAACGAACTACGTGTGTAATCTCATGGCGTGTTTGAACGGTACCGGTACGAGCTGAAAGTGTTGAAACCCTCCCAGGTCTATTCCGGTACGTTTCGCTCGCTCGACGACGTGGCATACGAAGAAGTCATGGAATACATTCAGCGTACGGTCCGCAGCTTGGCCGTCGCCTGCAATTATCACATGCGAAGCAAAACCTGGTCGGGTTGAGTGGAAATTGTATGGCTTTACGCTTGAGTGTACAACGCATCGAGCTCACCAGGATCCCCCCCCCCACAGTTGGTGTATATGCATCATCACCATTCCTCGGGAAACTCGCTGATTCAAGAGGACCACGGCTATCTTTTACTCTCTCTTTTGTACTGCTTCTGACTGGATACCTCGGTATAAAGGGGGTGTACGATGCTTCAGAAGATAACACGGAACCTGTTCAAGGCAGAACATTGTTCACACTCATTCTATTTGGGTTGCTCTCCGGGATTGGCAGCAATGCAGGCTATTCTTCAGCGCTGAATACTGTTGCGAAAAGCTTCCCGAACAAGATCGTCAGTTCCAACTCTGGATCCATAACATTGACTATGCTCACCACGCCCCCGGATATAGAGAACAACTGTGACAGGAACCGTTACGGCTGGCTTTGGATTATCGGCTTTCCTTTTCTCTACGATCGCACACACCATTTTCCCCGGAAACACTTCCGATTTCTTGCTCACCCTAGCGGTCGGGACGGCCACCCCGATGGTTCTTGGTTGGTTTTTGATTCGCCCTTGCCCATATCCTGAACACACGATGCGAACGACCACCGAGAGCGACGATCATGCAGAATCAGATGAAACGAGCCTCATCTTGAACGAGACTATGCAATTTATCAACAAGAACGATCAAACGCAACCCCTCAACATCACTGGGCTAGCTCTGATGCGTACCATTGACTTTTGGATACTGTTTTGCATCATGTCACTCCGTGAGTATCTCTGTTGTTGGATCATGGGTTGTTAACCGAACAACCCAAGTAACTGGTTCAGGAATCATGTGTGAGCCGAGACACCTGATACCTCCATATACAAGAAGGATTGAGACCGCAAAATTCGTCAGGGATAAACAACGTTGGGCTGATGGCTCGTGCGCTCGTTCTCAAGGATAATCCAAGCCCTGACGAACGGGAGAACGTGAAGTGGCAGACACTGCAAGTCTCAACACTCAGCGTCGCGAGTTGCGTAGGTCGCATTTTAATCGGTATTTGTCTCTCTGGAGCACCATTATGTTGTGATGGCTCAGACTTTCTATCGGATAGGTGTGACTGCAGACTTTGCAAAGCACAGAGGGATAAGGCGTGCCCGATGCACCTCTATAGTGGCAACGTGGTTTCTCATCTCTCAGTTGGTGGGCTTTGGTGTTCGGGACATCGATCACCTGAAATATGCGGTTATCTTGGTTGGGATCTCGTACGGCGGGGTGTTTGGCCTCTTACCGACCATTATCATCGAATGGTTCGGAATGGGTACGTAGTGGTCCGTTTCTCTCTCAGAATCTTCCGCAGGAACTAACCTGCCTTCGGGACCCACACTCTCTCTCTTGTCGAATCGTTGCGCACAGCCCACTTCTCAGAGAACTGGGGCCTCGTTTCCCTATCCCCGCTTGTGGCGGGGAACATTTTCTCAATGACCTTTGGGCGGATTTACGATGCACATTCGTCGTACGACGAGCACGGTTTGCGTTGCCTTCAGGGAGCGCAATGTTATACCGCTAGTTTTTACGTGACCACTTTGGCTTGCCTCTGCGCTTTGATCTTGGCCTTCGTGGCCGCGAAACGGGACCGGAGGTACGAGTAGAATTTGGAACCAGAGCACTAAAAATAAACTCTTAACCTGCCCCACATTGGCCACTTGACGCGCCCCTCCGGTCGTTCACGCTCTCATTCCTGTAGTCAGAGCTACCCGTCAAACAGCTCAAATGACCCGCCGCGGTGATCGCAGCTTTCTTCAATATCCAACCGCCATGCCGAAAAATTCTATCGCACCGAGCTCTTCTCTCGAGCAGGGCTTGAATCAGGATCTGTACCCAAATCCCGGCGTTCCGCCAATACCCAAAGTGGCGGGCCGTCTACGCTGTGCATTGTCGACGTAAGACGCAATTTAGAGCGAACCTATATCTCACATGGACAACAAAACGTAGGCCGTCCAGAACAGAATCATCGCTTCTGTCGCTGACTGCCTTCTATCAGAACGCCAAGGCCTGAGGTGCCTATACCATCGGTCTCCGCGGGCTTGGTGCCCTAGCTTCCCCTTTCACAACCTCAGCTCACGGTTATGTCGGATCACAACGGAGACCGTTGGTGCGGCGGTTGGAGTGTTCGTGGATTATTCTACAGACTCACTTTGCTGTTCCCCGCCGTACGCAGGCGAAATCTGAGACCTCCGTTCCAGGCCTGTATAGCATGGGGGTGGTGTTCATTGACCGGTCCAACCCGTTTGGGTCGCCCCGATCGTCACTCACAACTCACTCACCCCAAGCGTGAATGCCGGACGATATTAAGGCGGAAAAAATTCGAAAGAGGGACAAGGTTCTCGAAAACGACTGCAGAAGTTGACCCACAAGTACAGTTGGGAATCCGATCGTGTGTCTATTTGGAAAGAACGCGGAAAACTGTGCTGTTGACGGAGAACCACACGAGGCACTACCCCACAGCCCTCACGACCAGTCACCAGGTCGACCTCCTGAAAAACGGAGATCGCCCAACAACCAACATAGTCGGGGTCCAATTTGGATGCCTTAAATTGTGCCGCGTCAAACACGTATCCGCGATCGCGTTCGAGGAGATTCTGGGGTTTCAAATTTCAAAGTTCAGAAGTTGGGATGCGCGCGTGGTTTCGTTCCAGCTTCCAAACTTGTTTGAATATGCTCCTTGGTCACCGGTGGGCTGAGAATCCGTCTCTTAGAAATTCAGACAGAGCTTTTGCAGTTAGGTGATTATGGGTCGCGATGCAATGTGATAAAGCGGAGCGTTATGGGAGCGTAGGAGACTCTCAATACGCTTCTTCTCTAAGGCTCTGAATGGTGAGAACTTGAGTCGTTTGCCAATTAGAGTAGGAGTGCACGCGCATACAGTGAACCCCTGCGGCCCCAATAACATCATGCAATCGGACCGATGTATTACCAGCATGGACCCTTTACCCGTCCGTTGAGACTATAAATCCTTTATTGAGAGTACACATACGGAGAAAGAAAATCAGTCGAGCATAGAAAGCGGAACATCTCTCGACACATCTGCACCTAAACGTTTAGGCGTGGACCTTCTCACTCGAGTCATATGGTCCGGAGCCGTTGATTGGGGCGTCGCCGTTGCGGTGCTCCATCTCAGCCGCCTTAGCGTTCAGGTGGAGGCTGCGATCGGGAGAAACGACTGTAGACGGTTGAAGTTAACGTTTGTGAATTTCCCGCGCGGAACATTGAGGCAAATCGCGTACCTCGACTGGAGTCAACAAAGAATGCTTCGTAAACAACCAATGCGACCCAGGTTGCGAGGATATTCGTGAGGGCACTGATCGCTGCGTAGGTTCCACCGCTGGCTTTGGGTCCCCAGATAGCGACGGCCATCATACGACCTCCGACATCACGAGCTGTGTTGGCAGCGAGACCGATCGGAGCGTAACCCCAGATGATCATGGCGTAGCCGAGGGCGATGACCACAGAAAAGAAAGAGGTGGGAACGTAGAAGTTGGTTGGGTCAACACAGGCCCAGATGACCATACCGAGGATGAAAGTCTAACATGTTGGGTAAATAACGGTATAGGGAGAACGGCGGAAGCTTGGGTTGCTTACGCAGACAAACTCGTTGATGAATACATATACAAGCGATGAGCCGGCAGGAGCGTACAACGCGAAGCTGCCGGCGATGCCCTGGGGCGTGAAGTTGATGCGGTCTAGCGCACCTTGAGCCTCCAGGGCATGGGTTATGGTCCCGATCTGGTCGTGGTACTGGACATAGATGACAAGGCATGCGACGAAGGCACCCAAGATCTGAGCAATGATGTATCTGACTGCCTTTAAGGGAGGGAAGCCCTTGAAGAGAGCAGCCATAATAGTAATGGCAGGACTGAGGTGAGCTCCCGATACGGGAGCACAGATGGAAATGGCGAGGATGATTCCTACGGCATAGGAAAGACCGATACCGAGAAGGGCTGTATCAAAAGGGTGTCAGGGTGATAGAAGCTGGATGGAACGGAGGGCGACCGACATCCAACGCCGTTCAACTTGGCGATGTTGCCCAAGTTATAAGCGAGAGTGGCGCCGGTGCCCGCAAAGGTGTAAATAAACACGCCCAACTAGGGGCATGGTGTCAGGATGTGGCCAACACGAAAAAACAGGAGATCCCTCACAAATTCGGCGAAGCACTCGGCAAACCACGATACGCGCTTGTGCATTGTTCTCTCCCACGCCTTCAAAAAACCAGCGCGAGGCTCAAGGTCCCCAAGATGAACGAATTGGGCGGACATTGTTAGGGAGAGTGAACACAAGGGAGAAGAGGGATCACGATGTGGGGTAGGGTCAGTGAATACCGCTTGCTTTATGGGAAAACGAAATCACCGAGGACACTAACTACTCGTTTGCGCCGAGTCGTGGTATGAATGCCAAGTGTACTAGATCAGGGAGCCCATATGATCAATACACCTGATCCTGGTCGATTCGAAGCATAATGCATAACAGCCGAATACACCACGCGCAACAAGCCGGATTCCCCTAGAATCCTCGAGGGATAATCGGAAACAGACAGCCGCTCGATGAGATATACTCATCTGGCCGGGTTTATTTCCTGTTATATCGGTAAAAGTTCGGTGGCCCAACAACTGACGCCTAGAGAGCGAGCCCTGGCCACGGACCCAGTACACACCCTGCCTCGCGCCAATCGGATTTGGCTTGTCTGTTCACCGCCGATCGAGTAGGAACATAGGGAACAGGCTTCATTGGTCGGGACACGGATGTCCTTTCATTTCCCTGTCTATACTTCAGGATAAACTCACGGTTATTCAATGGACACGCGGCCCGCTCCCCTCGGTGATAACGCGTCGCAGCTGGCGGGTGCCGTGCAGGGTCGTCGTTATCCGACACGTTGGACAGGCAAAGGACCGGAGAGGCATTGAAAAGTGATGGTAGAGATCTTGGCAGGCATTTTCATGTATCATAAAAATGGAAAGGACTCTGGTGGCTGTCGATACGGATGAGGGGATATCGCGGGGTGGGCAGAACGGATGAGGCGGAGGCCGTGATGCCGAGAGGTAGGAGAGGTGGGCGTGGATTTGTGATTAAACTATGATCATTGGCCAGAAAGGTACATCGGAAGGACTCTAAGATTCCTCAACGTATTTGTGTCGGATATCCTTCCATTGTTTCTGCAGAAAGCGTGGAAAATCAGAACGTTGCGCGCGAGCGAAGAACGGGACCGAAAATCACATACACCCTTGTTCCAGGTGTCCCAAAATCTGTCAAGCCCCTGGTCGAAACCGACGGCGAAAACGAAGGAGCTAGCGAAGATGCTAGTGACGAACACGCCTGTAGAGAACAACGTGAGCTTTCCAAAATTTGGTCGAAAAGGTTGCAGGCAGCGTCGTACTGTTTCGTCGGGCAATGGTGTTGTAGAAGGCGCTAGCGAACTGGAGACCAAGTCAGTGAATATGCGGACACCGGGCAGCGGTTGAACTCACGGCCATAGTTGTCGTAGACGGAGGAGAGGGAATGTCGGACGTTGCCGGGAGTCGCGTCTCGCAACTTAGACCGCGATGAACTCGACGCGCCTCATCTGCTCCTCGCTTTCCTCAATACGGACCTCACCTTCCCACACCCCACGTCTCGTCGCCAGCCTTGTCACCGCTGCGTCCTCCGACGGACCACCAGTGCCCCCTTCCTGGTCGCCTTTCCCCCAGCCACAGCAGGTGAACCCGTACGCGAAGGAATTCCAAAGGACGGGGCCTCCAGAAACCAGCAAGTTTCATCTCCACGTCCATTCCACACGAAACAACACCATTGCCACTTTCACCGACCAGAAGGGAAATCCAATTGCCTGGTGGTCTGGAGGTTCTTGCGGTTTCAAGAAGGGCAATCGTTCCAGCTACGAGGCCGGTTACCAATGTACCGTCAGGGCTTTTGAGAGGATAGTTGACTACCGGAAGGAAGTGGGACTATTCTCTTTGGAGATCATCTTCAAAGGATTCGGTCAAGGGAGGGACGCCATGCAGAAGGCGTTGCTTGCGTCAGAGGGGGAGAAAATCCGTCCGTTTGTCTCCAGGCTCACGGACGAGACTCCTGTGAAGATCGGTGGCACCAGGGCTAAAAAGGCGCGGAGACTCTGAGGTTGGTCCCTGGCTCTTCCCCACCCATCCCAGCAACAAACTGACATCCAGCAGTGAACCGTATACCCTCCAGTTAACTATACTATTAATCGCATATTCGCAACTGCTTCCAAAACATCGCATTCCATCTGTCGCAGCCAAGACTGCCTCTTGCAGGGTTTGATGTCATCCGTGTCCCATTCCAACGAATTCGTATAGTGTTTGAGACTACTCGACAGTCCTTCGGTTTTCCCAGCTGCTCTGCCCACCCAGTAGAGTTCGAGCGGCCCCGTCGCTCGAGCAGATACTTACTATTTCACGAAGCTATCGCTTTGAAATAATTCTGTACAAGTTCTCTCTTGTCAACATGAGGTGCTTCGGTCTCTGATCACCTCGGTAAAAACATGAGATAAACAATCCCCGATCAACGATCGAATATGGGCCGGTGCGTCTCCCTGACCCCGACCATGTCTACCACCTATAGGAGACTACTGGCGCAGCCCATCCCAGCAGTACCCGGAAATGCCGTTGGGCGGACAGAGTCGACCTCAGATATTCCGATAGCCTGGAAACTCGACCTGTGCCCAGAAAGAGAGGTACGACGGCTCGGTTACGACACGGGATTGGTACCACAACTGGCCGAAAGTTTCCGACAGTTCGTGGGCGAGGTAGACGGAGAGGTTAAGGCAGGGTGGGCGCTGCAGTTCCCCGGCGAACCTAAACCCCCACCTGGTCGTTGCCCGGATTCGGTCGGGGACGGAAGCACTGTGTTTGCGGTCCAAGAGGCATTTAGGGGCTTCCAACGACTCTTCCTCGCTATCTTCGACGACCTCAAAAATCGGCATCCTGCTTGCGATGTCTTAAGGAGCCGTTCTTATCATCTATCCCAGCGGTCTCAGGGATTGGATGATGTTCAACTGCATCTATGGTCGCCCTCCTTTCCGAAAGCGGAGATCCCCGTGTTGCAGTGGAGCTACGAGGACACGCAAGTGCTGGACGAGAGTGCCCCGCTGGTAGATGAGCTGAGTCGCTCGCGGAATCCTATCTCAATTTCTAGAGGACTCCCTTCTGCATATCGGCCGATCTCCAAGGTCTGTCGTATAGCATCCACTAACCTGTAAATCCCCTAAATCCCCACAGGCGATGTATTGGACCTCGCACAAAAACGATATTCCGGCGTATTTCGTGACGAGTTACAAGCACACGGTGCTATTTCGTCGTCGCGGTTCCACTCTTTATGCCGCTCCCGTCATCAGCGCGGGTTGTAACTCCTCATCTGGTCTGGTACCTTCTATCATGGGTCTCATCTTCTCTCGTTGCGCCGAAGTTGGTCTCGTAGATTACTATCCCACCCCTTCCTCCCTCCCCCTCCACCACTCAGCAGTCCCAAAGGCAGCAGCGACCACAGCAGCTCCGTTCTCCACGTGTTTAGCCGCCTCACAACACCCATGCGGAGCCATACATTCTCTATCGCTAGGGTTCGGAAACGAAGATCCGCATTCGCTCAAAAACCCTTACGACCTCGTCTGGCTCACCTCGCCCGACCGTAACCTCGGTGGGAAGAGCATACGGTCGATAGCCTGCTCGAGTCGACTCGGGTTTGGACACATGGGTAACGTATACCGAGGAATCACCGACACGGGGCTAGAAGTGGCGGTGAAAATCGTGTCGGGGAGGGTCAACCGCGGAGCGTTACGCCATGAATGGGAGATCTATGCGGCGCTGACGGGATTTGGAATTGCAGCCGGGGAGACTATCCCGGTTTGTTACGGATTTGCGGAGTCTGGAGGTCCGGAAGACGAGTCTGGGTTCAGCGTGCTAGTTTTGGAGTGTATAGGAGATGGTAAACCCGCGGTGAACGACTTTTGTCAATTGCCACCGCAGGATAGGTCCGTCGTTACCCCTCGTAACATGTTGCCGGGACGTTGACCCCATCATAAGGGAGTACCTCTTCCACGCCATGCGCGACCTCCATAACCTAGGTTTCATCAATCGCGACCTGACAAGTCGGAACGTAGTCCGCGACAAGCGCGGTTGCCTGAGGATCATCGACCTCGAGCACGTCAGGCACCACACGTGTCATCCGGGCAATTCGAGGTTTGGACGACGCCGTGAGTCCGTTTTGAATTGCGAAGATTTCAGCTGCACGGTCATTCGGCTCTGCGTGGACGATTTCTAGACATATGTTTTCTCCCTTCTTGGGTGTCGCTCCTTTCCTTCGCATCTTTCTTTGTGATTGTTGTACCTTGGAATTCATTCTCTTTCTCTCTATCTCTCTCTTTGTACGGAGTCCTGTGATTTACTGGTCACCTGTATTGGTCTAGACTGTGGAATTGTCTCCTTATCTTTATTAGCTTCAACCAAAGTCCCAGGACAGGGACAAAGGACTCGACTTGAAATGTAGCTCCCTAGATTTTTCCCCCCAACCGGCACCACGCCGCAGATTTGTTGTAATAGAGATTTGTTGTAGTAGAGAAACGATAGAACAGCAATGTAGAGGCCTTCATGTTTGAGCACCGGCAGAAATGCATACTCCCGGCAGCAGATGCGGGTGTGATGGACAATACAATATTTATCGCCAGCACTCCGCCCATGGCAGTGGTGATGTCCAAGCGCCCCGCTCCTCCACCATCCAAACGCTACGGAACTCCCAACGACGGTCGCAGGTAAATCAGAAGCTGAGAATCGACCATGTGTACTGATCCCCAGCTTCATTGTCCTGTAACTCCAGCAAGATCAGCCTCGAGCGACTTGGCGTGGAACGAACTCCACATACAAACATAAAGACGATCGTATCCTGTCCCATCATCACGTCGATGCAGAAATCCATATTTAGGTCCAACGGGATCGGAATCTCGTAGGAGGTATAAGGGAGGCCGCAGTACAATGCGGCCTCCATTGGAATCCAGGCAGGTAATTGGAACGGCGGGTCGGTTACGATTCGACTTCGGTCCTCCTGTTCGCCATGTTTCGGATCCGAAGTAGCGTCCTGTTTATCCCCAGGGACCGCCTTTCCGTCGCCAGGGTCTGCTGTCAACCCAGATTTGTCCTCAGCAACTGTTTCACCGTGACCAGGAACCAGTGTAAATCCAGATTCAGCGCCCTTCATAGCCTTAGCCTCGGCCTCGGCTGAGAGGCGTCGCCGGATGGTATGGGGATTGAAATCGATGATCTCCATCGTCCTGGACCGTTCCAAAGGAATGGAAATGAACCTAGTTCCGTATACGGACAGCAAATCCGAACACCCATGGGCAGAAGTCGGGTAAAATAGTCTCGTTTTGTACCCCCACCCCGCCCAGGGTGTATGGGTCCCTGAAGCGGATAAACACTTCAGCGTACCCCGTATTTTCAGGTGAGATATGAGATCGTGGAAGAGGACGACGATCGTGTACGAGTCCGAGTTGAATATGTTGTCCTGAGTGGCTCGGAGAGTTATTACGATTATCCGATGCTCAGGGGCAACAGAGAACAGGGTTTCTTCGTCTTCGCCGGGGCACCAAGTCGGAGTAGGCTCGCAGTGAATGTTTATGTCCGCGGCGAGTACAGATATGGGTGGGAAGTGGAAAGTGTGATCCGCATCCTGGAGTAAGACTTCGACATCTCCGTCTTTAACGTCTACTACCCGCAGGAGGGGTTCTCGGGAGGGGGCGGGGGTGATATGGCCGACTAGTATCCGGCCAAAGTCGAGGAACACGAAAGAACGAATACAGCAGCACTTGATTGTCTATACCACCGGGAGGCCACTGTGTTAGCGATCGGGCTACCGAAGACAACAACTCGTTAAATAAAAGACAAAGAAGCTTACCATCATCCGTTCACCGGTATGCCAATTCCACACGACAAGAGTATCCTCTTGTTCGTTCCAATCAGTCCTCGTAGACCAATCCTCGGCGTCGTAATCCGCGGTGAAGTTCTGGAACAAGACCGCGAGGTACGGTCCGGTAACCGACATGGCAAATGACCAACCCTCTGATCGCTTTGCGGTCAAGCTCTGCACCAACACAGGGACAGCTGCGGATGGGTGAGACTTCCCCGTGTCCAAATGTAACAGGGCTGCGGAGAACGCCGGTTCTCTAGATACAGGGACCGACAATTCAATTCAACGTTTTGCAGCAGGATCTCGAGCCAATGGACTCACTCTGTTGGGTCACGCCTTATCGCGACCAGCAACCTCAACGCCTTGTCGATATAAAGATCGTCAAGAGCCAGTTCATGTAACACTTTCTCATCCCCCTCGAGGTTCCTGAACTTTGACGGCATACGGAGGAGTTTTAGATCATCTCCTTCGAGCATCGCCAGCAAATCGCCGTCCAGCAGTGAAATTGGCCACGATGGGAAGGTCAAGGTCCGCTGAGAAGTCCATTGAAACCGATCCCAAGATTCTTGGGAGGCCTCGAGCTGTTTCATCCTGTACACGGTGGAAGTTCGGGCCCGCATTCCCGGAGTTCCATCCACCATCCCATGCGCGCCAAGTTCCACTTTGTATCTGAGCGATACAGAACGGTTAATTACACCATTTATATGGCTGTTTACCTGAGGACAAGAAAAGTGGCTTGTTAGCTATCGTCTTCGCGTTGGAATCGGGTGGCCGCGGGAAGGTGGACAGAGGCAGATTCGGGAAACAAACCCTTCTGCATCGTAACACGTCACGAAAGTTCAGCTCTGGCTGGCCGAGAATATGCTCGAGAAGCTCCACGGGGAGGTTTAGAGAGACGCGTCGTTGCCCCATGGGAGGAGTTAGATGGGCGAGGCAAGGAGAGATGACAGGATAGTTGTGGGAAACGCGTAACGCCCAGTTTGGTCAATCGGCCCGACGAGACGCCTGAAGGCTTGACGGGGGACATCCGAAAATCGCACAAGGAACAGGACACATTTGGATACAATCATACACTACATGTTACGGATACATAGAGTATTTGCGGCCTAGCAGTATACGCGGTTTGTAGATGGGTCGGTGGGATAATCGTCTAGATCAAGAGAATGGCAACGAGAGCTGCGGCGAGGGGACTAAAGACAGAAGGTGGAATAAAAACGGCAGGAGGTGAATTGCCATCGCTAATATTGTCTCCAGGAATGCCATCAGCGGCATTGGACGAAACCGCTCCGATGTACTGACGACCAAGATTGTTAATTCTTCCATCGGTGCTCATAATCCTGTTGTACTAGGAGGAGGTTAACCACCATCACTCCGTATCGAGCACAACCAATCACCTCGTTTACGCCTTGCATTTCTTTCATCGCGCCGAACCAGGAATAACGTTCGACCCATTCCGTTTTGTCCATGAATGATTGAGTGGCATTCATGAAGTCGATCACATCCTGTTGCGAACATTGTTTGCCTGCCTCGACAAAGTTCTGCGGTGTGTCCATTTAGGCGTCACCTGAATGAAGGGCGCGGATAATGTACCGACCTGACACGCCCATTCAGTGACCCAGATGGGGCGTTGGAAGGTGGAGTGAAAGTCCTGCAGGTATCCGACAAACTGGGTCGAGTTGATCCCGTACCAGTGAAGGGCGATAAAGTCGACGGTGCAATCTCCACCACAGGCACCAAGGAAATCCTGTAACCAGGTCTTTCCAGATGGCGCACTTGAGGGTGCAGGAGATCCCAATCGAATGCCCTGTACCTTGAGCGGCTGCACATGAGCCCTCCAGAGCTCTGCGCCCCGCTGTGGGGACATGTTTGACTGGCCAGTTTGCTGTGGCCTACATGGTCGACGGTGGGGAGAGCCGCAGATGACATGGCTGGGGAGACTTACTCGTTGAAACCAAGAGCATGAGTGACCTTTCGAGTACGTATCGTCTGGTCAATGGTGTTTGTCCACTGTTCAATCTGTCGTTCACCCCATAACATGGGAACGTATTCAAGGATAGTATCGATGGAATCTGGACTCCAGGTATAATACCTGTTAAAGGTCGCAACTTAGCACCAGTTCGGCAATGCGGACGTGATATACACGCACCATGATACCTTCCCAGTCGCAGTGTACTATTGGATGTCGCTCCAGGGACCGTTTGGCCAAGCCAGCCCAGCCTTAGAATCCGGCCCGACTTGTCTGAGACTGAGGGAACCAGAAAGAGCAGTTGAGGGAAACAAGAGAACGTTGATGAGAGTGAGCTTGAGAGACATGGTTCCTTGGGGGTATCCTCACAATTTCTTAGGGTTTTATAGGAAATCCCACTGGGTGGAGTGCCCGCGATGGGTCCCCTTGACCGTCATGGATTCAGTGGAGAACTTGGCACAGGATAATAGGTGTGACACGAACAGAGTGACGCGTCACGCTTCTCTTCCCCCAGCCTTACCTGGCTGATGTTACGTCCGTCACCAACGACACGCCTTCTGGCCCTCCATCCTCTCCCACCATCATCGGCTCTCCGGACTTTCAATGCCCTGTATGCCCTCAGACGACAGACACCATCCACGCCGTATCGAACACGGCGCTCGGTGGCCGCGCTCGCAACAGAAACCCCCGGAACCCAACACTCCATCCTCACCCACACCCCCACCCTTAAGGATATCGAAGACTCGGAGTACGACACGGAGCTGTTACCTCCAGAAGAGGTCACGTTGGGAATCACCCAGAGAGCTGCTGAAGTACGTTTCCATCTATCTTCAATTCCCGATCCGCCATTCGCTACATCCAAGATTGCCTCCGTTCCGCTCCTGGGAGCCCGAGCTGATGGACGATCCGCCTCTGTTATTATAGCAACTGCGCGCGATATCTCAGCGAGAGAAGAACCCCGAGGTAGCTCTGAGGATAACTATAGACTCTGGGGGATGCCATGGGTACCAGTACAACATGGACCTCTCGAAACACTCCCAGCCAGATGATTAGTAAGATCACCGACCTTTGGTTGTATACACCTGAATCTGACCCACTCGTCCCCTACACAGTGTATTCTCACACTCCGTCATCAAACCCTCAAACGTTGTCGTGGATGCAGTTTCAATGTCCCTGCTCAAAGGGTCCACCATTGACTTCGTCACAGAGATGATCGGAAGCAGTTTCCGAGTCGTGGAAAACCCTCAATCAAAGGGCTCAGGGTGTGGGTGTGGTGTGAGTTGGGAGCTCAAGTTATGATCGAGCACATTAGATCTTTGTACATTCCATACCGTATATCGTTATTGTAAATGCACATAATCACCATTCGCAATACATGATTATGGATCCAGTCCGTGGGCTCACAAGGTGCTGGTTGTGAATTTGCCAACTTGAGGGTTGGGTGTCGTGGTTTGCGTCGATTCAGGCGTATGGATAACGCGGTCGGGATACCTAAAGACGGTCAACCCGGGGGGTCGAAATTCATCAGACACGGTGGTTACCTTTCCCTAATCCTCGCCAAGAGGTCCGGCTCGCATATCTGATCCGTGCCTAACTGGTTCCCCAACGTGAGCCACCTGGAACGATCATCAGCCTAGGTCGGGGGCACGCAACTAAGAACTAGTAACATACCCTGGGCGCGTGTTGTGTTTCCTCCCAAAAATCTCGACTTTCCTGCCTCCAGGACACATCCTCTCGATGAGCTCGTATACCTCGTCTGGCTTCCGGCTCGTCTCTCGGACTTCCGAAACCACAACGTCGGTATCGATGCCCCTGTTTACCCACGAGGGAAACTTGAGGTTTCCCTCTGCATCGTGGACGGTCTTGACTCCAACCAACATGTGCTCTTTAGTGTGATTGAGCCAGTGTCCCGTCCGTCCGGTACGTATCAGTCGTTGGAGCTGTGATAAATGTGTTCAAGTTGAGCCACGAATAGGTTTGGGTCGCGGTGAGATTTACCTGGTTGATCTTCACCCAAATCAACTCGTCCACCCGAGTGTACCCCCACACACGCATACACTCCCGTCCAACCTCCATGGCTCGGCCAGTGACCCAGAGGAAGAGCAGACCTTCGTCTTGAAGTGATGGAATTGGCATCCCTCGCATTTCATCATCAGTCATTGTACCATAAGGTAACTAACGCCCCGTCGGTTAGTCCGCTACTAACAAGAACAAATGGGATCACACGTACGCTCATGTGGATATCCCAAGGAGGATCAGCAAGAATAACATGAAACTTCCCCAGAACAGAGTAATCAAACCGCCTCAAATCACAATTCAACCATTGTGGGGGGAGCTGTGGAAAAAGGTGGTCAGCACCGGCCATGAGCAAAAAGAAGTTCCTCACTGGTAGGACTTCTTTCCCTAGTGGACCCATTCCAATCTCCAATCTATATGGTTTCCTCCTCCCTCTGATACTATTCCTCCATGCCTGAGCTTCCTGAGCACCGCCATCGCCCTCGTCATAGTCCACTTCGTAGTGGAGGTACCGACATGGGGCTTTCTCTTTTCCTCTTCCGCCCGCCCCCAAGCCGGATGGGAGCGAAACTGCTCCAGGGGGGCGCGGAAGTTGTGCGGAGGGTAGTGGAGGGATCGAAGGCGACTGAGCATATGTGGGTTCGGAATAGCACGTATTGAGATACGAGCAATGACCGAGTGATATATCTGTGTGGGGGCGGATGAGAGGGCGGAAGTGGACTCTCTCGCAGGGGGTTATTGTAAGGTTGGGACTCTCGTATGGGAGGTTGGAAACTTGCGCCTGTATACAGTCCACCTTGGTTACATGGGGACAAATGGGCTCGAAACTCCCGTTGAGAGACCGACGCTGGATACACGTTAGAGATCTATACGGAGAGGGTATACTTTGAGACAGGACAGTACCCGTTCTGCCAGTAGCCTCCCCTTCGCGGTTGGTTTCTGGAGAATCTCGTAGATCTCCTTCATCTCCTTGCTGAGGTTACTGAGAGAGGAAACAGTGGGCTTCGGAGGACGTATTTCTTCCTCTTCCAACGACGACTGGCCATGCTCCGAACCTTCTCGAGATTCCGCCTCTTCGTCCACCGGGGGTCGTTTCCGCTTCTTCGGATTAGATACAATGCTGCTGCCGTCATACGGAACCTGGGCTGGTTTCTTGATCAATGCAATGTTCATGACCGTGACGCCAGAGGCATCTCTTAGTAAGGTGACGGTCCCATGTTCCCAGCCTTGTGGTTGTGAGAGAGCCTCCAGTATCGCCTCGAACCGATGTAGCTCGTGAAGCCGGAGAAGCGGAGGCTTGCGTGAGGTAGCGATTACGCGGCCAAGGAGACTCAGAGAGGATATTGGGCATGTCACAGCTCTAGAGGAGTACAAAGAACGAATGGCGGAGGATATTTCTGGGAGCAGGGAGTCGGCCATCTGTTACGTAGCTAGGAAAGCGGAATTGGGCCGTCTCCGCTGTCTGGCGTAAGCCGTGCGAGTCGCGTTGAGCGTGATGGCGATCGTCTCTCCCCTACTCCCATGTCCTAGGACTCAAACACGACCCGACCCACCGCAGAACCAGCGCTGCGTTATCCTTCGCGTTGCACGCGTTCTATTGTATTCTTCAGCCCAGAAACGGTGAGGCAAGATGCCAGACAATCAAATATTCAAGGTAGGAACCTCGGGTGCGCTCGAACTCAGACCAGGCTGACTCCGACCTTCCCAGGCCACGTACAGTGGTATTCCTGTATATGAGATGTACGCAGTTTCGTTTTGATTCCGAATTCTTGTTTTCTCGAGGAAACATGGACAAGGCTTTTAACCTTGCTTTTTGCGTGTCCCAGGATGTGCAATGGCGTCGCAGTCATGCGTCGTCGCTCGGATGCGTGGCTTAACGCGACCCAAATCCTCAAGGTCGCGAATTTCGACAAGCCCCAACGAACCAGGATTTTGGAACGTGAGATCCAGAAGGGAGAGCACGAAAAGGTCCAGGGAGGGTACGGGAAATATCAAGGTACCGTCCATGACTACCGGCCCTCGGGAAATGTTGGTCTGATTCGATGTCGTGGGTCTTAGGCACCTGGATTCCTCTGGAGCGAGGTATCAGCCTTTGTAAACAATACCATTGCGACCACCTCCTTCGCCCTATCCTCGAGTTCAACCCAGACTCAAAAAGCCCTCCACCTGCCCCCAAACATGTCGCCGCCCCCGCCACGAAGCAACCCCGTCGCGGGCAGCAACAGCCACAACCAGAACCTCCCGTACCTGGACGCGCCACCCGTTCCTCCCGTAAACAACAAAACGACGAATCGGACATCGAAACACTCTCGGACCGAGGCTCTGTGGACGGATCACTGCCGCCCACGCCACCGGACGTTGCCTCCTCAAGCTCCCGAACACCTTCCCCGATCGGGAGCAACGCAGGCTATGATTCCGAAGCCGTCCCTGGCTCGCCCCGGTCCCGGAGGCGAAAGCCCAGGCGCCAACGTCACGGTGGCACTCCGCCCTCCAATATGGGCGGTCCGGCAGAATATGCCGACCAGATCTTGGAATACTTTATCTCGGACACCAACCAGATCCCCCCTGTTCTTATCACACCTCCCCAAGACTTTGAACCAAACATGGCTATTGATGATGATGGTCACACTCCTCTACACTGGGCCGCGGCCATGGGACGGATCAGGATAGTCAAACTCGTGCTTTCTGCCGGGGCAGATATCTACAAGGTCAACAGCACCGGGCAGACTGCCCTCATGCGGAGTGTCATGTTTGCAAACAACTATGACGTCCGCAAGTTCCCCGAGCTATACGAGTTATTGCATAGGTCAACACTCAACATCGACCATTCCAACCGGACCGTTTTCCACCACATTGTTGATATTGCGATGACCAAGGGCAAGACGCACGCCGCCCGTTACTACATGGAGACAGTCCTTAACAGGTTATCTGATTACCCTAAGGAGTTGATGGATATCGTCAACTTTCAGGACGAGGATGGTGAAACCGCGTTGACCCTCGCCGCAAGATGCCGTAGTAAACGGCTCGTCAAGCTCCTCCTTGACCACGGTGCCGATCCGAAAATTCAGAATCGAGACGGGAAAACGACGGAGGACTATATTCTGGAAGACGAGCGATTCCGGGCTTCCCCTATTCTTCCTTCCCGTGCCAATTCGATGTCCTTCCGGAATGCTCAGGCGGCGTACCCACCCACTGGGGCGCCGAACAACTACGTCTTTGCCCCCGCTAATGGCGACCGAGCGCCGCTACATCACTCTAGTACGGCGCAGAGGGCGAGCACGAAATGCGTCAACGAGATGGCGGATATGCTGGACAGCCTGGCGGCTTCGTTCGACAGCGAGCTTCGGGAGAAGGAGCGGAGTATGAATCAGGCCAACGCTTTACTCGCTAATATCCAGGGAGAAATCCTTGAGAGTCAGCGTGCGGTCACGCATCTCCAGAATCAAGCTCAGGGTCTCCCTCACGTCGAGGCCAGACTCAAGGGGTTGGAAGACGAGGTCATGACGAAGATGGGCAAACGCTATCGACTTGGGTGGGAGAAGTGGGTGAAGGACGAGGAGGAACGCGAAAAATACGCCAGGGATATGAACCACGGCGAAATTCCTTCCATTCCATCAAGCGCTTCGCTCGTCGATGAGGTTGAGGAATCAGTTCCCGGGCTCAAGCGCCGGATGATGGACAATTCAGACCTCGCCGAACTCTACGCAGACATCCCAACCGATCCAGAAGTGCTGAAGGAGGAGTGTGAGAGGTTGAGGGAAGAGATGACCCAGCACCGGAAGCGTCGTAAGGTTGCATTTGAAGAGCTGGTCAAATTCCAAGCGGAGGCCGGGACGGGTGGCCGGATGTCGGAGTATCGGCGGTTGATTGGGGCAGGGTGCGGTTTACCGCCCTCCGAGGTGGATGGCGTGTTGGGCATTTTGGTTGAGGTGCGTTTCTTAGTTGTCCCCTTCGGATCAACCGCTGATGAGCAGCACAGACGTTAGAAGCGGAGGAACCCAGTTCGGTCGCTACCTGGGCAGGGTTGAAGCCGGGGGGAACGGCGACCTCGATGTCGAGCAGCGCCTCGTTGGCGTAGTGGGGGCGTACATTGTTCTGTTGTAAGTTATAGGCAGCACAATGGTCGTTGGAGAGGATGATCGCTTCTGAGGTTGGAACAATAGAAGTCGTTGCCGAGTCACGTGCCTTGTGGTATCTTGCCTTCTCCGCGCATTCAGTGAGACAGAGCCAGGGCCCTTCTCGACGCTCGCCATCTTTTTGCTTGTACTTTTATCTCTCTTTTGGTTTTGTACTCCTACCGACCAGACGATGAAGGCCCTTAGAAAATCGCTCACCAGTAGCAAGGATCACCACTCTTCCCACAGCATTTCAACCCCCATCACCAGCCCGACACTTTCCAAAGCCGCCCTTAGTTTGCCTCCTCCGACCCGCGTCATCCGTGCTACCTCAAAGTACCGTTCCCAGGCTCCACACCAGCTCTCCTTCGAGAAGGGTGACTTTTTCCATGTCATTCGAGACGTCGATAACCAGGGTCTCTGGTACGAAGCCCACAACCCGATGACCGGAACTCGTGGCCTCGTACCGAGGGCGATGTTCGAGGAGTTCTCCAAGGCAAATCCCACGTATGCACCCTTCCGCGGTTCATTAACCGCCTTGGTATTCAATGGTTACTAATCTTAATCTTGCATCTTTACGTAGTTTCCGCGGATCTACATTTGGTTTGCCCAAGGAAGGTTCCAGTCCAACATCTCCGGCGCCCAAGACCCAGGTTTTTTACGCGGTCGTTCAACACGATTTCGCGGCGGAAAGGCCAGACGAGCTCGAGGCAAAGGCTGGAGACCCCATTTCCGTCGTCGCCCAATCTAATCGAGAGTGGTTTGTCGCGAAACCGATCGGACGACTTGGACGACCGGGCCTCATCCCTGTCTCGTTCGTCGAGGTTCGCGACCCGGTTACCAACCAACCTATCCGCGACGTGAACGCGTTAATCGACCAGGGCGCCCTGCCCAAAGTTGAGGAGTGGAAGCGTCAGATGCTCAACTACAAGGCAACGAGCATAACCTTGGGTGTTTTGGATGATTCGAGCACCAGGTCCGGGGTCTCGAACAGTCCCTACATGCTCAAGTCTACCTCGGTTCCGACGTCGTTGCCTTCGGCTTCCTCCCCACCCCAATCAGCATACCCACCCCAGTCCGTTGACGAGAACCAGGTTCTGCCAGAAGGGATCCTTCTCTCTGCAGAAGTTGTCTCTTTCCACTCGGAAATGGAAGAGTATTGGTTCCGCGTGCATATTGTCTTCCAGCCATACAACCCAAACGGCAGCTTCGACCTTCCTCCCGCCAAACAACACGTCCTCTATCGGTGCTATAACGACTTTTACGACTTCCAGATCGAGCTGCTCGAGAATTTCCCCAGAGAAGCTGGGCGGGAGGTAGAGAATCCTTCTCCCCGTTTGATCCCTTATATGCCTGGCCCCGTCGAACACGTCGACGACGAGATCACGCTGACAAGGAAAGACGAGCTGGACAAATACCTCCGATCATTGTGCAAGTTGAAGGAGACGACCGCGAAGTATATCCTGGAGTCTATGGTCGTCAGGAGATTTTTAGCGATCAAACCCGGAGACGCAGAGATGGAAATTGATCCATGGATAGAAGATATTCAAGCTATTTTTGGTGCCGGAGACCCACCAGACGGGTACCCACAGGAACTGCCGTATGACGACGCCAATGGTCTACACGATCAGATGGGCCGCATGAACCTTAATGGCGGATACAACAACGGGTATGAAAATGGGAGTTCCCGCTCGAACTCTCGCGCATATGACCCACACAACTACAATGAAGACGCGTACGACAAACAACCCCCCAGACATCACATCACTTCCCAAAACCACCAGAGAATGGATTCTACCACTTCACATCAGCGAACTTCGGAATACAGCTCATCCCCCGGTAACTCTCCTCAACCTACACCAACAAAACCTCAGTGGGCGCAGAACCACCCTTATTCTGGTGGGGGGTGGAACCATGCAAACGGCCATGACCATGACGATCACTTTGGTGATGAGCACGGTCAAACCTCTGTCGCTTCCGTGACTTCACCGACATCTGGACGGTCGTCACAACCTACTGTCACATCTCGGTCACGATCCCACTCGAACGCTGCCAGGCTTAACTCTCCCCCTATATCGGCAACTAACCCTCAAACGGCTTTCGTGAAGATCAAGATCTTCGATAGCGTCACAGAAGACTTAATCGCCATCCGTGTCCACCCACGGGTCACGCACGCACAGTTAATGGAGAAAGTCCAGTCCAGACTCGGCGCAGGTGTCAAGAACCTGAAGTACCGAGAGAGTACTGGGGGTGCGTTTGTGGAACTTCTCGACGATGGAGAGTTGAGGATGTGGATAGAGGCGACAGACAGACACGTCCTGTACGCAGACTGAGGCACTGGTTGCGTCGGTTGATTCGGATGTGGATTCGGGAGTGCGCTGTGGACACGGACTTCTTGATTATTGGTCGTCTTTATTGCCTTCGCTTTTTATCTCAATGTTTCTCTTTGTCCGGTTCGCACCTCTAACGTTTTCCCCCACCCCAGCACTGTTTTGTGTCCCGTTTTCCCCCTGTTCTTCCTGGTTCCCTGTTTTTTTCGTTCTCCTCTACGTTTTTTGTATCCTCATCCCTCCATTTTACTAGGTACAATACATGTCTGTTCTCCCCTCTCCACTACCTCTCTCTGGCTTCAGTCTTCCTGGTGTCGTTTTCGCGTTTGCTGCATCCCACTGATTCTAGGTTTTATACGCTATGCATACAGACCTGGCGCCAGGTAGCGCATCGTCGCCCTGGATCCCTACCACGAATGATCACACTTATGTACTTGCAAGGTGATCGTTATGACCGCATTTGCCACCGTAGACATAAAATTAATTGCTGCCGACGCGAGACTCATCTTATCTCTAACCTCTCACCTACTTCTCATCATCGTCACAATGGCCGAAGCTGATACTGTCGGAAGAGTCATCACCTGCAAGGCCGCCGTCTGCTGGGGAGCCGGCGAACCCTTAAAAATCGAGGAAATCGAGGTTGCCCCTCCACGGGCTCATGAAGTGCGGATCAAGATCTTGTATACTGGTCAGCCATAATCCTCCACCTGACCTTGGAGGCCCTCGTGTACCAATCAGCATAACACGCGATAGGCATCTGCCACACCGACGAGTACACCCGCAGTGGGAAAGACCCCGAGGTGAGCTTTACGAGGTCCCCTGTCGCTTAAGTGACGTGATCGATGTGAGGTGGGTTCGAACAGGGTGCATTCCCTGTGATTTTGGGTCACGAAGGGGGTGGAATTGTGAGTTCCGGAACCGCCTGGTTCCCCTTTTCACTGACGCACTGTTATGTAGGTCGAGTCCATTGGAGACGGAGTCGTGAACGTTAAGCCCGTGCGCCACCATTTACTCCCGCCTCAGGGAATTCGTCCTGGTTCTGAAAAATGAAATGTCGTCAGGGTGATCATGTCATCCCTCTCTATACTGCAGAGTGCCGAGAGTGCAAATTCTGCAAGAGTGGTAAGACCAACCTCTGCGGTTCGGGTGGGTACCTCACTTCAATTAGAGAACTTTTCTGCTGACACAATCTCAAGTCCGTGCTACTCAGGGCCAAGGACTGATGCCCGACAAAACTTCTCGGTTCACCGTTAGGGGTCAACCCATCCTCCATTTCGTACGGTCCTCCTGTGACTCCCGCACACACAACCTGCCGGTGTCGCTAACTATCGCGTTTGTAGATGGGAACCTCGACGTTCTCCCAATATACGGTTGTTGCCGATGTATCCGTCGTTGCTGTCAACCCTGCTGCTCCTTTAGAGAAGGTTTGCCTCCTTGGGTGTGGTATTACCACTGCCTGGGGTGCTGTTGTCAAACAACAAGGGGTCAAGGATTCCACCGTTGCTGTCTTTGGCTGTGGCTGCATTGGCCTCGGCGTTATTAATGCTTCTACCCTCGTGAAAGCCTCTCGTATTATCGCCATTGACACGAATCCAGGGAAGGAAGCTTGGGCTAGAAAGTTCGGTGCGACGGACTTCGTGAACCCAACCCAACTCCCGGGTGGCAAACGCATCCAGGATTACCTTGTCGAGATCACTGACGGGGGATTGGATTTCACCTTTGATGCCACCGGAAATGTTTGGTCTGCGTTCATCGGCTGCTTCTCTCATGCTGACGCTGGGGGAGATAGGTTGACGTTATGCGTGCCGCCCTCGAGGCTTGTCATAAGGGATGGGGAGTTTCGACCGTAATCGGCGTCGCCGCTGTGGGAAAGGAGATTTCCACTCGTCCGTAAGTTACACCGTTTGTTGACCTTGACTTGACCCTGAACCCCGGGTAGATTCCAATTGGTTACTGGAAGGACGTGGCGAGGAACCGCCTTTGGTGGTGTTAAAGGACGAACCGAGATCCCGGGCCTCGTCGAAGGTCGGTATACGCACTTCTGGGCCCTTCCATAAGAGCCTCATAGAACATTGGCCTAGATTACCTGAACGACAAGATCGAGGTTGATGAATACGTTACTCACAAGCGCACTCTTTCGACGATCAACGACGGCTTCCAAGACATGCACGTGAGTATTGGCGTTTATCACTTTTCAGTCTGTTATCGATCAACTGGTCATATCTAGGGTGGAGATTGCATTCGTTGTGTTGTTGATATGAGCCTTTGATCCAGAAGAAGGATGGGTCGAGACCAAAAGACGATGTTGTATCGGTACAGTGTTGCATGTTGCGAGATCCTTGATGAAGAAACAAAGCACGTTGGTTACAGCGTATTATACATACGGGGCGGCCAACAGGGCCCGTTTCTCGAAACCAGTTGGTACACTCCTACAGATAGCCACTCAATTCGACTGATGATGTGAATGTGAACATAGAGTTATCAGGACCGAAGGATACTGTGTACAGTGGATCAGGGTTAGCGCAAATTCCGTAATTAGTTTACCACCTACCGGCGTAGAACCTCACGAAGGCCTCCGCGGCAATTCGAGATCTTCAGGACCGAAGCTGTACGGCAACAGCTCTCCCAAGTTCGTCACCTGGATCGGTACCTTTGTCGAACCTTCCTTCTCCGCGTCATAGTAGTCACCCGGCACGAGGAGAATCGGCATCTCGTTCGAACAGAACTCTCGGATGAACTGCCGACACATTCCGCAGGGTGAGGTTGGTGCCGCAACGTCCCTGGACGACATGCGGTGGGATGAATCGACAGGTCCGCTCAACGGGCTGAGCGAGTCTGGAGCTTACGTTGTGACCGCGAGGCCGATGAACGAACGGGTGCCTTCACTCTGGAGGGGATCTTGAGTACGCGCGAGGAGGGACGGCCGGAAACGCTCTCACCGCTGCTTTCACGAGTGCTGTCCGTTCGGCACAGATCGTCCCGCCTCAAAAAAATCCCCGCGATCCGGGCGTTGGCCTGAGCTTTTGAAGGGAGTTCGAGTTCGATGCTCACCATAAGAAGCGTTTTCGATGTTTGTACCCTTGATTATCTGGCCATCGACGGTGAGCAAAGAAGCACCGACGCGGAACTTCGAGTACGGGGAATACGAAAATTCCTTAGCTAGGCGGGTGTTTAATGTTTAACTCCGGCTCAGATGGAAAGCGATGTCGCAACCGAGTTACCTTCGAAACAGGATTTGACGAGGAGTTCTTGTTGTTCGACGGACAACGTCCAGGACCTTGTTGCAGCGGCCATCTTATCTTTAGCCGCTCCGATCAGATAACTACAGGATGATCTCACTCAGTGACTTCATCATCACCTAACGCTTGCTGGGAAACCCCTGCTCTCAGTCTCAACTCGGGGAATCCTGGGGAATGTTGCGTCTGGATTCCCACAACGCGTTGAGAAGAGCACTGTGTTCTAGGGAGGACCACACAGGGCTTACACTTCACTTTGACCCCACTGTAGCACCGCATAGCGAGTCCAGTTGGGGCCACGGCGACCCGGAAGTGAGAGGACGAAAAAGAAGAATACGCTCGGATTCGGATTCTTGTCTTGCTACAAGCAAGAACTTCCACTTCGGGGATGGCTGTTGGCGGCTGCCCGGACAGCAAGCTACAGGCGCTCACCCCGTCTATCTGCCTCCTCTCCAACTCCCCGTCACTCCCGACCTCCTG
>Ga0307517_10003265_pt1 | contig 25362 bp, 26 predicted proteins | sample 23_EM_MG_FD_194515 | JGI IMG/M metagenome (GOLD analysis project Ga0307517, IMG submission 194515) | Populus trichocarpa ectomycorrhiza microbial communities from riparian zone in the Pacific Northwest, United States - 23_EM | ecosystem: Host-associated > Plants > Roots > Unclassified | place... | reverse complement strand
GAGGACATCTGAGTTATGGAAAGTCCGAACGTCCGAGTGTCCGGCGGACAGTCCGAATGTCCGAGTTACTAAATATAGCCAGACGGGCCGCAGGTGACCTTCCGTCACATTTTGTGACCCAAGGCCGGGTTTCGCTCTGTTGCTACAACTTTTGCTCCAGAGACCGTGTGCTTAATATTTTAGTGTAGAGAGGTGTATTTACAGTAATAGAACTCGATTCCTATATTATTAGTGCTTAGTGGCTGAAGCAGGCATCTTGATTCCAGGCGTAGACGACGACGCTTTGCTTGGAGCGCTTTTCGTTTTGGATACGCTCTGCGTCACGCTGGCGTTGGTCTTCGAGAAGCTCCTGTTCACGACGAAGTTGGTCGGTGAAGATGGCGGGCATATGGGACACGTAGCGGGCATCGGGGAGGGCATTGACGGTTTGCGTGGACGGCGGGGTAGACTCGGATGGGCCAGCGACAGGTGAATGAGGCGGTAACAACTGAGCTTGGGCGAGAGGAAGAGAAAGCGAGAGAGGCCGGTGTGGGAGTGAGGCGAGTGCAGGCAGAGCGTTTAGAGAAAGCGGGGGGGTGTTTGTAGGCGGCGGTGCGTTGTCAGGCAAGTGGGTCTTCACGAGGCACCCTAACTTTAACTGGCGGCAATGCTTACGACAAAGGCGATGTGGACAAAGCGGCGCAATACGCTTTTGCCCACATCCAGGGGTGGGACATGTGTCGACTGGAGCTTGCGCAGGATGAGCTGACGGTAGAATGGGAGGTGCTGGTGCCGGAAGGACACCTGTCGTTGTGTTTGGAGATAGGGAGGGGTTTGGCGATGAGGCGGGCGATTTGCTTGAACCTAAAGAAATTGCATGGGACGCCCTCCTTGTTTGAGTCTTTGCACTACATAAGGAAAGGTCAGAGATTAAAAGTAAGTAGTAATAAGTAATGGATCACATACCCTTGCCATTAACCGACCGTGATTTCCGTTGGCATCCGATTGGCAAATCGTGAACTTCGCGAATTTACCGCAGTTCGTACACGTATACCCCTCAGGATCCATTGATGCACAGTTGGAAGCTTGGGACATGACAGAGGATTGGCGTGTGGGGCGTGATGGTCTGTTGGCGTAGAACGAAGGGGGGGTAGGAATGTGCCATCGTTGGTTGCATGTGGAAGCTGTGAAGAACAATCAGCAAAAGCTTAGAATCTTAGGGAGGGAGTCAACTCACACGATAGGAAGGTGACGCACTTTCAGCGGGATGGGTTGCGCAGGTTGTGTTGGCGGTGAAGGTGTGCGCTGGCAAGGTTTGTTTCAATAACGCAGGAGCGTGACGTTTGGGAAAATGGGAAAACGCCGGACATACGGACACGGCGGACCGTCGGACAGCCGGACGTTCGGATTTTCCAAATCTCAGACTTTCTGGGCGATTTAGTGTACCGGCTAATTTTCGCCCATAACGCAGATCGGACAAGGCCCGAATGTCGCGCTAGTCCAACTTGGGATTCCAGCTCCTTCTTCCTTCCTCCAACTCCTACCAGCTAGTCCTACATTTTTTACCCTCTATTTTCTGTGTGCTTTTAGGCAGGTATTTTGCTATGAAGAACACAACTAAGATAGGAGTTGTCCTCACAATTAGCATTGCATTCTTCGCGGCTGAAATTGCAGGTACGTTACGGGCGTTCATCTAATAGTAATCAAAAGTTTACTACCACTGATGTTGACGACCATCCTTTGATTTGTAGTTGGATTTAAGACGAAGAGTCTTGCTTTGATAGCAGATGCAGTTCGTGAAGCGTCCTTCATTTCCGAGACCGCGGTGCACTGATACATGCCTACCCAAGTTCCATTACCTTAATGTAAGCAAATTTGCTGCCATGGCTTCTGATTCATTGACATTTCATGACCTTCCAGGACATTGTAGCTTAGTAAATATTCCTTTCTTATTTCCTTTTCTGCGTGTACACACATTCATCTCAAAGCCAGTGCCATTGCATTTGCTGCAGCATATGTTCGTGGCTTCTTTTATCCTATCATCTATGGTCGATGTTCATAATTTCATTTTTCTCCACGTTGCAGCTTCAAGAACGCGGTCAACACGTGAGCCAACACTCTTTTACCATGCAGGCTTGCAGGGCCTCATGTTCCACCAGACACACAGCTTTACATACGCATTTCATCGCGCCGAACTCGTCGGTATGAACTCGTGCCGTACATATGAATACATTGACCGAACTCAAACCTATGTATAGGTGCATTTTTCAATGGCGTCTTCCTGCTTGCATTGGCTCTGTCAATATGCCTTCAATCAATAGAGCGTTTCGTTCATGTGGAGGTCGTTAATTCTCCAAAGCTTGTGCTCATAATTGGCTGTATTGGCTTGGGATTGAATATCATCAGCGCCATAGTTGTACACGGTAAGAGGCAGTTATTGGGTGGATGTGATTCATGGCATGTTAAAATATAGGTTTATTCAGACCATCATGGGCATGGGCATAGCCATGGCCCTGGAGTCCCTGCTGATGTATTGGAGCTCAGGCCGGTCAATTCCCAGAGGGATCTCATTGTGGGTTATTGCGTCCTTGAACGCATGTGCGCTTTCTAACCCGAGCGACAGCATGGGACTCACAACCATAGAATTGACCCCCCCGTCAACAAACCCCAGGCTAATCTCGGCCTTGTAGGTGTCTTAATCCATCTTCTGGGCGACGCCGTAAATAGTATGCTATTGTCCAATTCTTTCGACCTTCCCTTTTCATTTGAAACTCACCCCAAATTTCCAGACATTGGAGTCATCGTCGCAGCGATAATATTTCTCAAGCTGAGCTCCCCAAAACGTTTCTATGCCGATCCAGCGGTTTCTCTTGCAATCAGTTTCATTATTTTTGCGAGTGCAATCCCCATGAGTAAGAGAACGCTTCTTTTCAGGTTCTGTACTGACATTCCGATCAAGCGCTCAGGTCCGGTAGAATCCTTTTGGAGGCTTCTCCAATACACCTTGACCTCGCGAAAGTGAAAGAAGACCTCCTCTCGGCGAGTGATTTCTCACCTTATCCCATGATCACCTGCTGAAATAGCCCCCAGATTCCCGATGTTCTTTCTGTGCACGACCTTCATGTGTGGCATTTGTCTCAATTGTAAGTATCAGCCATCGATCGTGCCAGCTCTCACCCAAGGAACGGGACTAAATATATTTCCTCAGGGTCATTCTGGCTTCTCTTCACGTCTGCGTCCCGCTTGGAACTACCCTTGAACAATGGGAACAAACTGAGCGCTATCTCCAACATTGCTTCGAGGAATATGGAATAACCCATGTCACGATTTCCCCCGAGATTCAAAGGGATTTCCAAACGCTTACTCAATCGACTGAGGATATGAAGGGTGGCTGCAGATTGCCATCCCACGACGACTTTGGTTGTGCTGTTAGTGATTTAAAGAAGCGAAAAGTAAAGGTCAGCGATGCAGCTTGATCCCGACCGACACCCCGGAATGGTCTCGTCACAATTCGATGGCTGCATTTCGCTTCACCTGAAAATCAGGTTATTGCTTGTGTTTGGTTGAGGTGTTATGTAGTTTAAGTTTGTCTCTTCCAAGCCTTAGGAGCTTTCTTCCGTTACTAGAAATTGGCCCCATTCCGGGCTTATGTCTCCGAACTGCAGATCTGATTTGTACTGAAAATAGTCCTTATCGTCCCAACTCCAGCCTGGCCCCTGTTTATGTGGTAAGAATGGAGGGGCCATTCGAATGGATAACGAAATTATTTCGCCAACAAACCGGGTGACCCTTTCACGATCAATTTTGGAAAGGTACTGGAGTATGTAAGTGGTGATTTGCCCTTGTCGTTAGGACTTGAAAAAGAATTTTGTTTACTACCGGATCACCAGAGATAAACTGCGAACGCAGTGGCGGTCTTAAAAACTCCACCAACGGCGACCGTGGGTTAGAAGAATGATACGAAGATGCGCGAAAATCGTTAGAGTTGAAGGCCTTTCTGGGATGGCATGAGTTCGAAGCATGGCGCGCTGCTCAGTGCTGTTCACTGTAGTTTATATGAAGCTGAACTTGCCCGAAATTGGTTTGACCAGAAACATGCATCGAACACAGTGGGGTATTTCGTCAAGGGACTGCGCAATGTAACTCAAAGAATGGGCCTGATCATGGCAACAAGTGCCTGTACCATGTCAGGGAATGAAAACAAATGAAAACACATTGCAGGATCGAGCTGAGATTTTTTTTGAGGGCCACCTCGCTTATGTCTTCTGCGTAATGGAATGTATTTGACAACCAATTTATTGGGGATTGAAGCGGACGCAGGCAGATAAACGGTGTATTTATATTCCGAGCGGTATGTTCGGATAGTTGTCGAAATACCGAAGCATAGGAGACAAACGCATTCAATGAGCCATGAGTAACTGGTTTGGAATGGTTCAAAAAATGACGCCCTATACCCATAGCAATTCCCGATAAGCGATCTTCGACCAACCCATCATGCGTACAGGTGTGGGTATAAATCACCTCCTGTGGCTGTGTTCGTCCTATTCTTTTTGGTGTCGAGACTCGAAGACCTATTCAAGTGGAACGCCCAGACAGCTCCATTCTTGCTGGTCTCGGAAAATGAAGATGACCCCACCAGCTAAAAAAGGGGGGCCATGGATCGTGAGTACGAAATTGCTCATGCCATCCTTTTTTTCCCTTTATTAATGGCTAATAACAAAATTTTTGGGGCGGGTAAGCAAACGATGGGGGTGCGTACTCGGATAGGGAGTAAAAGCTGTGGAGGAGTCGAAGGCTATGATGCACAGTATTTGGGGGGGGCAAGGGACGTCCTCGAGGCAAGTCTTGGTCTCTGCAACGTGGTAGGTCACGCGTCCAGGCGAGGTCAACATGAGGCCGGAGCGGTCTCAGAGTATGAGCGAAAGGAGCAAAGCGTGGGGTTTCTGGACCTCCGGAACACGACTTCGTGGCACTTTATGAAGCAAGATCTGCCAAATTTGAACGATTCACAAATTTATAAGGAAATGGAGCATTTTTATTGCTTTACTCACCTCATTCTATCTTTGCAATGGAATAGCCTCCAGCGTCGGCAGTATTAGTTGATTCATGTGGCTACCTATGAGAAACCCAACAGCCCAAAATCGATGAAGCCATTGTCGTGGTGATGAACAGTTGCTGCGGTTATTCGAAGCAGCTTTGTAGCGGCAAGTCAGTCAGAATAGGCTGTCAGTAAACTTTTCTGAATGTGATTGTGAATGCCAAAAATTTTCTGTGCAGAATGGAATGACCAAGACGAGAGCAAGCCACGAATGCGGACATGAACGGGTTGAAAGTTGGAACTGGTTTGTCCTCGCTGCGCAAACGAACTCAAACCAGCGGGGCAGGGGTGCAAGGTCCGATCAGTAGCAATTGAAATCGGTAATGGACCAACTAAGCGGTTTGAGGCCACGAGGAGCTTCATCTCAGCAAATAAGTTGGAGATGCGGCATTGTCCACTAATTCTTTATTGAGAAATCTTGACAAGGACGCGAAATTACCGGTACAGCGGGGGAGCGGTGGATGTGCGCAACGAGGCAGGTTTTTTGAGGCCAAAGCTCGTCGGAAATTGGGGAAGAAAGAGAACCGAAGCAGGAGCACAGCCAGAACTTAGTGAACTACGATGACGCACGTGACCGGTTATAGAAATTTGGATACTTTCCGGATCAGGTAATAAAGCTGTGCCCGATGGCCCGATCTGCTTCAATACGTCCTTCGACTCCTTCACCCACCCGAGATCCCTCTATCCGATATCCAACCTCCGAGTCAGAGTTGTGAAATGCTTATAAAGTACAGTTTCTTTTTTTCAGTTGATCCGTCAAGGCCACAGCGCCGCTCCCCTTCTCCCCCTTCTCCATCCTGGCGATGTCAACGAATACGCCCAAGGGCTCCAAATCCGCCTCGAGCAAGGTTTTGAAGCCCCTCAAACGCGGAAAGGCGTGCATGAGCTGCAGGTTAGTATCGACGCGTCAATTCCCTTTTTCTGGATGTTTTTCTGATTTTTGTCCAGATTTTTGAAGATAGTTCGTTCCTGCTTTCTTTCTACCGCATTCTCTCGGTAATTGAACATGATTTATAGAAATGCGACGGAGAGAAACCGATTTGCGGACCATGTCGAACCCATCCGAGAGATGACGAATGCGAGTACGCGGATGGACCTGGGAGGTCGAGGACGAAGGTGCTGGAAGACACAGTGTCGCGGTTGGAAGCGAGGTTGCTCGAGTTAGAGAACCCAGAAAGCTCAACACCTTCTGTCGTGCTTCATGACCCATACCAGGGGTACAAAGTTCAGCGCCTTTCGAAATCACCTCCCTTGAACATCCCAGAATCTCCGGCTATCTACAGCTCGCTTTCATTGTCACCTTTCTCTCCGACATCGACTACGTCGAGTCTCCCTTCTGGTAGGCACTGGAAAACATTCTCAGCACTCAAGACAAATACTGAATTAACAGGGTCATCGAGTGGATCCTCTACATCGCCTATTCGATATCCTATAAACATGCCCTACCTTGGGTTGGAGGTCCGCTCTCCACTATTCTCGCATTCCGCTATAACTGACATGTCCTCATAAAGGAGCCATCTCTGGGTCACCTCCAGTCGTCGTGGGTCGATTCTTCCGGATTCCCTTTCCCTTCTAACCATGTTTTTAGTCTTGACAATTTTTTACCTCATGCTCAACAATTCGGCTTTTTCTTGCATGTTCCCACTTTCCGCACATCTGCCCTCCTTGCATTCCAGTCAGGCCACCCTTCTCGCCCTACCCCAGGTCTCCTCAGTGTGATCCATCTCCTCGGCGCACATTTATCCCAACCAGAAGCCGTGAATAACCAGGAGCCTTCCTTGTTGAGTCGGGCAGTCCAACATGTCGCCACCGACGTGTTAAGTTCGCATCCCAACAAGGTTATCCATACGCTCCAGGCTGAGGTTCTCCTTGCCTATTATTTCTTGCGCACCGGGATGTTACTCGAGGCCAAATGTCGCGTGGGGACAGCGGTTTCTCTCACTCTTGGTGCAGGTCTCCATAAGATTCGTTCCGCAAACATCACGACACCATCGACGATAGGAATTATCCATGACCAACCGTTTGCCCTTCCTTTACCCCAGGACGGCCTACAAGAAGCCGAGCGCATAAATGGATTTTGGACAGTGCTCATGCTCCATAAATTCATCACCGTCGCATTGGAGTCACCTGCGCACGTCTGTGGAGCCCTTGAAGCTCCGGGAATGCAAATCGACACACCTTGGCCCATAGACATGGACCATTTCGAAGAGGTGAGCTGGATTTTGCCTTTAATTCAGGAGTATCGCTGACGCGCTCTTTAGGGCATTCTTCGGCCAGACCTTCAAGGGAACTCGACCGTCAGGGCCTTCCTCAATGGATACTTATCGGATAGTGTGCACGGTGACTCTTTTTTTGCCTTGGCCAGCAAGGCAGCTATCTTGTTTCATCGCGCTGCACATCTGACAGGCCAGTGGTCTCCCAGTACGCAATGTTACATACCAACAATTTGTGTCATTAAACTCATGCAATATATTTCAGCGATGACCCATCGGGACCAATTGGCTTATGATGCAGCAGCGCGATCCGTCAACATGCTGATTGAGTCTTTCCGTGCAAACCTTGCTCCAATACCGAGATACAACACGACCCACGACCCAAACATCCGCACAATTATTCTTACCCACGCGCTCGTCGACGCAGCCTCAATAAAGCTGCATTGGATATTTGCCTACGCTCTTTCGACGTCGAAAGAGATTTGCCTCTCTGCGGCGCGCAACATGGTTGATTATGGTGACCTAAATTTACAAGACCTCGGGTATATGAATCCTATTATGGGTGTAAGTTCTGACCTTAAATATGCATAACACTGTGTCTAATCACGATCTGAACAGAACTTGTGGATGACTGCTTGCTTGGTCTTCATCGATGAAATTTCGCGTACCCGCCAACTCAGGTCGTCGTGGTCGGAAGCCCCTGTTGTAGAAGATAGTTTGCTCGAGAGCTATCGCAACGGGCTGAAGGCAATGAGCTTGTTCTCGCAGGAGAGCAACCTTATGCGTGAGTTTGCCATACTTTTATTATCTTCTTTCCAGCTCTAACATCTTCCGACTCTCCAGGTTATCAACTTACCAAGGTTCAAGAGGCTTTTGAAGCGATCTGACTACATTGACATTACTATCACCACAAAGACAGTGTTATTCCCGCATGCCTTACACTCCCATCTCTGCATATAATTCATGGATCTAACTTCCATTCTAATTGAATTCCCCACCCACATCATACCAGGTCATACCTTCACTGTGATACCTGTTCTCAGCATCCTCGTCCACGAACTCCCATGACACTCCCTTCCTCACTTCGACCTTCTTCACGGCCATTACTCTTTTTCTCGATTTTTTGTAATACTCATATCCCTTAATCTTGTTTTCGCAATAGTGCTACTGTTCCTTTTACCGCGACGCTCTCCCAGACTGCATCATCATTGTATTTATACTCAAGAGTCTCTACGCATTGAATGTAGCCCCAGAAACTCCATCCCGTCTGTTTGTATTTCTATCGGACATTACCATTGCTGCTCAGTAGTGCTTCTTCCTTGTATTTAAAATTCCTACCGTTCTTCGAGCGCCATTCTCAGAGCTATTCAACAACTACTCGAAATTCGGGCCAAAATTTATTTTCGGAGTCGGCTGTAAATCTAAAATGGTTTCCTTGAGAGTGTGTAGATCCAATATATGTGCTGATATTGAATGGCTTATGCGTGGGTCGACCAAAGCGGGAATTTTCTTCTTTTGAACCGTTGAGACATCCGTCGACATCGGAGGAGTCAGGACCTTGTCCGAGAACCTTATGCCTTTTTAGCGATCTTCTTTTTTCTCCTGGCCCACCTAACACGATCGAGGACCAGCGATCATGATCGAATTCATGATCATGCGAGTGAAGCTCAAGCAAGCTGTATGGGTCAAACCCGTGCAATGTGGCTTCGCTGTACATATTTACGATCTCTCGGCATATTACAAGATCAGTTAATATTGATTTTGCTATCCGGATTCAGGGGATTGTGGCACACCGGTAACCCCTTTTCGCATACAGTTAGAAGGAAAATCAGAATGGAGACCAGCTGTGCGACTGATGTCGAAATCTACGTCCATTGCGATGGGCACGGCGTTTCAACCTAATGTTGGACGGAGTAGTAAATTCGCTGGCCATGCTAAGCTGAATGTGATTGGGCTATGTCGATTTGGTGGACAGCTCGATAGTGTTCTTGAAAGCACCGAGCAGAGCGGTCAACTGCATCTTTTCACTTCCGCCGGAAGCTAACCGGTGTCTTAAAATACGAAATCATCAGCCATCAACTTGCAGAAAAAAAAAGAGTCAGCTCACTCTGTAGTTGCCATGTGATCAAGAAGATAAACCCTTGCATGGGGTTTGAGATCGATGGATTCAAGGTATTCATAGGCCCCTGTCAGAAGATCTTGCAAGGCCAACCCTCGCTCAGTCTTTAGTTTAGATATCACTTCTCTGCCATCAGCCAAAAAGGTTGAAGACCCGCTATTATGAGGGACTGACTTTGGTAAGAAGTAGTGAATTCATCGGAAAGCATGGAGTTGACGATAGCTTCAATGTCCGAGGGGTGAGGATTACCGGTGCAATTATAGATTTCTGTTTCGCCGACAATATCGTATGCGGCATGGCAGGCCTGCAGAACATTCAAAGCTCGACGCATGTCTCCCCTGGAAAGCTTTAATAAGGCCTTCCTGCCATCACTAGTCAAATTTACACTAGAGAAAGAAGTTCAGTAGGCCCAAATAAAAAAGGGGATAACGTACTTTTCTGCATCCACAACGGTAGCCACTCGTTTCTCAACCTGTGCAATCGGCAGAGGTGAGAATCGGAATCTAGTGCATCGACTTTGAATAGCGGGAGTAATTTTGTTGACATAGTTACAGATAATGCAGAAGCGAACATTCTTAGTGTACTGTTCAATGACACGCCGGAGTGCTGCTTGGGCTTGTTGGGTCATCATGTCGGCTTCATCGAGAATAATCAGCTTGAAGCCTTTTGAGAACAGGGTTCTTGTCTCCGCAAATTGTTTGACTTGTTCCCGAACAACATCAATTCCGCGTTCGTCAGACGCATTGAGCTAAGACGAAGCATGAAGTTGGTTACTGTCGCTTCCACCTGTTGGCGAGAAGAACACACCTCAAGTATTTGTTTTCGATAATCAGCCCCATATATTCGCCGTGCAACCGCAAGAATTGTTGAGGTTTTCCCAGTTCCTGGAGGACCATAGAATAATAGGTGTGGAAGTCTATTCTTCTCGATGAATCTTTCAACTGGGAGTAACATATTAGTGAGATCTATGACACCATGCAAATGACTGACTCGTATTGATAATGTCTTTGTGAGATACAACGTCTTCCAAAGTCACGGGTCTGTATTTTTCAACCCTTTGCATAGTAAGTTTGATGGACATCCATGCCATGAATCATACATACCACGGCAGATTGTCGTTGTCGGATGGAAGGTTGTGTTCAACAGCTTTGCTTTTGCCTTTGGAAATAGCAGATGGGAAGTCGACATCCATAAGCTCGTCGCTGTCCATGATTGACGCGTGGTAGAGGGTTGTGGTTTAAAGACGCGTCTGAATCTATTCAAAATTGGCGACGCGTTTGAGTGCTTGGCAATATTTAGACCCCACGTGATTGAACACGAACCTTATTTCGCTGATGCACGGGCCATACACAGATGACAAATCTTAAGATTTATAAATCCTGCAAAGCTCCCTTGCTCATCTCGGCTCGTGCTTTTGTCAAAGACTCCACCGTTTATATCGTTGGACAGACCGAAGCGTCCGTGAATATGCAGATTTTTGTAAAGACGTAAGTTATTTTCTTTCCAAGCGTTTCATGTACTCATCGTTCCCCAAAGCCTTACGGGCAAAACCATCACCTTGGAGGTGGAGTCCTCGGACACCATCGACAACGTCAAGGCCAAAATCCAAGATAAGGAAGGGTACGTTCTTCACCATATCGTTCTAACTATCTACTCATTTCTCGATAGCATCCCCCCCGATCAGCAACGCCTCATCTTTGCCGGCAAACAGCTCGAGGATGGTCGCACTCTCAGCGATTACAACATCCAGAAGGAGTCTACTCTCCATTTGGTGCTCCGCCTCCGTGGTGGTGCCAAGAAGAGAAAGAAGAAAACCTACAACGTGAGGCTTTGTTCTCCCATAGTTTGTTTCACTTGCTCAATCTCGACGTTGCCCTCTAGACCCCCAAGAAGATCAAGCACAAGCGCAAAAAAGTCAAGATGTCGATCTTGAAATATTACAAGGTCGACTCTGATGGCAAGATCAAGCGTCTTCGTCGCGAGTGCCCCAGTGCAGAATGTGGTGCTGGTATCTTCGTATGTTCTCGTCGCTTATTCATCTGTCAAACCATTACTCATACACTTCATGCAGATGGCTTTCCACAAGGACCGTCAATACTGCGGCAAGTGCGGTTTGACTTACACTTTCCAGCCTGGTACCAAGCCCCCCGTCGTTTAACTGTCGCATGTAGCCAAGCTGTACCCGTACTTTTTCGATGTTGTATGAGCAAACCTCCTTAACAGTGCTTCTTAATTAAAATACATGTTTGCCTTTGGTGTCGCTTTGTGTCCGACGTTTGCAAGTCGTCCGGAATCACAAGTATTGATAAATATTGATTCACGACGTTCGAATTGTATAGTGATGGTTACAGGTATGTCTTTTCCAAACTGCTCTATGATCTAATCTAAAGTTGCTACGAATAAATTCAGTATAAGGGGTATCAAGTCCAAAGATCTAAAGATTAAAGTAAGCAGATAATATACGAAGGGGGGTAAGTCTAAGGAATGCATCGTTCTATGTCAAAACGAGGAGTGTCAAAAATTAAGAAATTCTATGTTTGACAGCGCAGCTTTTGTATCCGTCCATATTTGAGTGTCGTCGCAAGGACCTTCAAACCCTTCCAGCAAAGGGAATAGCCGGCGTAGATATTTGGCAAGTTCCAAGGGTTTGCAGCTTGTGAGTTGAGCAATGGTGAGCGATCGTAGCTTGTTGGCGACGGGTGGGTGCGAGACAGGAGGTGGTAAAGGATGGTCTCCAATTCTCAAAGGCAGGATCAATTTCTCGAGCTTCGGTGAATGAGTTGCAAAGGATGTAAGGGAGGCAATGGTAATTTGTGCGTTTCCGGTTGATTCCACCTCATCTCCTTGGGGTGCAGAGCCCAATTCGAGATGCTCCAGGTCTGGCCACCAAGTGGCGAGGCCTGCCATATCCTTGTCTCGGAACAGGGGTGGCAGCGTAACATCGCATGTGAAATGGCGAAGTTTCTTGACAACGCGCAGAATGTGAATGTCGTCGAAGGACATGGTTGAAGTGATAGAACCTTGCAGAGCATTTGGTGTCTGGGCCATGTCCACTGGAGACAAAATAGGTATTTCCGGAGTTTCGAAGTGGTGTTCTATTTGTAAATGGCGGAGAGATGATGCCGCTTGGTCGCACACCAAAGACAGGATGATATTCCATGAGGCCGTTGACGGGGAGGAATCGTCTAATTCTATGTGTAGATAGTGCAGGTTATTACGTTGGATCTGGTTTAAGATACTTTTGACGACATTTGATTTGGCACGAATGCAGAGTTTGCGCAGAGAGGGGAATTGAATCTCCATATGGTTTCTTTCCAAGTCATCGACGTCGATATGCCCTGCGTGAACTTCGAGTTCTGAAAGGTTTGGGAATGTCATAATGGCGCGAAGAGTGCTGGGTAGTAATGACTGTCCAAGTCTAAGAGATAAGGTTTGTAGCTTCCCCATCGACGATATGATGTCGTTTAAGCGCGGAGAGGAAAGCCCCCGAAGGCTTACGCCTTTCAGTTCAAGACAACCCACGAGGACCTGTTCCATGAAATCGCAAAAAGCTATCTCGTTTGATGATTTGCTGAATTTGAAACCAAGGTCAGCTTCGATATGCTGCAGCCTCTGCGACATATATAGTGACATCAACGGGGCGGGGCATCTGGGAAGCGATAAATATGTGGTGGAAAGGTTTGGCAATGCGACCGGAGTTAAATGCGTTAAAGGCAAGTACACAGCAGATCCCAGATATTTTTTGACTTCCAGGCGGTGGGAAATATGTTTGACTCGGCGAGCATATGACTGGAAGAGACGCATGCTAAGTTCATCAATGTGGACCTATGAACAATTTCAAGACAGTGTAAGAAACGGAAACCAGACATTCACACACCTCTCCAACGCTGCGTGCACCATCACCACCGTGTAAAATAAGGAGCAAAGGTTCAATAGATGCAAGACGATACCATAAAAAATCGAGGGCTGGGTCTTTCCATGCTTTGCAGCTTTGTGCGGCGGAAACGAGGGAAGCCCTGTCGTAGTAAGAGCAAAATAAGAAAATATGCCGTAATATTTCGTCTATCAGTAGGACTGGATGCATTTCTAGTGTCCTGCACAGAAACGCTTTGGAGCGATAGACTTTGGAGCGATATAGACTGATATTTGAACGGATTATAAAAAAGTGGAATCAAGTGTTCAGGTTCAGGTGTTGGACCTGTAGACGAGATATCGAGTTAGAAAATGAAAATTAGGCAAGGAAAATCCACTACCTGTGATCCCTGGTAGCAATAGTATGTAGTCTGGTAGGCCAACGTCACAGCGCGATGGAGAAATTTTCAAAATGCAATGATTGGTTCTGATTGGCTGGCAGGGGATGATCGTAAATAATGATTGATGATCAAAGCCCAAATCCTTTTGGTCGTCCTACCAGAAAGATAAGTAGATGCTCAAGGGAAGAGCCAAAAAGAAACCCTGCAATGGATTATGGGAACTTGAAAGCAAATGACCAAAATTTCGGAAGAAAAATAATTTTCGGCAGCTAGGACGTTGAAGAACATTAATGTATAGGTGGCCTGAGGAACCTGATTCAGAGGCTTTGAACAGCGTTGATGCGCAGAGGTTTTTACGAGGTCAATAGGTGGTGTGGAAGTAGTAGTAGCATGAAGCCAACAATGCCTAGTGGCTTAGATCGTCTAATCAACTTCATGGAAAGGATGGGAGCAGGTGGTACTGACTTCCCGCGAGGAAGCGTCAAACATCTGAAGCTTTCTTGACTTTTTGAACCTGTTCATAGCACTCTCGTTTGTGTTGAGATGCACGGAGGTCCTCTTCTCTCTGCCTAAGTTTTTCGCGTCGACGCTCATCGTCTCGCAGTACTCCTTTGTACATGGCCTGTGAAAGTGATAAATCAAACCAGAACTGTGAAAATGTGTATCTGAACGGAGACCCACGTCGCGTTCCTGTTGCTGTTGAAAATGGACAGCCCAAATAGTTAATGTCGTGAAAAGAACCGCTCCAATAAGCGTCGCTTTAGCCGTCCTACTCGCCATTCATAGAGAAGAGGTCGTGGTCGAGTATTCAATGAAGATCAGAACCGCAGATAAGTCGTCGGGTCACGGTGCACCGGTGCACAGACCAAACCAAAGCCAACAGCCAACATGTGCAAATACGTTCTTTCCTTTCACCCTCCACCAGCCATTCCACAGCTCTCATTTCCTGATGTCACTCTCGGAGGTGCCTTTCTTGACTGCTTGAATACTTTTGCTGGATGTTGATGGTTGGTTGCAGGAGTTTGAGGCCCTTCTCAAGGAGGTTGTCCTTGCAAAACGACTATCCGCATCAAAAATGAACAATCTCACGGACATCGCAGTGAGGAACATGGAAGTGCGTTTGATAATCAACCTCTGGGAGGTTCTTTTTCTTAATCACGAATTTCAGCATGACACACAGCTGGTCTCAATATTGTACCGAACTCATAAGACCCTGCCAACCCCTGCCGCCAAAGTTTCAAGTCTATATGTTTTCGATGCGCTCTCAAGGGCTGCAAAGCACCATTCCATGAAGCACGGTCTTTCTGGCGACGCGTTTACATATCCAGGCAACTCAGCTAGTTTCCTGTTCAAAGTTGGTGGCGTCGTGGAAGGCTTATTCCAAGACATGGTTACATCTGGGTCCGTTGAGTCGAAGGTCAGTTGTGATATATACCTTTAGTTGTCGCATAATTATGCGCTCCCTATCCATCGCCCTTAAGCGCTATCTGGTCCCAAGGATTTATCCGACCCCTGGATGTCTTTAGTAGTGGATTGGAATTACCTCCAGGCATAACTTGTTTGGTGCAGGCATCCCTCGGTACTTGACATCTTTGCGTCAGGTTTCGGGACGTGGTCGCTGCAGATCTTCGACCAGAGTGTCCGGAACAGCCCTAACCTTTCTCTCATTTATAGGAGAAAACGAAGAAAATCCTTGATATATGGGTAAAGGGAAATACGTTTCCATCTACCATTCTATCGCTGCTGTCGGATATTCTAAAAGGGACAGAAAAAGGTGCTCATCACTATCCATACAATGTGTTCGCTAAGTATTTCTTCTGCTTTTGCAATTCAATGCATTTTCTCTACCTTCTATTACGTGAGGCAAATAACTGAATCGCATCTCGGTTTGTTTCTGTATCAGTGCTCCAATCGAAGTCGCCTTTAACCACCGATCCTCGAATATCAAATCAGCCAACGCATACTCCGCCAATTCCTCCACCCGCCGAAAGTCCCCCAATGCCGACTATGGACCCACAGGCGGCATTGCTGGCATTATTAACCCAGGCTGCGACTACTGCAAATATACCTCTTCCGTGAGCCTCCAATTACCATAGATAATCATTAACATCTGAATACTTTTCGAAGGCAAACACCAACAAATATGATAGCGCCTCCTCAGTTAGACCCCACTCAGCTGGCTGTGATTCAACGATTGGCTCATACGGCCGCTTCTGTACCGTCTGTGTCGCAATCCTTAACCCCTCCAGAGCCTGTAAATGTCCAGAATTTTCCTTCTTCGTCTGGTGTTAATGGTAGTTCGCATTCACCGCCATCCTTCCGAAATGAGCCTCGCGTAATGGTCAAGAGCGAACAAAAAATTAACGGATATCGTAGTCCTGAAAGGGAGACACGTCCAGATCCTCATTTTGACGAACGTGACAACATGAGAGGAAGGTACAGAGCTGGTATCCGAGGCCGAGGTGATAGATTCGCAGGACGCAACTGGGATGCTCGTGACCGTGACCGTTATCGAGACACAGACAGAGATCAAAGTCTTCCCCGTCCAGGCAAAGGAGGACGAAGCAGGTCTAGAAGCCCTCCCAGTAGATATACGGAAAGGAGGACATCCCGGTTCTCCAGCCCGCCGCGGAGACCACGAGCTGTATCGCCACAATCTTGGCAACCAGCCGCACCCTTGAGGCGCAACTCAGATGAACCTGGGAAAGATGAATTTGGCAGAGATATCAGACCTGAATCTCCTGAATCACCTAACCAAGCATCGCAGCCGCCTCCAATCCCATCTCCTAAACTACCAAGTCAGACAGAGCTACCCAAAGATCCTCGGATCCCACATACAGACCCCGACTCCAACCCTGACTCAAACTCGAAATTGTTAACAACCAATGCATCTTCGAAAAATCCCACTAGTAATCCGTCAATTACCACAGGCTCAAATTTTCTAAAACCAATGGGAATGGAAAGTTTCGATCTTGCGAAATTTGATTACACCTCTCCAGCCTCGTGGGAAGCGCTTGGAGACTTGTGGCAGGTCACAAATGGGTACCCCCCATCGACTGAGCAGCTCATGCAATTCGTCATGACTTCTGCGAGTAGGTTTTCTGAAGTGACGCCAACGCCAGAATTCAGGAAAGATGAAACGTCTTCAATACCAAATGCTGTGACGACTGGAGGAAATGCTTGGGATGGATTTCATGGAGCTGCGGGATATGGTAATAACCGAAGTATGCACATTGATGGTGGCATGGGTTACTACGATAATGGACAAGCAACAGACGCTGTAGTACTTGGAGAAGGTTCGGATGGGGGGCAGGCTGTTGAATCAAATAGCACCTCCTTGTTCGGTGTTCAGGATGAGAGCGCATTGGTCTCTAGTTCAGGACGAATGCAAAAGGTGGGAGATAAGTGGGTTTTTGTGCGCGGGACAGCTGTGGGTTTTTCATAGTGTTCAATTGCCAGGGAATCTCGTTTTACGGCTTTATTTATACTATACGCTCCCCTTCGAGTTCATGTCTACTCAATTCAAAGTCAATACTCCTTGATCCATACTCTCCATCTGTGTATAGCACACGTGGCTGCCCATAGATTTGGTGATCAAAAGAAGATGGCGAGAACGGATTTGGCCAAAAAATAAGATAGGAAATCAGCGCCGATGCAATTCCGATGAAACTACCAACATAAACATCCTCTTTGTGGTGCTTCTGTGTCCGAGACTCGGTTAGATTTACAGCAGTTACATAATGAAGGCACTAACATAATCTTGGATGCGAGTCACGGCCACATGAGTAGCCCAGAACAACGGGAGGAGGCTAAGGAAAAAGCTCGTCATACGACTTGAGCGCAGACTCCTGGACGGCATTTGCACACTGAAGCACCAGGCGGCAGTTTGACCTGCCGTCCAAAGCGATAAGAAGAACATGCCAGAAAAGGCGGTGGATGAATGACCGGAAGGGAAAGATTTGCGTCCGTTTATGATCGACTGCGTTTTCCTAACCCCCTTATTTTTTGAGAAAATAGGGTTCCAGTAAAAATGGACTACATACCCTGTGCATTCCAACAGGATTTCGTCCCATTTGCATCTGGCTAAAAAGTCTGGACGCAACCGGCCTAGGTCGAAACATCACTTGCATCCATATAAAAATAAAAATAGATGGACAAACCAACACTGTGCTTCAGTACTACTGTGATAAGTCGAGAAAGACCCCTGCGTGAGGTGTGAATCAATTTCAAATTTTGGGGAAGCGTTAAAGAGCACTATAATGCCATACCTCGCAGCACAGAGGCCTATCGCTCCATGATGAATTAGGTGGAGCGAACGCTGAATGCATCCTGCAAGTACAAAGATGGATATAGGCAAAAATAGAGAAATGAGGTGGTTCAAGACTGATCCCACTCTACCCAGACAAATATTCGAAAGATAATCATTGACTCGGAGTTCGCAGGGTCCACATACTGGTTTTCCCTGTACTGGTGATTGATTTCCGGGTTCGCAAGCGAAAATTCGCGCTTAAACACAGGGGATGCAGAGACCATCCCCGAAAGTAACCATATTACGAGTACTATCATCCTGTCATGCTTTCATGTTCAATGCTTGGACATGTTATAAGACAATGTAACAATTACCAGTCAGATACATAGGATCTGTCGAACCAGGACAATGCATTCTTTCCAAAGTAACGGTCGATTGCAGACCTAATGCGCGACATATCTATCAGCGGCGATTGGCGCGTACTTGGAGCAGGAAGCAATGTCATGGGCTGAGCCGCTGTCATGACTCATGGGAAGGGTAACGTGACATGATGAATATGGCATGACTGTTCGCGCCGACCTTTTTGACACAACACACCTCCTTCGCGATGGCGAAAGAAAAACTATCCAAATCGCGACAACAAGGCCAAAAATCAATTGCCTCGTTTTTTGGCACCAAGAAAGAACTCGTAGAGGACTTCGAAATTGTGTCAGAGTCTGCGCATGACACTCAACCCGAAGATGGCGATTCTGTTGCGGACGGTCCTTCGTCCGACGTGGACATGGACGCGTCGAACGCGAGAACCAAAAAGCCAACCAAATCAGCTGCCCCGGACGCCTCAGATCTTCCTCCAATCAGCGATATTCCTTTTATTTTCGACGATCTCGTGGGCCGAATCCCGGAGATCAAAGAGGTTGCTGAACACGTCCATGGTCGAAAATTGCGCGTTGCAACGATGTGCTCGGGCACCGAATCACCTCTCCTGGCGCTAGAACTCATCCAGAAATCCATTCTTGAGCAGCATGGCATGAACTTCGACATCGAACACGTGTTTTCTTGTGAAATTGAACCTTTCAAGCAGGCGTATATCGAGCGCAATTTTCAACCTCCACTCTTATTCAGAGACGTTTGCGAACTAGGAGATGCAGATGCGTAGGTTTTCTTTGGCTCGACATCTCGCTCTCTGATCCAAATATCTTACAGTCATACTGCGTATGGTTCTCTCGCGCCAGTCCCAGGCGATGTCGACATCTTAGTTGCGGGAACTTCTTGTGTAGACTACTCCAACCTCAACACGCAGAAGCAAGACATAGACGCAAACGGAGAATCCGGCCGTACTTTCCGTGGTATGATGTCCTGGGTGACACAGCACAGGCCTCCACTTGTCATTCTTGAGAACGTCTGCTCGGCACCTTGGGATAGGGTTAAAGAATACTTCGAGAAAAATGGATACAGTGCCGAATATTCTCGAGTAGACACGAAAGCGTATTACATCCCCCATACGCGAACCAGAGTTTACCTCATCGCCGTCAACAAAAAGGATTCGAAAATACCGAAGGTCTGGAAGGATTGGGTCGTCTCCAAATTAAAAAGGCCCGCGTCTTCGACTCTGGATGCATTTTTGTTACCCTCGGATGACCCACGTATTCATCAAGCTAGACAGAAACTTGTTCAGGAAAGCTACGGCGCTCTTGATAGAAAGACCGGAAGGACCGACTGGGGACGGTGCGAGTCCCGTCACCAACGAGCGAGGCTTGAGGAATACTTGGGCGCAAAACGACCTCTTACCAGTTGGGATGAGGGTGAGGCGAACGGGTTTTCGGAAAAATGTCTTCTCTCTTATATTTTATTTTAGGTGGGTTCTGTAAATTACCTGACTTCGCCTGGAATGACTGGGGTGTCGGTCAAGTCGAACGCGTCTGGGATCTTATGGATATCAGTCTTTTACGTTCCGCTACAAAAGGCGTAGATCCATCCTACAAGACGTAAGCCGTGTACGTTTTGTTTGTTGTCTCTACTGAATTCCATTACAGACAAGTATGGAATCTGTCTCAAAACGTTGATCGAACAATCGGGTCCAACAAAGTTGGAATTTGCCCATGCCTGACTCCGTCAATGATTCCATACATCACCAATCGTGGTGGTCCAATGGTTGGTTTGGAGGCCTTGTCGATGCAAGGGCTGCCGGTGGAAAAGCTGCTTCTTACGCGCGAGAGTGAGGACCAATTGGCTGATCTGGCTGGAAATGCCATGTCCACCACTGTGGTTGGGGCATGTATATTGGCTGCTCTTGTGTCAGGCAAGAAATTGTTGAAGGCGGGTAACGACTCGCAAACTTACGAAGCCAAGTATGGATCTCAAGGAGCAGAGGACGAGGCGGAACTTATGGATATCGACACTAGTATGCCTTCCGAATTGCCGGAGAGTCGCGTGGTTGGCGAAGAAGATCTTTTGAAGAAACCTTTGGACTTATCGATTACACAGCGGCGCCCCTTTTCAGAGCTTCTCGACAGTGCAGAGAAAAGTGAACGCCTGTGCGCCTGCGAAGGACGCATCGAAATGACAACGCGACCACTTTTCCGCTGTCAGGACTGTGGGAGCTCCTTCTGCAAAAAATGCGGAGGACGCCCAGAGCACAACCCCAAACCGATCGATACTACCCTGCATCCTCGTGTTCATCCCTCCGATTTTTCGAAGACGTTGAAGACGACTTTGCCTATGTGCTTGACCGTGACGAACGTCTCGGCGTTGCTTTTGGATGAACTTCGACAAAAAGCGAAGGTCATTATTCCTGAATCTTGTTGGTCTGACTGGAGTGCCGCCGTACTCCGAGCAACGGGGTCAGAGCTCCGGTTTGTGGAATTGAAACGACAAGAAATCTGGAGTGCTATTTACCAATCCCCGACAGGAACACTGGAGCTCTCACTTCATCCACGACAGCCAGAATGGCGTCTATACGCCGTTCCCGAAGTTCACGAGCCTGCAAATGCAGATATCCGTCAAATCCTACAATCCCCTGTCGCTCGGTTCTCTTGCCACGGGGATCTTTTGACAGGGAGCTGGCAATTTGCTCTTCCTTGTGTGTCCACAATTTCTATCAACATACAAGGAATGGATGAGTTGGTACCTTCCTGGGAGGCCCGTCTGGGCCTGGTCGCAGAGGAGTTCAAGAGCAAATTAGTCCATTCCAAGCTCCAGATTACGGTTCCTCAGAGCGGTGTTCAGAAGTTGGATCGAGATATCTCTGGGGTTTACAGCCTTCTCGATAAGTGCGGAACAGCCAACGGAGCGCTTCATCGGAAAGACGAGACTAACGAGAAACTCCCGCCTCTTTTTATGCTTTTTGATCCCCATCGCACCAATGATTCCGAAGACTGTTTCGTTTTCTCGATCAGCACCAGACGATTGGAGTATCAAGAAGCTCGCCCCATTGTCTGTAAATTGGACCCCGCATGGCGACAGTCAAGTAAAATGGAAGAACAAGCAGTGGAATGTCATCTTCCATGTACGTGGGTACCCACCAGCGCGGTTGACTTGAAGGTATATTGTTTCCGGCTTGCTTTTTAGAAGTTTTTCTCAAGGAATGTTTACTAGCCATCTACGGGGCAAGATGCAGTGTTTGGTGTACCCGGAAAGAGTCTCGACATTCGGGTTTCCAATGAGGCATGCAGTCATGCGCATGCGTTATTAACGTGCGCTGTTTCCTTGCGGGGACAAGCTGGCCCAGAATGGCCCAAGGGACAATGGACAGACGTTGACAAAATCCACGAGAGAGGTACCTTCAAGTCTTTGGCGTGGCTTTTGGAGCGTATTCGGCACGTCGATGATAACTTTAGTTCTTGGCAACAAATCGACTGCAGTGAGCATCATTTCAACTGTGAGCGCTGTGCCCCTGTAGCACCTCAACTGCGATGGGTGGTGCAGGCGAATAAGAAGACGATACCTGTCGAAGACCCGGTCCAGGCAGGGGAATACGAACGACGCTTGAAATCTCGACCAAGTCCATTCGTCACGCAACTCAAATTAGCGGAAGACGGGACTGGTACCGTCAGAGTGGGTATCAACGTTCCTTCCTTGCTCCACCGTGCAGCCTCGCGTCTACCAACAAAAAACCGTAGTGCGAAGATATCCCTCTCCTGGCGCTTGGACACCAGTTTTACACCAGCTGCAAATTTGAATGTTCCAAAATTTGTCATCCTCAGCAACAAGCTCGACAATGAGCACAACCAACCTCCAAACTTTGTCATAGATCTCAGGAAGGAGCAATTACGTTCGCTCGAATGGATGATTCGCCAAGAATCCACAGATGCCCCTCCATTCATTGAGGAGGAAATTTCGGAAGCAATTCTTGATCCTCTTGGATGGCGAGCGGAAGGGCGCGCTCAGCGACCTGTGTTTGTGAAAGGAGGCGTCCTTGCGGATCAAGTTGGTTACGGGAAGACAGCTATAACTTTGGGACTCATTGATTGCACATCGAAAGTCGTCGCAAACGAATTCAAGAAACGCGCCAAAATCCCTGGAAAGATCCATGTCAAGGGTACGCTCATCATCGTTCCCCCGCACTTAACCAGACAGTGGGACTCAGAGGTCAAGAAGTTCACCAAGAAACACTTCAAAGTATTCGTTATATCTTCCGTGGCTGATCTGAATCGCACCAAGATCGAAGACGTCCAAGAAGCTGACATCATCGTCGTGGCATCGAACATTTTCAAGAGCAATGTTTACCTCGACAACCTTCAAGCCCTTGCGGGTGCAGGAGAACTTCCGGCTAAAGAAGGCCGCCATTTCAATGCCCAATTGGAGAAGTCCCTTGATTCTCTCAAGAAGCAGGTTAGCCTCCTCCAGGAGGAAGGATCATCTGCCGTTCTCAATGAGATCAAAGCTTCACAAAAAAGAGGTATGAGTACAAATTTCTTCTGTTAAGTTTCAAGACTAATCACCTTCTGGCTTTAGTCGATGATGAATTGTTGGCAGCAGCAGCCCTGGCGACATCGAAGAGGCTGAAAGGAAAATCTTATCGCGAGGCAGCCACTGCTCTCGAAAACAAACGCGAAAGCAAAAAGACGGAGAAAGTAAAGGAGAAACAAGCAAGCAAACCGACCCCTTCGGGGCTCATCATGGAGGTTGTTATTCCAAGACATTCGTCAGTTAAAACCGATCGCAGTTCCCCAGCCTCTTCCCAAGCTCCAGATGAAGGCGAACCGGAGGAAAATCAAACACGCAAACGCAAACGCCATGCTACCATTAACAAGCAGGTCATTGATATCTCAGACGACGACGAAGGTTCGATGAGTGAAGCTGCAAGCAAGGCAGCATCGTCGATGAAGAGTTCGAGAACTTCGGTGTCAAGTTCGAAGAAACGCAGGATTATAAAGAGAGGCTCGCCTTCTTCGGATTACAATGGCAGTTCCTCTGAGGATGAAGACTCGGACGTAGAAATGGTTTCGGATTTCGATGACGAAGAAATCCCTGTGAAGAAATCTTCGAAGGCGAAAGGGAAGGCCAGAGCGATTCCCAAACCAAAAGCCAAAGCACCCGTCAAAATTTCAATGGATAGCGAGGTCTCGGAGGATACTGGTATTGACGATGATGCCATGGAAGTGGACGATGAACCAGCGAGTAAGACTGGCAAGAAAAAAACAACAAAGAAGCGCAAGGCCGCGGACAATGAAGAACGACCCCAGAAGAAAACCAAACGCGCGGACAGTGATCCTTGGAAGCTCGGATCGAGGGCTGTTCAAAACGAATGGACGTATATGCAGGCACCTCCTTTCGAGATGTTCCATTTTGCCAGGGTCGTAGTCGATGAATACACGTATTTGGACGGAAAGATACACTCCCTGGTGACCAACCTGACAGCAGAACGGCAATGGGTTTTGTCCGGTACTCCACCGATCCATGATTTTGCTGCGTTGAAGACCATTGCCGCTTTCTTGAACATCCATCTTGGCGTTGACGACGATGGCGAAGGGCAGTCAACTGAAGTCAAGAAGCGTCGTCGGGAACAAACGGGTACTTTTTTATCACCTCTTGCTCTATCCACGTTTCTCATCGTTTCTCGTTAGCCGTCGAACGTTTCCATTCCTTCCGCGAAGTCCATAGTTTGCAGTGGCATGCTCATCGACATACAGTTGGTCAGAGGTTCCTTGATCAATTCGTGCGACAGGTACGTCGCCCCTTGTCCTGCTGTAGTTCGTTTCTGACTTTCAATGGATAGAATATCGCAGAGATCGACGAGATTCCTTGGTCTGTTAAAATCGAGAGCATTATCCTGCCAGCGGCTGAACGTGCTATCTACCTTGAACTGGAGCATCACTTGCGCTCTCTTGACATGACGATCAAACGTGGAAAGAAGACCGAAAGTGACAGGGAACGCCGACTTGCTCAATCATTGGGCGAGAGCAAGTAAGCCCTGTTGTTGTACTTTATTCGCTCCATAGTTACTCAACTACTCCAGGTCTGCTGAAGAAGCTCTACTGAAACGCTGCTCTCATTTCGATCTTGAGACATCCAATGAGAACGCGATGAAAGCTTGCGATGTAATCGTGGAGGAACGCCAGAAACAACTCGACGAATGTAAAGCAGAATTACTGAAAGCGATAAAGGAGGGCGTCAAGCGCGAAAAGAACCTGGGAAATGTGGGCCAGGAGTCGATGTTCATTGAATATGTCAGAATATCAAGGACAGAAGGTGTCGATGACCAGGAATCCACCGACGTCGTTGTCGAATTGCTTGATGATGCTGGAGCCCAGATGCCAAAGGCGAAAGTCAAGGCCCAGGATACGCAGCTTTCGGAGAAAACCAAAGCACTCGTTTGGGAACATCGCGAGAAGACACACGAAATCCGCCGTATTACGAAAGAACTTGTGGGCCGTGTACGATCCCTTCGCTATTTCAGTGTCGTCCGCGACCTTCAAAGGCAAACCGACACTCCGCCCCAAATTTCCTGTCCAGGATGTAATAGGGAAAGTATCCCCATCAGCGAGGCTGCAGTTCTTTCTTCGTGCGGACATAAAGGATGCCTCACATGTGTCAAGAATCATGCAGAAAAGGAGGAATGTGTTTACGCGGCGTTGGGACAGTGCAAGTCTGCTGCTCGAGTTCTCAACGTGATCAAAGCGGACACCCTAGGGGTCGATGATGAGGAACGACATGGAAAGGGGCGGCACTTTGGGATGAAACTTGAGAAGGTTGTCGATTTGATAAAGTAAGTCATATTAAGAACCTAGACGTCAGCACACACTGATAGTATTACGCAGAAGACAACTTCCGAAAAACGAGCGGGTACTCGTCTTCGTCCAATTCCCAGACTTAATGAAGAAAGTTACGGAGGCATTTACGGAGCACGAAATTAAGTTCCTCGAGATCAAAGGAACTGCTCATGCGAAGAGCAAAAACCTGGAGCAATTTCAAAACAACAGCAAAGAACGAGTCTTATTGCTCAATGTCAT
>Ga0307517_10003264_pt1 | contig 25366 bp, 10 predicted proteins | sample 23_EM_MG_FD_194515 | JGI IMG/M metagenome (GOLD analysis project Ga0307517, IMG submission 194515) | Populus trichocarpa ectomycorrhiza microbial communities from riparian zone in the Pacific Northwest, United States - 23_EM | ecosystem: Host-associated > Plants > Roots > Unclassified | place... | reverse complement strand
GGTTAACCTCAGCAAATGATGCCTTAAGAGGATAGCCGGGTTTAAGATTATGGTTGATTGCAAGAATTGGTGCATCTATATGTACTACAAGTTGTTTATACCAAGTACATGAAGAAACTATAAATGTCATGCTTCAAACATGGGATAATGATAATGCTTCATTTAACTGCCAGACCGTTTAATTATCACTATTATTATTATTAAGTAATTGTGTTCTCTTAAATGTTTTGTACTGCAACAGGGACGTCACCCCAACGAGATGTATAGGAAACCCAATACACGGGAACCTACTTTTGCAAGGATTCATGTAGTTACATTCTAAATCACAATGTATTTTGTATGAATCAATGTACTGAACGTATAACTTTTATTAGATCATTTTGTTTAAATTCGTAATGGCTATTAGTAGGATAGGAATGCAAACTCATGTCTATGTATGTATATTTTTAATATAAACTTCTAATCATGCAAACATAATATTATGTGTTTATGTAAGATTCACTTTTAAATGAAATGTTGATTGTATGGATCGTATTTTGATGATGTGAGGGATCAGGTTTGCCGATTACCGGCACCATGTGTGTCAAGTATATATATTAAAAAAATTACTGTTATTTTGGGCTTGAAAAGTCGGGTTGTTACAGGTAGTGTCATGAAAAATAAGTTGGAAAATATTTTCTAGTGTTTGGTTATATCATAGAAAATGAGTTAGAAAATAACTTATTAATATTTTTTTTTCTCAAGTTTATTAAAATATTAAGAAACAAACCTTACAAATTAAAAAGTTGAATGAGAATGAAATTGAAAAAAAATATAATTTCATAAATTATCTCAAATAAAATAAATAACAATCAAAATAATGAAGATCAAATCTATCAGATAAAAAAGTTGAAAGATGATGAAATTAAAAAAAAAATTACAATTTCATAAATTATTTCAAATAAAAATGAATAACAATCAAAAGAATGAGGACCAAATCTGATAAATAAAAAGATTTAATTAAAAAAATAATAAGAGAAAAGCAAATAACAATCATAAAAATAAGGACCAAAGTTAATATAAAAATCAAATTAAATCATAAATTATCTCAAATAAAATAAATAATAATTAAAATAATAAAGATCAAATATATCAGATAAAAAAGTTGAAATATAATGAAATTAAAAAAAATAATAATTAAAATTTCATAAATTATTTCAAATAAAATAAATAACGATAAAAAGAATAAGGATCAAATCTGATAAACAAAAAATTTCAATTAAAAAAATGATAAAAAAAAAAGCAAATAACAATCATAAAAATAAGGAACAAAGTTAATGTAAAAATCAAATTAAATCATAAATTATCTCAAATAAAATAAATAACAATTAAAATAATGAATATCAAATCTATTAGATAAAAAAGTTGTAAGATGATGAAATTTAAAAAATAATAATTACAATTTCATAAATTATTTCAAATAAAATAAATAATAATCAAAAGAATGAGGACTAAATCTGATAAATAAAAATTTTCAATTAAAAAAATAATAAGAGAAAAGTAAATAAAAATCATAAAAATAAAGACCAAAATTAATATAAAAATCAAATTAAATCAAATTCTAAGGGATGAAATTAAAAAAAAATATTCAAAACAAAATATATAGCAATCAAAAGTTTGAGAATCAAATTTGATATAATCATCAAATAATATAACATTTCTAATTTTTTCACAACTTCTGAAAAATATTTTCCGCCCAAAATAAAAGGAAACACTTTCCTAGAAACCAACCTAAATTTTTCTTTGACTGAAAAATATTTTCCATTGACCAATTTTTCTAATGACAAACAAACGCAGGAATGTTTGGAAAGTGCTTTCCAGAAAACCACCTTCCATGAAACAAATAGGGTCTTAATTTTTAAAAACGTTTTTCGTATTATCTTTTATATAGATGAACTTTATTTTGGAGAGGAGAAAAAATTTATTTGCAGATAATATTTTAATATGTGCAGACTTACATAATATTTTTTTTTCCTTTTATTTTATATAATCAATTAATCTGTGTTTATTTCTATTATCGTTTAATTAAATAAAAAAATTATTTTAATAAACAAATGTAGCAAATACAATCAGATAAATGTCTCATCTTGTAAGATTAAATATCTTAATCTTCACCTGTTTCTTGATTTTTTTATGTTTATTTTTAGTTATTATTTATTATTTATTTATTAACATATATAATACTTGATTTATTTAATTATATATATACATAAATTTTTTAATTTTTACTTATAATTTTTTTAATTATAAAAACATGTCAAAAAACCCATTTGTATAATATTTTTATTAAAACAAAATATCTAATCGTGGTAAAGTATCTACGCGCGCGTGTATATACAGAAAAAGAAAAAAAGAAAAAGAAGCTCCAAAACGACAGCAAAAGCTTCGCGTACTGAGCAAGCCGTCAAGTCCCAAGATTTTTCCAGGCGGGGACTCTCAAGACACGTGTCAAAAACAAACCCCCACACACACATACACAAGGGATCAACGAATAAACGAAAACAAAAGGAAAAAGAAGCTTGTACTCTTTGGGGTGTTACAGCTGCATTTCTTAAACACTAGCCACCACTCGTTGTCTCACCATCTTCTCCATGCACCTACATAACTAGATACCTCTTCAACTCTTCAATTTCTTTTGTATTTTTCTCTAATTTTTTTTTTAATCTTTTGCAAGCATAGGGGTTTTTATATTTTATTTTTGGGGTTTTTTTATTTCATGGGATAAGAATTTTATTGTCGAATAAATTATTGGGATAGGTAAAAAGAAAAAAAATGGAGTGGGATAGCAATTCGGATCTGAGTGGAGATGAAGATGAGGAGGGATTCATGTTAAATGATGGAGGAGGAGGAGGTCTTTTGCCTTTTCCTGTTGAGAATTTGCTGCAAACTGCTCCTTGTGGATTTGTTGTCACTGATGCTCTTGAACCAGACCATCCTCTTATTTATGTCAATACTGTTTTCGAGATGGCTACTGGCTATCGAGCTGAGGAAGTTCTTGGCCGTAATTGGTACGTTTTCTCTTCAATCTACTCTGTTTGTTATTCAAATCCCACTTCTTTTTTCTGGTTTTTGTATTCAAGAGAACGAGGGTTAATTGCCTCACCGTGTTTAAGGAAGTGGGAATTATTTAAATGCAGGGTTTTGTTCTTTAATGAAAGAAATGAGTGCTTATTTTTTGGTTGCTTGATATACTTGAGGTTACAATTTGGCAACATGGGGCAAATGATGGTTACGGATTCGTGTGCCCTTTTGCTTTGTTGGTTCTTGAGAAGCCAGCCTCTGTTTGGGGCTTTTGATTTTTTTTAGTAATAAGAGATAACAGCTTGAAACTGTATAAGGAAGCCGGTGATAATTAGGCATTTTGCTGCTTTTTTTCCCCACTAAGTAATTGACTCTTGAACATCTTCAATGTTTGACACTTAATTAAACGTGTATGAAAGCCAACTTGCCTTCTCAAAAGGGCTGAGTTTTGACTTAGGAGAGAGATCTTTGAGAAATCCACCTGCTGATACTTATTTAGAGGGTTGTTGTTTGGGGAACATGTTGTTGCAATCTATCTATAACAAGGATAGGATAAAAGCTTGTAGTTTAAATAGGATTGGAAAGATGTGGGTTTGATGGTGGAAAATTGGATGCTTAGAAGTTTAGTTGGAGGAATCTTGGGTAGCATATCCATGTTAGGACATTAAGGCTTGTTTGCTGCTTTATTTCGGACCCAACTACAAAAATAATTAATCGAAATGAGAAAAAGAAAACCCGAGGGGATGTGACTGGAAGTAGGGAAAAGGGCCTAATGTGTGCAATCAAGCATGGAAGATCCAAGTTCTAGATGTTTTAAATAGTATTTGCACAGTTAGTAACAGGGTGCAGTAGTTGATGCTGTTTTGGGTTTAAGTTTTGAGAGTAAGGTTTAGTAAACTAATAATTCGTAAACCAGGGCTGCACTGCATTAACTTTGATTACTAACAGAAAAAGAAATAGAAGATTGCCTCAAGAATGATGGAAAAGTAGAATGATAAACGCTGGGATAAAGAAATCTAGACATCTATTCATTAACAAAACTATGCTTGAAGTTCTTTTTTAGTCAATACATAATGAAACATGACAAATATAGACTGTTGACCTTTCCTATCCTGTTAGGAGCACAAATACAAATAGGAAGTGGGTAGTTGGGACTTTTATAGTATATTGAGGCTACCAAGAATGCCTAGTAACTTTAATAACTCCAAAAGTTAGACAGCAGACTTTACATGTAGCCTATTCCAATAAAATCAGAAATCAAAACGTGGTCGTAATGTAATAAAAATAGACCAAGAACATATCAGTTCCTTTCAAAACTACTGTGGGTACTTGTTTCAAAATGCATTTTATTTGTGTCTTCAGGGCCCCCTTAATTTTAGGTTTCTGAAGGGATTGCTATGGAAACTGTAAAAGGAGTTTATAATAGTGCAGGCATTTCCTATAAATGAATTTTAGAATTTCAAAATTCATAACTAGCTGTAGGCAGTATGGGTGTAAAGGAGTTTGATGAACCTATTATTATTGTTTCTTCCGAACTTTCCTTTTTATTGGATTGCATTTTTTTTTTCGTGCTATCCATTATTAGTAAGGTACCTACTCAAATTTATGCAATGCATGGTCAATTTGATGAATGGTGATGATTGATGTGAAGTCATGAACAATTTCTACTTGTATCAAAATGCCAATGCAACAAGTATCAATCTTCTTGATATGAGTAAAAAGAGAGAAGTCATTCTATTCCTGACAACACTGGAATTTTTTGGAGTTTATACCTTGTGCCTGCTTGAGGTGAGGCACAGGGAAAGTTTCTATTGACATTATGTGTGGACTTGAATCTTTTTAAATTTTGTTGTCATCATATTAGGTTTCAAAGCAGGGATTATTGGGAAGATGCATAGATCCCCATTTCTCTGATGTTTTATGAAATATATTATGTCAAAAAAAAAAAAAACTGTTGATGGTATGTATTTCATCTACCCATTAAAAAGTTTCTAGTAAACATTCCACGTGTTGATGGCTTGAAGCTTTACTGGAGATTTGATGGTTTCCTATTTATTTCTAGCTCTTTGTCCACTTTTTGGATGTCTGTATGTGCTCCATGGTTTTGGATTTGGTAAGAGTGAAAGTTGATCCAGTGAATGGAAGAAAATTGGACAAGAGGGGGGGAAAGCACAATGGTTGGTAGCGAGTCAAATTGCATCTAATACTGGGTTAGTGTAAAAAAATGCTGAGCCTAGATTTTTGCTTGTTTGGTTGAGGCAAGTAAACCAACCAACCTTGAGAACTCATATGCTAATATTTGCTTGCATAGGAATGTATTGCTTTTCCTATTTGATGTTACACAAGCCAAGCTTGCCTTCATGCATTGAAATGTTTGTGTGTTTGCATGTGTGTGGATTGCACCTATTGAGAGTGGGGTGTTGAGTCTGTTCAATCTTTGGTTTCTATTCAGAAATGCTCATAGAGACACTAGTCAAGGCTTAGGTGTCTTTCTAGGTGCATTTTTTTTTTACTGTCTCATTATTCTTAAATATTTGAGGTGTCACACTAATCTGTATTAATTTTATTTATCTCTTACTAGCCTGTATTAGTCAAGGAAATAAGAAGTTCATGACTAGGGGGCAAGTTTTAATAAAACTGTCATTATGTGCTACTTGTTTTTAACCATATCTTTTGGTATGGGATCATCTCAGTGATACTTGACTAAAGTTCATTATGAATGATAATTTGTCTAAAAATTGTTAGCATGGTAAAACAATACAATTGTGATTCATGTTTCTAAAAAGTGATATTTAATGCTTTGGTAATAGAATAGATGCATCATCTCAAGATATCTTCATATTTCTTGACCTGGGATCATCTCACTGTATTCCACTTTTTCTGAGTACCTCTCCTTTTAATATAACCTGTAACTTTGTTGAATTGGAATCCAAAGTTTATATTTAGATATCACATCTTGTTGGAGATATGATTTTCCAATGGTAGGTGATGATGACACTTTACAGTTGATTTCATTTCAAGGTTAATTTAACATATGAAACATATCTTGTACTGGTTTGGACTGTTGATGTATTGATTAAATATGTGGAATTTATCATATGATTATCTAAGTATACTCTGGCTTATTATCAGTGATTGGAACAACTATTATTGGTAAGACCAATTACATCTTTAATGTACCCAGAGACTAGATGGTTTATCTGTCGTGGTTGAATGCGAGTGCGCAGGTTTGCAAGATTTGGTGCTGCAGTGGCAATGCTTTTATTCTTAGCTATCAATGTGATTAATTTCTTATTTTTGACCTAGGGTGTTACCTTTTTGCATATTATTAATTGTTTGACCTTGTGTAATCGATCTCATGTGTTCATGGTATTATTAATTGATAGCACTCATTGCATGCAACTCTTGATTTATAGTTCCAAGCATTTCAGAGCCCTATATTGATATTTTTTTCAGAAGGTTTTATCCTTGATACTTTTTAGCAAACTTTTAGAGAACTGAAGTACACTGGCACTAGCTAAAACTGGAGGTTACCTAGAGCAAAGCATTTCTACCATTGTCGTGTAGGTGCAGTGCTGAGTTTTGTCTAAAGATTCTTATTTTCCTATATGAAAGCTGATGTATATGCACAAGACTATGTTTTTAGATTTACTGCATTTGATTTGATCAAGAATGTCATGTAACAGTACATGCTCTGAAAGTTAGTTTGGTAATTTCAGGAGCTTGATTTATAAAGCTGTGTTTAAATTTTGAACCTTGATTTCTAAATGGTTACGAGTTTGACAATTGAAAGTTGTGGTGTGATTTTAAAGTCTCGTATATAGAGCCAAGTCAAAACTATAGGAAAAAGTTTTAACGGATGATTTATTAATTTGTGTTGCTCTTTAAGCTAATGCTTAAGCAACATTTCATTGTTGTTTAATGTATATATCATGGACAGACATTGTGAGGATTCACAGAACCATGAAATAAATAGTGGCTGTTGCTATTATGTTACTACCAATAATTGGATTTTCACTTCCCATTACTGTTTTCTTCCACTGTAACGTGCTTTTTGAAAGCACACCATAATGGCCATAGCTGCTATTACACAATGGCAGGGGCTGTTAACAGCCATATTTAAAGATAATGGCTGTTGATGATTTTATCCTTAAAGCCAGTCTACTGGCAGTTTTGACTTCTACCTCATTTCTTTCATGCATTTTTTTTTACCCTTCTCTCAGCACTCGTTGACACCCACGATCCTACCTCATTTTCTTCCCTAGAATTTCATTTTGTTTCCTATCTGCTGGCAGTTTTGACTTCTCCCTCATTTCTTTCATGCTTTTGTTTTACAGATGATAACTACCACTAAAGCACTCCACGGAGATCCTTTTTTGAGATGTATCTTTCATTATATATAAATTTAAGTCATAGTTTACAGTTTTTGTCATTACTAACCACTGTTTTACTAGTACCAAAAGTATAAAACATGCAAGTGCCACTAAAAAATTGTTGAGAGCTGCTTATGACTCATAACCATGATGGCTGTGACCTTTATGTCATGCCCTTGACTGTGATTAATACCATGCATAGAACCACACATGTATAAGTTTGCAGGCTGGCCCAATTGCATGCTGCTATGCTTATATTTGTGTTAACATAGATGGTCCATGATCTCCTGTATCATTTACAACTTTTTTTTTTCAGTTCTTTTTTAGTACATTTGTTGGGTTCCATGAAGTTGTGTCTTGGTTCTTCTCCACCTCCACATTCTCTTTTGAGTTTTAAGAGTTGGCAATATGATATGCTTTTGTGTTTTTGTATTTGTTTATCATTGTAGAGTTGAATGATGTACAAGGGCTTTGCTTCTTATATTTTCTTATACTCTTTTATCATTCATTGGGTATTAGTTTGGAAGAATCTTTCTCTCTCTCTCTCTCTCTCTCTCTCTCATGCACGTGTGCATGTGTTTTTGTTTGTGTTTGTGTGGCTGTTATAATGTTGACATTTTATGGTCATCATGGATTATTGGCCATTCTTTCATTATTCTGATACTATGCTTGTTACAGCTGTTTCTTGCAATGTAGAGGACCATTTGCTAAGCGAAGGCATCCATTGGTTGACTCCACAGTCGTTTCAGAAATAAGAAGATGCCTTGATGAGGGCATTGAATTCCAAGGCGAGTTGTTAAACTTCAGAAAAGATGGATCTCCACTAATGAACAGGCTGCAACTTACTCCTATATATGGAGATGATGACACAATTACTCATGTTATTGGAATCCAGTTCTTCACTGAAACTAATATTGATCTAGGTCCTGTTCCTGGTTCTTTTGTAAAGGAGTCTGCAAAATTGGCTGATAGGTTTCGTTCTGGTCTCTCCACCTATCGTCCATTCCCAGCTGGGGACCGTAATGTTTGTCGTGGCATCTGTGGGATACTGCAATTGAGTGATGAGGTACTGTATCTCAAGGTACTTTCACGGTTGACTCCAAGAGATATCGCATCAATCGGTTCTGTCTGCAGACAACTCTATGCGCTGACGAAGAATGAGGATCTCTGGAGAATGGTCTGTCAGAATGCTTGGGGTAGTGAAACAGCTAGTGTTCTAGAGACTGTACCTGGTGCAAAGAGACTTGGCTGGGGTCGGCTTGCAAGGGAATTGACAACTCTTGAAGCAGCTGCATGGAGAAAGCTAACTGTTGGAGGTGCTGTTGAACCCTCAAGGTGCAATTTCAGTGCTTGTGCAGTTGGTAATCGAGTTGTCCTTTTTGGTGGGGAGGGTGTTGACATGCAGCCAATGAACGATACGTTTGTCCTGGATCTGAACTCCAGTAGCCCAGAGTGGCAACATGTCCAAGTGAGCTCCCCTCCTCCTGGTCGGTGGGGACATACACTTTCTTGTGTTAACGGGTCTCATTTGGTGGTCTTTGGAGGCTGTGGAAGACAAGGTCTATTGAATGATGTCTTTGTTTTGGATTTGGACGCCAAGCCTCCAACTTGGCGTGAGATTTCTGGATTGGCCCCTCCACTTCCACGATCATGGCACAGCTCTTGCACCCTTGATGGCACTAAGTTGATTGTCTCTGGTGGGTGTGCAGATTCTGGAGTACTTCTTAGCGACACATTTCTGCTTGATCTGTCAATGGAGAAACCTATCTGGAGGGAGATACCAGTAGCATGGACCCCACCTTCTCGGCTTGGTCACACTCTCTCAGTTTATGGTGGAAGAAAAATATTGATGTTTGGGGGTTTGGCTAAGAGTGGTCCCCTTCGTTTCCGCTCCAGCGATGTGTTTAGCATGGATCTAAGTGAGGAGGAACCTTGTTGGAGATGTGTAACAGGGAGTGGAATGCCTGGTGCTGGAAATCCAGGGGGAATAGCTCCTCCACCCAGGCTTGATCATGTAGCTATGAGCCTCCCGGGCGGTAGAATCCTGATCTTTGGTGGCTCTGTTGCTGGTCTTCACTCTGCCTCACAACTTTATCTCCTCGACCCTACTGACGAGAAACCTACATGGAGGATTCTAAATGTACCCGGGCGACCTCCTAGATTTGCATGGGGACACAGTACCTGTGTTGTCGGAGGGACAAGGGCTATAGTCCTTGGTGGCCAAACTGGGGAGGAGTGGATGCTGAGTGAGCTCCATGAACTGTCCTTGGCTAGTTCAGTTATCTGATTTTCACAAGGTATATATACATTGGGAAGCTGTGGCAAAGGAATCCCTATAAGCGCTCAACCTCAACATTTGAGATCATATAACTATTGTCGAATATTGCTCTAGTCAGGACTTCTGTATTAAGTGGTGTCCGTTAATGCATTTTCTTGTATCCAGTTGTTCTGACTCGGCATGAACTTGACATAAGGTGACATGAAACTGTGTTTTCTTTGTGAGGTTTGTATGAGATTCTACCTTTCACCACGCACATTGGACATTCTTCATCGTTAGGTTAGTGGCTCTGGATAGTCTGGTAGGTATTATTAATATTTGTAGGTTTAATTTCTTGTTATGCCCATGTTTTGCTTCGATTCAGTTCTGTAATCTTAAACAAACAGAAGTTGAGAAAAAAAAAAAAAAAGGGTGCATGTTTATAATGATAGTTTCTTGCTGTAAGTTGTAACTCGACAAATAGCATCACTTTTTAAGATTGCTACTTGGATGTTTTATTATGTGATGATGAATAAAACCCCAAGTCTCTCCTTAAGCCGCTTGTGACCCGTTGTTCCCATCATGAAATGGGTGCCGCATCCATGATGCATTAGAATGATCCAAGTTGATTTTTTAGAGGATTCTAGCGTGATTTCTTCTAGTCATCTTTATTTGTGCTGATTTGAAGTGAAACGGTTAAGCGCGTGTTTCAGAGTGTGGTTATTGTTGTGGTTGCTTTTCATTCGAAAATGTATCAAAACAACGTTTTTTTTTTAAAAAAAATTATTTTTAATATCAGCGTATCAAAATGATCTAAAAACACTAAAAAAATATTAATTTGAAGTAAAAAAATAAAAAAAATTTAATTTTTTTCAAAAGCGCTTTAAAAATACAAAAACAAACAGGATCTAAAAGAGAAGAAGAAAGAAGAGTACTCCTATTACTACTACTACTACTAGAGATTGTAACTATAAAACCATCTAATATGTGACCTAGTGGTAAGAGGTTGAAACCAAGGGGTTTGTTTTCTCTGTGATTTCAGGTTTGAGCAATGTGGTTGCTAATATTTATAGTGTGTGTGTGTTTTAAGTGAGTTCGATTTTAAAGTTCTAAAAAACACAAAATACAATTTCATAAGTAAAAGGTGTGGAATTTATGCTTTGTCAATGACCACCCCATTCGAGGTAGCTTCAAAAGGCCATTGATCCCTCGTCTGTGTTGTGTTATATTTCACAATGCAATTGGTATTACATAAAAAAGAGTGAATAACTCCAAATATTATCAAATGAGTGAAGATTTTGTATGATCTGCAAACAATTGGGCAACTTCAAGCGGCCATGCTTTTAATGTGAATATTTTGCACTCTTATTTAAGTATTTGTTAATAACTTTGTGTTTTAGTGAGTTTTAGCCTAAAAATTGCCGGTTTGAGCAAGCCTACCCTTAATATTTTTTTTAGGTAATCCATCATTTGTTTGTTTTTTTTTTTTATAAAAAAAGTGTGTGCTTCTTTCAGCACGTGTCTGGGTTTAATTATAACAAGTCCTTAAATTTATTTATTGGTCCTTTAGTTTTTTGCTTTTTTTAAAAAAGAATTTCATCTTGTAATATGTAATATTTATTAAATTTTATTATTTGATATTGGATTGATAATAAATCTGTTTTTTTTTTTTATTTAACAAAATAAAAAAAATCATTCAACTAAGTAGAATTTGCAATCCAGTTCGCAGATTGACTGTGTGAACCTAGTTTATTTTTTTTCCTTTGAGCTTATTTAGATGATAAGATCATGTTAAGATAATTCTTATATGATTTAATTTAAAATTCAAGTCTAAGCAAAGAATCGGGTCGAAACTTTTTAAGTTTAAACTATTATATTGTATTTAATAATAATACTAAAATATTTTTGAAGATGAGGAAATTATTATCTCTCCTTCTTGTTTTTTTTTTTTTTCCTACTTATCTAGATATAAATATTCTAAGATAGGACTCTAGGGTTTTAATAGTTTTGTTTTTTATTTTATGGATGTACTCAATTAATCGTGTTTTGTAAAAATACCGAGTGCTCAATTAAAAAAAAAACAGAGAAACTCAAATCTAAATTTGATCAAGTAGGAGTATCAAAATCACGAATATCCAATTATTAAAAGTAGAATGTAAGGAACTTATTATTATTTACACTCTACTTTACGACGACGGACGACCGCCCGTATAATTCATAATAATTTCACAGGCAAAGACTAATTTGCACATAGTTAAGAAAATGAGCTCCAAAAAAACATAAACTGATTTTTATGGTGGACTCAACGATCACAACCTGCTAGTTTGCTGGATTGCAATGTCCGAACCAAAACCTCCTTAACCCATCAAATTTCAAAAAAACAGGTACAGAACAGCTTGCAGTGCTTCCAATTTCAGACAAAACCATGTGCCTCAAGAGCAAAAGGAAAAGAAAAAAAGAAAAAACCCCTAATAGATTCTCATATTACCATCTAGCCCCAAAAAAGCAGTAGCCTGAGCCTAAGGAGTAAAAGAAGAAAAGATTAACCATCTAGATGGTGCCCAGCGATAAGAGCTTGAAATCAAGAGTTTTGTTCCTTCTGTGGTCTCAGGTTCGAGCCTTGTGGTTACTTATATGATGGCCACTAGAAGTTTACATGGTCGTTAACTTCAGGGCCCGTGAGATTAATCGAGGTGCGCGCAAGCTGGCCCGAACACCCACGTTAAACTAAAAAAAAAAAGATTTCGACAAATAAAAAGAAAAAGAAAACGTTCAGCAGAATACTTTACTGTACTAACCCAACAAAGACAAAGATCTAACCACTTGGGTTGTGTGCACTGTTTCACAGTTATATATCCTCTCACCTCGCCAACCAAACCCCCTAGGATCTTGCACACTTGCCTCCTTCCTCTTTTCTCACTCGTTCTTTACTCTTCTTCTTCTTCAAAAAGCAAATCCCTTTCCCTTCCTTTGCTTTCCTCTCATTTCTCTTCTCTCAAGTTGCAGAAACAAGAAAATGCCTATCAATAAAGACCCTTCAACACCACCTCCCATGATTGGCAAAATTGGGCCCTATACTGTCTTCATGACCCCACCTTCCACTCCCAGTCCCAAGTCTACTGCTACTGCTGCTGCTGCTAATGAATCAACATTTCCTGTCTTTGATTCACCTAAGAAGGTTGTTTCACCTCCTCCCGTCCAGCCTCCTCCTCAACAGATTGACAAGTCTGTTTATTCTCATCAAGTTGCAGATGGGTCTGTTCTTGGCCTCTTCAAAAATGCTGTCAACAAAGTTCAAAATGGTTTGTTTAGTTTTCTTTGTGTTGCATTTGGTTTGTCGTTAAAGTTTGCGTCTTTGTTTGTTTGTTTTTGGAAAAGTTGGAACTTTTCGATGGTCTAATTGTTACTCTTTGTTTGTGCTTAATTTTACTCTTAAGATTAAAGGGTTTGTCGTCTTCTGCAGCGCATTCAAGCTTGGATGACCATTTGGCAAGATGGTTTGGGTTAAATCAATCTAAGTATCAGTGGGCTTTGGATGATTACTATGAAACCAAGGGTCTGGTAAGATTTCTTGTATTATTATGGGGTTTCTGTTGTTCATTAATTCCCTTTTATGTTGATGTAGAGCCTTGCAATAAGTTATCATCATATGGTTATTTCGTATAATGATGTGGTTCAACATTAGATGTAACCACGTAATTGAATGTTCTTACCAGGTTTGGTGGGAGACAGGATATTGTTGAAGCTAAAATGAGAAGTAGCTTATAAACAATCGCTTTCTAGTTGATGTATCTTTCTGTTTTGTTTGCTTTATTGTTTTCTTTTCATTCTACAATGTGTAGAATTTGTTCTTATTTGAGCCTTTAAAAATGATTTGATTGGGATGGGTGTCAGTGTAGATTGCTGCAATATGCTCTAAAAAGTTGTAGTACTGCATACTAATTCACTCACTGGCATATCAATCCAGGAAGGTGGATGCACTGGATAAGTTGGATGTGTTATTACATATATACACTAAATGCTAAAACTAAAAGATATACTAAATACTAAAAGACTGCTTCACTGTTCATCATATGAAGAGTGAAGCATCTGGTTTTTTTTTTTTTTAACTTTTTCTTTCTTTCAATTGAATCATTCTATGGTCCTGCTTAAATAGAATTAGGCTTGAAATTATGATAAACATAATAGATTAAAAAACAAAGGACTGAAATGTAAAATATGTAGAAAAAATATGCCATTTCCCACATTCTCGACAATTTTTATTTTGGTCTAAAAGTTTATTTTGTTCATTTTTCAGTCCCAACTTTGAGAGAGGAGAGAAAATCGCTTGAAAGCAGTGAGGAGAGAGAAAATTATCGGTTAGGCCTCTTTTTGCTGAAGAAACTCGTCATTCTTGATGTCAACGAGTTTCATTCGACAATGAGAGTTTGATGATGGTGGTTTTTTTCTTTAAGCATACTTGAAAAAAGAGATCAGACCTAGTTTAAAGATTTTTCATTTGGTTGATTTTCGTTTTTTGGTTGATTTTAGGGTATTTTGGGGTTATTAGATGGGTTGGAGAGGGTTTTATGGTATTTGGAGGTATTTTTAGGTGAAAATATGTTGAAAAATGGATTTTTAACCCAAAAAATCCCCTCCCCTTGTTTTTCCAACCACCGCAGTGGTGGCGAAAATCTTGGTTGTAACCCAGTAGATGACGAGCTGTTTGTCACCTTTTTTTAAAAAAAAAAGTAATGTGTGAGAATAGACAAATTGCAGTTTCTTATTAGGTGAGAGTTTCTTCAGTTTTTAGGATAAGAAAAGGAGAAAAAATAGAATGCAAGGTCTGGAAAGAAAGAGATCATGGCAAGCTGAAAATCTTAATGACATCAAGACTATACAAGATAACTAGGCAGTAGTGCAATATTCAGGTTGTTAACTGATGTATTTTCATGCTTCAAACTAACTCTAAGCGCTACACTTTGTTATGTCATACTGTCTATTTTTAATTTCTTGAATTCTGATACATTATTGTTGATGTATTCAAAATTTTTGCATGTCCAAGGGTGCTAAAATTTCATTCATAAGTTAGTTCTCTATGGAACAGATCAATAACGTGCATTCACTTATAATGCAATATTATAAATGGCTGTATTTTATAACCATTCAGAAATAAAAAGATCTAAGGTTACTGATCATTCAGAAATAGGATCACTAATGCTACATTTAGGATCTGAAATTAGTGTACTTGATTTTCTATTATGGCTTTGTGATGTTCTAAAGTTGCACAACAACTGAAATTTCTTCCAACTGTGGAAAATATGGCCTTCAATTTGCATATCTCAGATACTGTAATGGATGGATAGCCAGGCAGTAGTGGTAAAAGAAGAGGAGGATATATGATGGAAACCTGGTCCAGCAGATATATTTAATTGTTAAATGCATTCAACATTTAGATAAGGTCCCCCGTAGTTTTGGCTACTTTATGAATTACCCTATGTGGTAGATTTGATCAAGATTAACATGCCATGTTTGAGTGCAACAAATTAATGCATGATGCTGATGGGATTAGGCCCCTAAGTTTAATACATGTTAAAGCTGAATCTAGGGATGAAGTCAATCCCACTTCCTGAAATAGGTCTAATGCAGGAAATTTTGTTCTCTTTTCGTTGAACCAGGACATTTCACATGTCTTTACCTTATGAAAAGAGCAGAAAAAAGAAAAATGATAAAAAAAGGAACTTGATTCCATCTAATAAATAATAAGCAAGTACTTCAGATAAATTCCATTATTTGGTAGCCAGAAACTACTTGGTAAATGATCACTTTGATGTTGGGTCATAGAAGTTTAGCAAACCTATTTTCTACACATTTAAGTTGTGAAGGAGGCAGATCCATTTCTCCAAGTATGTTCTTGCTTTATTCTTTTGGTGAAAATCATGGACGCGGACAGTTGTTTGTTTCTGGTGTGGACACTGATGTGAATATCTCATTTAGTCACTAGATTTTGTTCTGGTTATTTTCGTATGATGCTTATGTTGCTCTTACTTTGGTGGACATATCAATGGTTGTGCCTCGGTATCATATTTTACAGACATTTGATTTCATTGATGACAGGAAAAGGAAGGTGCTAAAGCCAAAGAAATATCTAGCAAAGTACAGAGTGTGTAGCATGGTTTGCCTGGTAGTAAGTGTTTCAAATCTATTTCTGTTCTACCAGATACTTATTATTGGATTATTTTTTTAATTTGAAAGATTGTTGGAATGCAGATTTTACAGAAAAGAACCATCTCGAATCTCCTTTTCATACCATATCTGTATTAGGTAATGGGATTGCAGAAATGCATCTGGATGCTTGAGTGGACCATTGTGCAAGTTTTTGAGATCTGCTCGTTTGAATTTTCTACTTGCTGCCGCAGCTAACCAGAATTCGGTTGTGCACTAGGCTGTGAATTATGTAACCTTACAATATTTTCATGCCCCGATATCTGTTATGTACTCTGTTGAGCTGCAATCTAATAACAGTACTATCAAGTTGCGAGGATATATTATAATGTATTTGTACCTATAATTTAACTAAAGTAGTATTTGAAATGAGTATATTGTATCAAGGTTTTTTATGTGTATAATTTTATCAACTTAATGTGCATGAGAACTCCACGATGAATACTGGGATTGGGATTGGTCTGAATCGTCTGATTGCTGTTACTGCTGGTTACTTTAAGATTCTTCATATTTCTCTCATTTGTTTTTCATTTTTATGTTTCTGGAGCTGGAAATTGAATGCGCGCTATGGATGTAGAAATTTCTGCGCCCCAAATTTTCATTCTGAATAGTTAATTCTATTATAAGATCAAGCATGCAACAAGTTCAAATCTTTTGATAATTCCCAAATATTCTCTTGCTGTTTCCTCGGAATTCCTTCTTCTCTGTGTGAACAAAATTTTCGAATTACTTAGTTTATACAAGTTAAGAATGGATCAGACAACGAAGGGCATCTCCTTGATGGTCAACCAGAAATCATAAATTCCTAGCAAAAACTAAGTAGAACAATATGACGATAGCTCATCGCGAAGGTGTCCATCTAGCAGAGGATGTAAGTTGAGAGCAGCAAGCTGTGATCCCATGCTAGATGAGCTCATAACCTACCATAAAACTTAGTTGGATGATATGCTGGATTTTATTTTTAATGCAAAGAAATGAAAAGACGTTTTTTTTTTTAACTGTTATCAATCATTGCTTTGAGGTAAAATATCATGGACAAAAAGCACCTTAGCTTGGAAAAAACTGACAATTGCTTTCAAAAGATTGACCAATTATAACAAGTAAATTTATTCATATATTCCGTGGCCCATCCCATCATCATGGAATTGAGAGATTTAGCTATGATGTCACCCTTTTGTTATAGATATTTTTTATTTTTATTTTTGTGTTTGTGTTTGTCTCAATTCTATGTTAACTAGTTTAAATTTTGAATTTAGTTTTAAATCTACTCAAGTAATTTTAAATTTGTATTAAAGAATTACATGAGTATCAATATAATTAAATCCAAACAATAGTTCAATTAAAAAAATAACCAAATAATTATAACAATTCGAATATAAAGTATATTCAATAACTTAGGAAAATAAATACTTACATTCATAGAGTGATTCATACTCTGATTACATCAACGAATCGAAAATTCTGGATAAAAAAACATATTTTTTGTATTTTTAGTTTATGAAATTGAAATTACAAGCTTACTGATGACAAAGGAAATTACAAGTTTACTTGTCTATCACTTACTATTCTATTGTCTATAGGGTTGTTGCCTTTAAAATTATCACCTACAAACTATCGCCTACTGATTTCGAGTTTGAAAGGTCCTGAGAACTTGATAAAACTGCAATGCAGTGATTTTAGTTTGAGTTGTTGATTTTCTTGTTGCCTTTAATCTTTCTTGCAATCCGTCTTGTATAGTCAGTTGTGTGACGTTTTCATTAACTATCTGTCAACTGTCGATAACCTCCTATCTTTCAGGGCTCTTTTCATGATCTTACATTCATAAGAGTTGTTTATTTAAATTACATGGCTTGTTACATATGTTTATAGAGTTAATTTTTTTTTTTGGATTCGAGGAAACCCCACCCCCCAGAAAGCGCACTTTATGGGCCCAGGTGAGCAAGTAAAACCCCGGCTGTTCCAGGCTCTTACAAGAGGTGCACGCCCTGACTCGAACTCGAGACCTGATGTGCAGATCTCAAGCCCTTTGTCATCACGCTACGCCCCTTGGGGACTTATAGAGTTAATCCTGTGTGCATGTTTCTTCTTTTATATATGACAATAACCCTTATCTTTTAAGTTTCTTTTAATTAATCTTAGTTATCATATAACTCTCTTTTGTTTTTTTATTTTTATAATGTAACGTTTATCCCGTAAAAAAAAAATTGTCCATTAATGAATGCAAACTAATGGGTAATCTTAATTAATAGGTATGTTGAGAATCAAATTTTGAATTTTACATCAATCTATCTCAACAATCATTTTTGTTTAACATATGTGAATGACAGAGCAATGATGAACACTTTTTCCAAAATGAATTTGAATTTTAATTATTTTGTATTTTAATTCTGGTTGACTCTTTTTTTCCATATAAATACTTTATTCATGTATTTGTTTTCTCGTCTGATTTATTATTCCTTTTTTGTTTTGTTTTTTTTTTTACCTTTTATCTTCCTCATCATAGCAATCAACCAAGAGTAAACCCTAAATCAAGCAGTAGCTCTCGTCATGGACTATGTTCCTACTCTTTTGTCTCAACGGATGGATTCTACCCCCACAGACTTTAAAGAATTCTTAATTATTTACAAAAGGTATTTTTACCTTGAACTTTTTAACTTTTCTACCAAAAAAAATTATCTTTCCATCCTATGACAGACCCAAATGATCAACCACACCATATATTGGGTCCAATTGTTCATGTGGTTCCAGACATGATAAGAAATCCTCCTGCCATCTAGTGATTTTAAACTTTTCTAGCAACACCACCCCATTTCTTTTCCATCTAATTGACTCTTTCTAAATTAATTGGGGATTTTTCTCTAAATACACAGCTAACCTAATCAAATCATGGCTTTCTCCAATTACCATTATGAACGACCTTTATGCTACTTTATTGAAGCATATATTTATTAAAGCAAAGAGGATAAAACAACTAATATATATATATATATATATATATATATATATATATATATATATATTTCTTGATCTTACTTTAAATCATTTCCCTTTTATGAAATCTACTCTTCTATCTACAGTGTTAACCTTGTAGGATTCCAGCTTTAATTGTCTTCACACTACGTCTGGTGTTTTGACCATCACCTTAGAGGATGTTTTATCCTTGATTGGATGCTCTCCTATTGGGTTTGATTTGATATCAGTTGTTTCTATCATCAATTACAAGTAGATTAATGCAGAAATGAAAGAGGAATACATGCTACCAGTATCTGTGAAGTTTGAAGAGTCTTTTGAGAGGTTTTCTTTAGAGCTTATTCGAGATAATGATATTAAAGCTATGGAATTTGGGTTTTATCTAATTTGAATTTGTAGATATTTGGTAGTTTATAAAGGTGCAGTAATCAGTAACAATTACCTTGATCTAGCTATGCTTTTCTTTGATAGCAATGAACTTTTAGCTCTAGCTCTTATATTTTTTGGTATGGTGTTTAATAGTTTTCACTATGCTATCAAGGAAACTATCTCATGGTTAGTTAGTGGTGGCCCTTTATGGTTTGTTGTGCTATGGGTTGCTGTTTATTTTCCTCAGTGTTACTCTAGAGTTGCTATTTTAAACACTAGTAAGCTTCTTTCTTATGGTCACTTCTATAGCCTTACTATAACTCTTATTAATTTGTTCTTTTTTGTAATTATAATGTCTGCATTAGTCTTTTCTAATTGAGTCCATGATGAATAAAGCCTTTTTCATGCCAAAAAGCATGGGCTTGATTGGTACAAACTTTTTTTCTTGGGTACACCTCTATGTTCTGAGGACATAAAGTACTGGACTTTTATTTTGACTAATAGACTCATTCATGTTGTAGTCTCTGGTGTTGTTAAGGTAAAACGTTATCACCTCAATTTTGTTGCCAAACATTTTAGCATGTGCCATGCCCCCCTGTCATTTTTCTTCATAACCAAATCAATTTCCCTTTACATCGTAAGGGTAATGCCAAGGTTTTGAATGTTCTTGAAATCTTGGAAAAACATGGTAAGATTATTTTTTAGTTCTCTCATTTGTCATGTCCAAAGTTTTTTCCTGCATTAATTATTACTTTACAACTTTAATGGGCTACTATTTAGGAATAAAGTTTCATTAAGAAAGGTATTGCAAAGGTTATTTTCAACTTTGGAGTTTTCTTTAACCCTCCTTAAAAAATCACACTTGGAGCTGATAACAAAGAGCATAAAGCCTCTGTTATTCCATCTTTTAGCTCACACCTTCAGGATCTCAAGAAGGTGAAAAAAGCTAAGACCAAGCCTATTGCAAAATCTATTTGAAGCCAGCCTTTTCTCAAGTTTGTGCCACCTGTGAAAGCTTCCTCTCCTTTAAATAAAGGAAAAGGATTTAAATATATCATCTGAAAATCAATTGTTCCTCCTACTAATTTATCACCTTTTATTTCAAGTCTTTTCTGAAAAATTCCCTCTTCGTTGTGTAATTAGGCCATTGACCATGTTTGCTCCTTATAAACTTGCTCCAGTTAAAGAGCTTGTTACTATAAAGCTGGCGATTCCAAAGTTTTCTTCAGATTTAGCCACCAGTATGAAACCTCAGCCTCTTCTAGAAACTCCTGTGATTGAAAAATTTATTATATCAATCCCTGATTCCTTGAGTTTAAAGGAAGATAATGAACTAACTAGTCATGGAAATTGTGTAATAATTTTTTTAACTAATTATGGTCTCTCTTAGGATATGTAGAGGAAACATTCTTAGTAACTCTTTTTTATGGATTTGTTAAAATCTTCCACCCAACCTTTGTGACAAAAACCAAGTGTCTTTATTGCTATGATCAATAATTCCAGAGTTGGTAGAGCATCCTAACCTGTCTGTATTAGCAATAATTAAGACACACCTCATATGCCTTTAAGATATGCTCTTTATTTATATTGATGCCTCTAACCTATCTGATATGAATCATAACCTTTTGGTGCTTATAGAGTCCAAAGAGTATACCCAACTGAAGCTTAAGCAACTTGAAGATATAACGCCTTTTTTGGAATCTGAGTTGGCTACTGTCAAGCAACGAGCAAGAAAAGAAGGTCTTAAGTGGGTTTTCCAAAGAGCTAACCAATTTACATGTAAAGATGGAGTTTGTCCCTGCTACCCAATTGATTAAGAATCAAATTTCTACTCTATAATTTAGCTTTGATATTTATAAGAGTTTTTTTTTTAACTTGATTATCTCTAAACTTAACTATCTTTTTAACTTGATTATCTCTAAACTTAACTATCTTATATCCTGTGAATAATGAGTTTAAAGTGGGTTCACATGATATATATTATTTATATATTTTTGCTAGAATATTGGAAAAATTGCTCTTATATTACAGGATATTTATATTTTAATACCTCTTTATTGGCCTTCCATATGGATGATGTGTACCTTTTGAGATACTTTCCATTAATTGCTTTTGCATGTATTTCCTTATCTATGCTTTCTAACAAATATGTATTTTCAAAGTAGGTCTGTTTATTTTGAAAGGTCCTTCCCAGGTTGGGGACCATTTCCCAAATTGTATATCCTTCAATATAGGGGAAAAACTACTTTCTTGACCAGGTCCTCTTGCATGAATTCTTGTTTCTTCACTTTTCATTGTATATTTTTTGAACTTGTAACTTTTTGTGTCTGTAACTTGTTCAGAACATCAATTTTTTCTTCGTCTAAATCCCTTAACTCTTGTATCATTGTGTTTTGGTATTGAATTCTTGTTAATTAATTCTGGTATTCTACTTTTAAAGACTTAATATTCACTTCTTAAGGTAATACCACCTCATAGCCAAATGTTGTTACTCTTGTTGCAGTCTAACATGAAGTTCTATAAGTCCAAAGTACATCCAACAATAATTTATGTCACTCCTTAAAATTGTTAGTAATCATCTTTTGTAAATTTAATTTTAAATTTTGTTCATTGACTTTGCTTGTCCATTAGCTTGAGCATGGTAAGGGGTTGAATTAATCAGAGCAATACCAAATTCTTGGGTGAATCGCCTCATTTCTGCCCCTTTAAATACCATAACATTATCCATGGTTATAGACTCTGGAATTCCAAACCTTGCCATAATATTTTATTTGATAAATTTTATCACCTTGACCTAGGTTACCTTCTTTAAAGGTATGACTTCCACCCATTTTGTGAAATAATCCATGACTACTATATATATGCATGATTTTTGCTAGAATGAGAAAAAACTTTCCCAATTAAATCCATTCCCCAACCTCTAAATGGCTAAGGTTTTATTACAAAATGTAAATCTATAGTTGATACCTTAGGTAAATATTTGTGCTTCTAATAAGGTTTACACCATTTCATATAGGCATTGCAATCGTCCTTCATCTTATGCCAATAATGTGAAACCCGGTATAAGATCAAAATTTAGATATAACCAAATTATAATATGTATATACATTATGAAAGAGTAAATGCATTGTTTGTGAAAGGATTGAAATAAAAAAAATTAAAATGATAAAAGGACTTGGATTTTTTTAAAAAGAAAAAGACTACACAAAATATGAAAAAGGTTAAGAAGGAGGGGTCAATTTATAAATGCATGAAACTTAGAGTAGCATTTTATGATAAGAGGAAATATGAAAATATAAATAGTAGTAGTAGTAGTAGTAGTAGTAATACTCTCTCATTTTTCCTTCTTCCATAACCGATTGCAAGCATAAAGAAGAAGAGAAAGAAGCTAAAAAGTGGTGAGAAAACCTTACCTAAATACATTCTAAAAAGTAGAAAAAATCAAAACTTTAAGAAACTAAGAAGAGAATTGAAGGAAGAAGTTGAACAATCTCACGTGTTTTCTCTTATGTAAGTGACAAGTTGGATGGGTGAAGAAGAGTGGAAAAGAAAACTTAATTCCTTGCCTTTCTACCTTTAAATTCTTGCATATTAGTGGTAAGAATCTAGTTTTTAAGTGATTTATGTCTATTGTGAACTGATTTTTATAAGGCATTGAGGAACCCTGAATTATATAAATTTTTAACTGTGTTTAATTGAAAAATTAATGCTAGGAATGTGTTTATAGTATAGAAATGGTGATGAGTTATGGATTTAAGTTAATAATTATTAAGAAAACTTACTCCTTATGATTATGAGTTTCAACTAAGGAGAGAAAGGAGAGTGGGAAATAATTTACTAAAATGTTAGCCTAATATAGATAGGAATATTTTGTAAAATGATTAGTATCTGTGGTTCAGAAAAAATTGTATGAGAGATGTTTGATTAATTGTTAAGTCCATGAGTTCAAGTCTGGACAGTTTTGGTAATTGGGATTCCAACTGATATTAGACATGGGAAATGATAGAAATTGTTGTATCTTTCTTTATAAAAGTTGTAGAGAAATGAGTTAGCTAACAATTGGGACTGGTTTTGCATCAATTGAAGTTATAGAACTCCAGATATGGATAAAATACTGCTGAGAGGTCAAGTTATTTGTAACAAGATAAATTTCACTATCTAGCTTATAACAAATGTTAGGATAAGTGAATGATAGGCTTTTGGGCAGTTATACCATGAAAGTTGTGCTTGAGGATGTTAACTTTAATTAAAAACTGACTTCACCTAAATTGAAGCTTTAAAACTCCTGTTAAGAACTAAAAAACATAGACTAGTCATGTTGTAAATTGATGGACAAATTGTATATGTGTATAAAATGAGTAACTTTGGGTATGCTAATGGTTTATTTTGAATTAGTTTCTTCTTAATAATTAGAGATGTATATCCTAACATCTAAAAGGACCATATATAAAGGTTTGAGTGTATGTGGAACTTGAAATATTTATTTTGTTGGTTAAATGTAGAAATTGAGTTGAATGAATTTTCTGGAATGAAATTTTGACATGAACTCAAGTATTGATTGTGGAATTAAATCTTAATTGGTACAAGATGAGGTGTCGAGATATACCAATGCATAGGTGCAGATACTCATCAACAGACCACATGTAAGTGAACTAACCATTAAGTTATAAGTAATTTTATTTTGTCATTTGAATGGTAGCCAATCTTCTAATTGTTAAGAGTTATAGACAAATTAGAAGATAATAATCAGAAAGTTGAGTTAACTAATATCTGAAATAACAAAAATTAGTGGCGTCGATTTGTTCGACGACCACAAAATAAAATGGACTAAATTCTGATAAAGGAATTTAGTGGTGTCAGTTCGATTAACAACCAAGTGTTTTGTTTGACTAATTTCAAAAAGGAAATTAGTGATGTCAAATTATCAACAACCGGGATATTGGTATGACTAATTCAGAAGCTAGAATTAGTGACAACAGTATATCGACGACTAGAACATTGATGTGACTAATTTGAAAGCTAGAATTAGTGGCATCGATTTGTCAATGACCAGGATATAAGTCCGACTGATCCAAGGATGGAATTAGTGGTGTCAGATTTCCTGACGACCAGGAATTGAACTTGACTAGACTTTTAGTGGGGTAATTAGTGGCATCATAAAGTTGACGACTAAAGATAAAAGGTTATATAGTAATTTAATTTACATATCGGTGTAAAGTGTAGTATTAGAAGAAGTTGTGTTCCTATATAAATTATCGTATAAGTAGAGGCATGATTAAAACAATTAGTTTTCTTTCTGATTATTTAACTTATAGTTCTTATTAATTTAAGTGCATTTATATTACAAGTGCATCTCATCATCATATGGAGTAAACTTGCCATTAACCACCTTTTGTTATGTAATATAAATCTATCTTAATATAGTAGGATAATATGTAGGAAGAACTAGTTTTTTTATTGTAAATTTATGTTATGTTTAGAACTTGAAACGTATGATAATAGAAACTACAATGTAATAAAATGCTTATCCCTAGTCATATTGTTAGTATTATTATCTGTAAATATTTTGTCTCCTCTTTAATATATAGAAGTATGGTTTGAAACATTAAATTTGTATTTGATGAAATTATATGAATAAAATTGAGATATCAAAATATATATATATATATATATATATATATATATATATATTAAAGTATGAAAATAGTAAGACCATAATTGTTGTGTTTGTGATGATATATTGAAATAGTTGAAGGAATAAAAGTAGAACAAAGTAGATAACTTAGTATGGATTAAATACAAAGAAAACTCTATCGAATTTATGGTAGAAAAAAAATCTCAGGGTAATTCTTTCAAACTTCATTGTTTGATTTAGGTATTAAATGTAAAACAAATCTCAAACTGTTACAAATAATATCCTCTTCTCTGTATTTTTGTACCATTTTAATCCTAGCTAAATAGGATCAACATATTCCAAAGTACACTTCTACTATAATAGTAATAACCTCCTCAACTCCAACACACTTCAACAATACTTCATACCTGTCTTTCTTACACAATTCCTCATGAATTAGTGTATAATTCAATGACATTAATTTCAAAGTCTTATATTTAGAGTATTAATGTGGGTTTT
>Ga0307517_10003263_pt1 | contig 25366 bp, 23 predicted proteins | sample 23_EM_MG_FD_194515 | JGI IMG/M metagenome (GOLD analysis project Ga0307517, IMG submission 194515) | Populus trichocarpa ectomycorrhiza microbial communities from riparian zone in the Pacific Northwest, United States - 23_EM | ecosystem: Host-associated > Plants > Roots > Unclassified | place... | reverse complement strand
TCGACGCTTTTCAAGGCCTGCGGCAACAGGCCGACGGCCAGCGCCGAGGTCGCCGCGAGCAGCAGCGGCTGCGCGTCGCCGCGCGCGATCTCCGCGGCGCGGAGGTGGATCTGCCGCAGGCTGGCCAGGACGCGCTCGGCGTCCTCATGCAGCAGAAAACCTTGCGCCGTCGGTGCGACGCGCGGGCCGTGGCGCGTGAACAGCGCGTAGCCGACCTCCGCCTCGAGCTCCTGAACCAGGCGCGTGATGGCCGGCTGCGAACGTGCGAGCAAGCGTGCCGCCCCGGTGACGCTCCCGGTCGTCATCACGGCGGCGAAGGCTTCGAGTTGGCGCGGCTCCATGCTTCAATCATGCAATATTCGGATCATCATGCATGGAGTATGCCAATTCCAAATACTTTATGCGCGCATGCTTATCCGCTCTCTGCACGATGGTTGGTGGTGCCCAGCGGCAGGGCGCCAGCTCGGGGTTGTGCACGCAAGGCGTTTGCCAGCCGACACCTGCTGACGGCGCTGCGTGTTTCGTGGAAGGGCTGGGCGCAGGCTTCCTGTTCGCCAACGCCGCGCCTCAAGCTTCTCGTGCACGACGGCTTCGCGCAGCGAACGACAGAACGCGTCGAGCCAACCCTACTTGGGTATGAGTGTTCGTCCTACTAATTGGGAAATTTTTCCCAACCACAATGGACGCATCGAGCATCCAGACATGCTGGCCTCGCGGGAGCAATCATGGAATCCGAACTCGACATGGTGGTGCATGAACAACAGGCGGTTCTTTCCCAGCTTCTGAACCGCGTTGCACTCGTCCGAGGTACCGAAAGACGACTTGCCTTCGACGCGTTGGCGCGGGCGCTTTTTGCGCATCTGGCGGTGTTGAGGTCGGTCCTGTTGCCGAACGCGGGCGACCGGGAATTCTCGAGACAGATCGCCGAGAGGGGCCAGCTCGTGGCCGGCATCGTCGCCAGGACCCTCGTCGAACAGCAAGGCGTCGGTCCAAAGCATGACATTCAGGCGCTGATGACCTCGGTCCTCTCGTTGCTCTCACAGGAAAGTGCGCTGTTGAAGACGGCGTTCGACAACCTCTCCCTCGAGGCGCAGCGGGCACTGGCGACCGAGGCTGACGCGGAGTTCTCACGCCTCGCCGGGCCGTACGAGCTCGAGGAACTGCCGGCCATTTGGACGACCTTCAATGAGCCGGGAACAACAGATGGGGCACGGCAGTGATCGACGCTGACAGCAAGCCTCCAGACCGATTGGGCGACCGCGTGGTCCCGCTGGCCTGGTACGAGCCCGAGACCTACGAGGCCATCAAGGCGCTGATGACAGACGGCTCATCGTTCGCCGCCACCTACGGGCAGTGGGAGGGTCAGGCCAGGCAAGTGGAAGCTTTCTTCGTCGCGAAGGGTGTCGCGACGGTTCGGGTGCTCGTCGATCCGCGCGAGTTCGCTGCATGGTGCGCCGATCACCACCAAGGCCCGGACGTGAAGGGACGCCTTGCGTACAGCGAGTGGGCCGCACGCTCGAGGCGCTCCGGCGCTTGATTGACGGAGGCGCCATGAAGTTCTTCTGGACAGCCCTCGGGCTGGCGACCACATGGGGCTTGATCAAGTTCTGTCTCGACGTGCGCACGGCATGGCTGGCGCGCCAAGAGGACTTGTGGCTGGTCCACCATCTGGCTGAGCGAGCCGGCCCGGGCTGGCCTGAGCCGATTCCATGGGAGTCGGACGACCCGTCGATGGCGTCCGCCGAAAACCGAGCCGCACGCGACGAGGACCTCAAGGCCGCGTGATCAGCGCGACAGCAAGCGCCTGATGACATGAGGCTCGAGGCATCGATCACCACCAGCAGCAGCCGCGCGAACGAGGAGTTCGCGCGGGAGCGGGACCATCAACCGGAGCGCTGGGCCGAGATCTGCGCTGAACGTTCCAGGGCCGTTGTGCGGACAGACACGAACCAGCGCTGACCGCGCCAGCACTTCGCATCCTCACAGGGACTGTTGAGGATGTGAGTCAGCCCACCGTGCCGCCTCTATCGCGGCGATGTCGATCTTCCGCATCGTCATCATCGCGTCGAACGCGCGCTTGGCCGCCGCGGGATCGGGATCAGACACCGCCGCAATGAGGGCGCGTGGGGTGATCTGCCACGACAGGCCCCAACGGTCCTTGCACCAGCCGCACGCGCTTTCCTGGCCACCATTTCGGACGACTGCGTTCCACAAACGGTCCGTCTCGGCCTGGTCGTCGGTCGCGATCTGAAAGGAGAACGCCTCGTTGTGCTTGAACTGCGGGCCGCCGTTCAGCCCGATGCAGGGGATGCCCGCCACGGTGAATTCGACCATGAGGACATCTCCTTGCTTGCCGTCGGGATAGTCGCCTGGCGCGCGGTGGATTGCGCCAACCGCGCTGTCGGGGAAGATCTCGGCATAGAACCGTGCGGCGTCGACGGCGGTGCCGTCGTACCACAGACAGATCGTGTTCTTGCTGACCATTTCGTTCCTCCTGATGGGTTGAGAAGGTCTCGATATCGGGCGGCTCACGTCGAGCCGCCGCCACCGGTTCAGTGAGCACTGATCGGCGTCTCCGTGTGCATGGCACAGCGCCAGCCCTGGTCGGTCTTGACCCAGGTCGAGGTGTCGTTCATCTCCTGTTCAGTGGTGGCGCCCTTGCCGCGCGGCGCGACCCCCTGCTTGACGTGGTAGGAAAGGATTGCCGTCGAGTCGGTCGGAAACACGACCTCCATGTCGCTGAGTTCGAACGAGTTGACCACCATGGAGCCGTGGTCAGCCATCTGGCGGTAGCCCGCATGGTCGAATTTCATCGCGCCGTGCGAGCTGACCATGAGCGCCGGTTCGCACAGCAGGTTCAGCGCCACATCGGTCTCGTGGTCCACCATCGACTGCCAAAACTTCGTCTCGAGGTCGATCAGGGTCGAGCTTGGGTTCTGCATTTCGGTCTCCTTGCAATGAGAGGGGTTCAATCGTCCGAGCCGCGGGGACCTCCGTCTATCGGACTCCCCTGATGCGGTTGTAGGGATCCGCCGACGCCTGCACACCCAGGGACGGTCGCAGTAACGCAACGATGGCGCCCTATGCCAGCGGCAGCGCGGTCGTGGACTTGATCTGCTCCATCGAGAAGGCCGACGAGACGCCGGTCAGCTGCGCCGCCCGGATCAGCTTCTTGTAGAAGGCGTCGTAGCCATCGATGTCGGTCGTGACCACCTTCAGCAGGTAGTCGACGTCGCCGCTCATGCGGTGGAACTCCAGCACCTCGGGCAGCGTCGCCACCGCCGCGGCGAATTTCTTCAGCCACTTCTCGTCGTGCTGGCCGGTGCGCACGCTGACGAACACGGTGACGCCGAGGCCGACCTTCTTTCGATTGACGATCGCGACGCGCTTCTCGATGAAGCCTTCGTCCTCGAGACGCTTCACGCGCTTCCAGCACGGTGTGGTGGACAGGCCGATGCGCTCGCTCAAGGCCGCGATCGACAGCGCGCCATCTTCCTGCAGAGCGACAAGAATCGCTCGATCGAACTTGTCGAGTGTATTCATACCATTCATTCGCTATTTCGAGATACTTTCATTCTATTATTTTCAAGTTCCAAGGTCGCATTTGGTACGTCTTCACCAGCACGAGGGTGCAAACTTCTCATCGATCCAGCTTTCTCTTGCCCGTCATGACGACCGACATCTATCTCGACAGCAATGCCACCAACCCCGTGCTCGCAGCGGCGGTAGACGCCGCCAGGCAGGCGATGGAACAGGACTTCGGCAATCCCAGCAGCACACACCAGGCCGGGCTGCGCGCGAAGGCCGTGCTCGAGGCGGTGCGGACAAAGGCCGCGCGCGTGCTCGGTGCGGATGACGGCCGCCTGATGTTCAACAGCGGCGCCACCGAAGGCATCCACACCGCCGTGCTGTCGGCGCTGGTCGCGCTGCGCGAGCGTCGTGCCAGTGGCGAGCGCATCGGTCGCTGGCTGCTGTGCGGCGCGACCGAACACAAGGCGGTGCCGGAGAGCCTCGCGCACTGGAATCGCCTGCTCGGGCTGGATCTCGAGATCCTCGAGTTGCCGGTCGATGGCGACGGCCGGCATGACCTGTCGCGCCTGCACGCGCTGGCACCCGAGTGCGCGCTGGTGTGCACGATGGCGGCCAACAACGAAACCGGCGTCATCTCCGATCTCACCGGCATCGAAGGCGTGCTGGCCGCAACCGGCAGCCCGGCCTACTGGCTGGTCGACGGCGTGCAGGCGCTCGGCAAGCTGCCGCTGAACCTGGCGGCCACGCGCATCGACTACGCGCCCTTCTCCGGCCACAAGCTCTACGCCCCCAAGGGCATCGGCATGCTGTACGTGCGCGCCGGGGCGCCGTTCACACCCTTGATGGTGGGCGGCGGGCAGGAAGCCGGCTGGCGTTCAGGCACCGAGAACATGGCCGGCATTGCCGCATTGGGCGCCGTGCTCGACGGGCTCGAAGACGGCCGCATGCTGCGCCATCCGGATGAGCTGAGAGCCCTGCGCGACCGGTTGGCCGGCGCGCTGCGCGCTGCCTTCCCGGGCCTGCAATTCAACACGCCTTTCGACAAGGCCTTGCCGACAACCCTGAACTTCTCGGTGCCCGGCCGCGCCAGCCCCGAACTGCTGCAGCTGTTCGACGCCGCCGGCATTCACGTCAGCGCGGGCAGCGCCTGCTCGTCGGGTCAGGCCACATCCAGCCATGTGCTGCAGGCGATGCAGCTGCCACGCTGGCGCAGCGCTTCAGTGGTCCGCATGTCGTTCGGCCCGCTCATGGACACGGCCACGATCGCCGCCGCGTGCGACGCGATCGCGCGCTGCGGCGCAGCGCTTGCCGCGCAGCCGCTGGTCCCGGATCACGCGATCGCCGACACCGCGGCGCTCGAGGCCTTCTTGCACTTGCACCCGGAGGCGCTGCTGGTCGACGTGCGCGAAGCGCACGAACATACCGTGGACGGTGTGGTGCAGATCGGCGGACGCGCCGCCATCAACGTGCCGATGGCACGATTGAGCGCACACGCCGGCCAGTGGTCGCGGGCCACGGGTGCGACGCCGCTGATCTTCATCTGCCGCAGCGGCCAGCGTGCCCGACAGGCCGCAGCGTCGATGCGCGACCAGGGCCACGAGCACGCCTGGCACCTGGCGAGCGGCCTGGCCGAGGCCGCCTCTGCACCGGCATAAACCGACTACGCGACGCTGGCCTCGATGGCCGAACTGCGGCGCCCTGCGAAGTCCGTCCAGCAACGCGCCTTGAAGTCGTAGAGCTTGCACCGGCGAGCGGTGTCCGCATACCAGCGCCACGAGAACGGCTGGACCACGATGGCGCCCGCCAGCTTGCCTTCGAGCAACGCCTGCGCGCGCTTGAGCCGGTACAGCGGCACGCCCATGTCGACGTGGTGTGCGGTGTGCTCCATGATGTGATGCAGCACGCTCCCCATCGCCGAACGGAAGGTCAGGTGCACCGTCGTCGAGACAAAGGGCTGCGAAGCCGACCAGCTCGCCTTGTCCTCGTACCAGGACACGCCGGGATGCGTGTGGTGCACGTAGACGACGAACCCGATCATGCCGTTCCAGAACATGAACGGCACGGCGAAACCGACCGTCAACAGCCACCAGACCGATTGCTGCGTCACGACCGAAACCGCGGCCAGGCCGGCGACCCATGCGACCGCGAACGCGGACACGCCCAAGCAATCCCAGGTGAACACGGCACGCCGCGTCGGCATCGTCCTGCGGCTCGGAAAGAACATGCGAGCCCACCAGATCTCGACCAGGTAGTACAGCCAGGGCGCCCAACCGCTGCGGTACGCGCGTTCGAGCGCACGCTGCCAACCCGGCAGGGCCTGGAATTCTTCGAGCGAGCGCGGCTGCCAGACGAAATCGAACCCCTTCAGGTTCGTGTAGCCGTGGTGGACCACGTTGTGGCCGACTTCCCAGAGGCTGTACGGTGTCAGTGACGGCAGGAACACCAGACGACCGATCCATCGATTGAGCCAGCGATGCGGCGTGAGGCTCTGGTGACAGGCGTCGTGGCCGAGGATGAACAGGCGGCTGATGATCAGGCCGGTCGCGATGCCGGCGAGCAATTGAACGACCGGGCTGTGCGCGAGAGTGACCACGGCCATGCCCGCGATGAACAGCGCCACGTCGAGCGACACCAGCGCGAGCGCGCGCACGGTGCTGCGCGACGAGATCGGCGCCAGCCACGAACGAATGATCTTGCGATGAGGAATCGCCGGGCGCGCGGGGGCGCCGACGACTGCGTCGGGAGCTGACGTCATTCAGCGCGCGATGCTCGCCGAAGTCGATGCGCCCTCGTCGCTCAAACCCGCCGCAACCAGCGCGCCCGTGGCACCGAGCGTCGCCAGCACGAAGGCAGCACCCCTGAGGAGTCGTTGAAGTCTCATGTGCATGGTGGTCCTTTCCGATGTCGTATGCGTTGCAGCGCCAGGCGGCACCGCGGATGGTCAGAAGAATGTAGCCACCCTGCGCCGAGGCGGCTTGATCGGCATCAAGCCCGACGGCGGTCGGCCATTGATCTGGCGCAAGCTTGGTACAGGTGCATGGCCGAACCACCTGCCGATGAAGGAGCCTCTCGGTGGCTTGATCCATCGCAAACGCCCAGCACGGTGTCCGTCGCAGGATGCAAATACCTTCACGCCAGACCACACCATGAGCGCTCTACGATCGATTCTTCTGCACCTCGACGCATCGCCGCGCAGCGTCAAGCGGCTGGCGCTGGCGCAGGAACTGGCTGCTCAGCACAACGCTCGCGTCACCGCCTTGTACGCCAGCACGCCCGCCGCGCTAACTCTGCCGTTCGTGATGGCCGAGGGCGTCGCCGAACTGGTACCGATGCTGCAACAGCTCGACCTCGACTACCGCGACAACGCCAAGCGGTTGTTCGATCGCTCGGTCTCATCGGGAACGCTGCCGTGTCTCTGGCGCGAGTTGCGCGACGAGCCGTTGATCCCCGGCGTGGCGGGCCACGCGCTTTGCGCCGACCTGCTCGTGCTCGGGCAGCACGACGCCTCCGACCCGATGACCGTCGGCGTTCCGCCCGATTTCGTCCCGTCGGTGCTGCTTACCAGCGGACGGCCGGCGTTGCTGCTGCCTTACGTCGACACTTGCACGACGTTCGGTCAAGACATCCTGGTCGCGTGGAAACCGACGCGGGAGTCCGCGCACGCGGTCTCGGCGGCTATTCCGTTCCTGCAGCGAACGAAGCGCATCCACCTGACGATCGCCGACGAGGGTGGCGCCATCGCCGAGCATGACGCCGATGCGCTCGAGGACTTCCTTCGATTGCACGGCGTTCAGGCGCCCATCCTGCGCCATGCCTCGGTGCCTTCCGAGGCGCCCGGCGAGGGCCTGTTGTCCCTCGCTGCGGATGTTGGGGCGGACCTGCTCGTGATGGGCTGCTACAGCCACAGCCGCGCCCGCGAGCGGGTGCTCGGTGGGGCGTCGCGCACGCTGCTGAAATCGATGACGCTGCCGGTGCTGATGGCGCATTGAAGCACCCGGTGGTGAATCGACGCTCAAGCCACTGCGCTGGTCTCGCCCACGTCCACCACGAGTTGCCGGTGATGCGCATGCGCCAGCGCAGTGGTCACGTCGTGCAGCGACACCCTCGCGGCGCCGCGGCGATAGGGATTGGGTTCCTCGTCGAAGGCGAGCAGCCGGCCGTCGAGCCCCAGCGCAGTCACGCCGAAACCTGCACCGCGCACGCGATAGACGATCTCGAGATCGTGCCCTAGCAACGTCACGCCCACGCGCACGCCGTCGAGCGCGGCCGGCAGCACCGGGTCGATCAGCAGCGCGTCCGCCTCCAGGCGCAGGCCGAACAGGTGCCGCACGACGAGCCCGAACAGGATGCCGGCACCGCTCGAATACACGCGCCAGCCACCATCGAGGTTGATCGTGCCGAGCCGCACGCGCTCGTACTCCGCACTGGCTTGGTAGCGATCGGCGAACGCGGCATCCGAACTCGAGTAGTAGCAGTTCGATGGCCGCAGGCCCGCCGTGGGCACGATCTCGCTCAGGCCGATCGGGTTGGCCTGGCACAGGGCGTGGAAGAAGCGCTCGGCTTCGCCGACGTGCGCCAGGGCTTGCGCATAGCGCAGGTGGGCGTGCATGTACATGAGTCCGATCTCGCGCCCGAAGAAACTGGCGCTCTCGGCCCGTTGGAAAAGCCGCTGCGAGCCCCCGTGATACGGCAGCGGCCGGTCGAACAGCCGCGCACCGTCGGGCCCGCTCAGATGCTCGTCGATGAGGCGCAGGTGATGCCGCATCTGCGCGGCATCGAACAGTCCTTCCAGGATCGCGTGGATCATCGCCAGCAGGCTGTAGCGCACGCCGGTCGTCTGGTCGCGCGGATGCAGCAGATAGCGAACGGCGGTGTCGGTGCCGTCGGCCCCGCGCTCGCCGAACAGCGCGTAGCCGGCGAGCACATCGTCCACCAGCAACAGGCGCAGGAAATCACCGCGCACCGCGGCAGCCTGGCGTTCGAGCCGCGCCGCCGCGGGCGTGCGGGCGACACGCCGCAGCGCACGGGCCAGCGTGGTCAAGGTCTGGTAGTGCAGCGTCACCGTCCAGGCGCTGCACATGTGTTCGCGCATCAAAGGATCGGCCGGCTGCAGCGAATCGTTCCAGTCGCCATGGCCGTAGGCGGCCAGCGCGGTGCCGGCAATGGTGCGTTTGCGCGTCAGCGCGAGCGCCCGCAGGACGTGCTGCCAGACGCTGTAGGCGGCGCCGGGGTGTGACGCGCGCAGCGGGAAGAACGGCACTCGCTCGTCGAGGATGGCGGCATCGCCGCTGGCGATCAGGTATTGCGCCAGCGCCAGCAAGGGCCAGAAGACGATGTCGCCGTGCGAATCGCCGGCGCGGATCGCGGCGTCGCGCTCGAAGAACATGAACCACTGCGGCCAGTCGCCGTCGGTTCGCTGCGCCTTCATCACGCGCAGGAGCAGCTCGCGCATCGGCGCACTGTGGCCCTGCGCGAGCAGCAGTTCGACCGGGCCCTGGCAGACGTCGCGCGTGCCCCAGCCTCCGCCCGAGAACTGCTCCAGGCCGCGTGGCGCGAGATAGTGGACGAGTGCGTTCTGGTGCAGCCAGGGCAGCAATGCCACTAGGCGCGCGAGACGCGCGGCCAGCGCACTGTCGGCAGGCGCGTGGGCATGCAGCGTCGAGGCCAGACGTTCCGGAGCCGCCACGGCCGCGTCGGCGGCCGGCACATCGGGCCCGCCGGTGACGAATCGGCCGAGCAGCGTGAAACGGGCGGCGCGCGTCGACGCAGTGATCAGCGTCAAATACGGAAGCTCGCGCGCCACGCCATCGAGGAACAGCGCCTCGTCGCCGCCGACCTGCTCGATGGCGGTGTCGTGCGACGGCTCGATGCGCCAGTGCCCCTGCGGGAAGCGCTGCCCGAGCTCGCTCTGCGGCGCCGGCGCGAGCAGCACCGCGCGGCCGTCACGCTGCCAGTGCACGCGCCCCGGCGCGCTGCCGTCGTCGCCGTTGAGCGCGACGTGCAGGCAGACGAGACAGCGCACCGCGGGCCCGTCGACGACCTCCAGCTCCAGACTGAACGCATGCGGCTCGCTGTGCGCCCGGCTGCGCACGTCCACGCGGCCGCCGGCATGGCGATAGATCCAGCGGCACGCATCGGGAACCATCTCGAACGCCGAGGGTTGGTCCAGCAAATGCCAGGATCCATCCACGTCGACGAAGACGCGCAGGCCCTGCGAACGAAACAGCCCAAGGTAGCCGCGGACGGTGGACAGGCAGCGGTTGATGCTGACGTGGCCCTGCGTGAGCATCGAATGGAACACGCCGCCCATCCACACGGTCGAGGTGAGCGCGCTCTCGTCGGGCACCGGCAGTGTGCCGGTGCGCAGCACCTGACCGTGCGGACGCAGCACCGCAAGCTCCTTGGCGCGCAAGGCGACGTGGCCCTCCGCGCCGTGGAAGAAGCTGAGCGGGCGTCCGTCGGCATCGCGCTCGACATGGCGCCGCTCGGCGCCGAACAGCGCATCGAGCGCGGACTCGTCCAGGTCCAGCGCCGGCAGCAGCGGGGCCGTCGCAAACAGGCTGGCCGCGGGCAGCAGGGCGGGCGGATCGGCCCGCCAGGATGGCGCCTGCGCCTCGGGCAAGGCGAGCGTCGCGTCGACGAAGGCCAGATCGTCCGACGACGTGGCTGGTCGGTGATCGGCCTGCAGGCTGCCGAACCAGCCCAGGTCCGCCGACTCGCCCGGTGCGAGTTCGCAGGCCGCGTCCTGCAGCGCCGCCATCGCGTGCTCATGCTGCAGCCGTGTCGCGGGCAAGCCATTCATCAGGCCAGGCTCAGGCTGGCCCGCACGGCTGGCCAGGCCATGCACTTGCAGCGCGTCGGTCGCATAGGCCACGCCACGGTTCAGCGATCCGATGACACACCACGGATGCCGTGTGCCCACCGCCTGGTTCTGCCGCGACGCGAGCACGGTCCCGCGCTCGGAATGCACGAGCGGCGTGTGGTCGATGTACTGGCTGACGTAGTACTCGTTGAGCCGCACGGCCGCATACGGCGCGAGCGCGAGATCCTGCAGATACAGCAGGTCGACATGCACCGGATCGGCGCCGGCGTTCTCGACCCGCACGTGCCAGAACCAGGCGGGCGCACCGGCCGCGAGCCGCAGCGCCACGCGGTAGCGCAGCCCTTGCCAATCGCCGGCGCCTTCGAACTCGCCGGCAGTGGCATCGATGTGCCAACGTGTCGGGCTGCGCGGCCCGAGCAGCGGTGTGGTCTCGACGCTCGACCCGAGACGGCGCAGCACCAGATTGGCGGGCCCGCCTTCCAGCGCATTGCCGACGAACAGGTTCACGACGATGTCGCCGAAAGCCAGACTGCGCAACGCGCCGTTGTCATGGCATTCGACGCGCAGTCCCGACGGGCTCGTCCAGCCCATCACAGGGGGTGGCTTGGGAACGGTCATGCGCGGATTGACCCGATGGCGCGTCGGGCGCTTCGTGGCGAGGCTCACAGTGTGCCTGCTTTGGCATCGCGATAGCCGCGCATGAACAGCGGCACCGAGAGCGAGTTGTCAATCACACGGGTGCTGCGGGTGTTGCTGGCCGACACGAAATCGCCGCTGCCGCTGAGTCGATCGCGCCCCGCCTGTGCGACCAGATTGAGCGCGAGGAACGCGTGTCCCCGATCCGGCGGTCTCCGACCGTCTTCGCGTCGAGGACCGCCTTCTCGCGTTCACGGTCGACGCACCTCGTCTCGATCGGGTCGAGCCCGTGGTCGAGCAGCTCCTCGCCTTTGCAGCGGCCGAACGGACCCTGCTGACCAAGCTCTCGCCGGTCGCGGCCGGTGAGGAGCGATCCAGAAGCCCGAGGCTCTCTCGAGAACGGAGAAGTCCAAGTGCAGAAAATCGCTGTCGACTCAACGAGTTACCCACACTTGGTTGTACTGCCCTGCACTACTTGTGCAGGTTATATCTGGTGGGCTGGGGTCACTTGAACTCACCTATGAAACTTCGCTGAAGTTTCCAGAGTTCCTGGGGAAGTTCCTGCACAATTCTTTGGTTGCACCGGTTCAAGTGAGTTTTCCCAAGCGAGCCAAAAATGAACCCGACAACAGGACGCTTGTCCCGACCATCCACAGCGTTGCGCACTGTATAGACGTCCAGCAAGTCGTAGAATGTACATGCCCATGAAAAAAGCCAGGTCTTCACACCTGGCTCTGTTCACCCGGAACCGATTCGGCTCTAGGACCGGGGCTCTCGCGAACACCAGCATGACTAGCAGTCTGCGAGTGTACTGCGTGAGCCGGGCGCTGGGTCAATTCCCTAGCTACTAACCACCATGCAAACCACGAAAAAAGTTGTTTATCGCAGCTCTGTCAAAGGGCAATTTGTCACTCCAACTTTCGCCGCAAAGCACCCACGCGAGACCGAACGCGAAGTGGTGAGAGTGCCGGTGACGACGCCGCCTAAGAAGAACGGACGTTGAACTTTGAGGGGCCTTCGGGCCCCTCTTTCGTTTCCCCAAGAAAACGAGACCTGAACATGGCAACGTGCTTCGTGATCCAGCCTTTCGACGCAGGCAAGTACGACAAGCGATTCACCGACATCTACAAGCCAGCCATCGAAGCCGCTGGGCTTGAAGCCTATCGAGTCGATCGCGATCCCCGCGTGCAGGTGCCGATCGAGTCTGTAGAGAAGGGCATCCGTCAAGCCGCCATCTGCTTGGCTGAAATTTCGACCGACAACCCGAACGTCTGGTACGAACTCGGCTTTGCCTATGCGGCGGGTCGCCCGGTGGTCATGGTCTGTTCACCTGAGCGAACGAAGTACCCCTTCGATGTGCAACATCGAAGCATCATCCCGTATCTCGCCGATTCGCCAAGCGACTTCGACAAGTTGAAGGCATCGCTGACCGAGAAGATCAATGCGCTGATCGAGCAAGGGAGCGGGCTCGAAGAGATCGCGGAAGCTGCCCCGACCAGCACGATCGAAGGTCTGTCTCAGATTGAGGTGATGGTTTTGGCGATCGTCGCCGGAGAAATTGGCGATCCCTCGGCTGTCAGTGTCATGAGTCTTGCTGAGAATGCCGGGGTTACCTCAGTGGGCTTCAATCTCGCCGTGCGCAAGCTTGTGAAAAAGAGCTTCGTTCTGCTCTATCAGGCCGAGAGCGACGACGGCCGATACAGCCACGACGCCTTACGAGTTGATGACAAAGGGTGGGACTGGATCATGGAGAATGAAGATCGCTTCGTTCTCTTGAAGCAGGTAGAGCAGAAGCGTCTTCGAGGGGGATATCCCCCCGTGGCGGCGCGGAAGCCGGACACGGGATTCAACAGCATGGACGATGACATACCGTTCTAGCGTTTGAGGGGAAGTCAACTGCGGTCAGGCCCCCTGATCACCATCGCTCCCATCAGTCGCCCGACAGTCGCAGTCAAGCCGGCCAGCTTCTGAACAGCGAACTTCGCATCACCGTGCGGCTCGCGTTCCTCAAGCAACACGCCATACATCTGCGATAGCGTCGCGTGCAGTGCCAACCAGTCATCAGCGCGAACGTTGATGACAACCCCTCGCGCGGACCGAAAGGCACTCATGTTTGAACCTGAGTGCCAGAAGAACGAGCTGCTGATTCGAGCTTGGTCAGCATCTGCACAAGCGACTTCGCATCCGATGCCGATGCCGTGTTGACCACTGACGGTTGCCCGTTGATGTTCACCGTCACGGTGTGGCTTGTTGACCCGGCTGCGGCCGGTGCAGGCGCGGGTGCGGGCGCTGGTGCAGGAACTGATGTTGGTGTCTTGACGCCCGAGCTGAATGTCGGCGTGCCGATGGGTGTGCCACCACCGAAGAGCGGCGTGCCTGCCCCGGTGCCATTGCCGTTCGACTTGCGACCACCTCCAAACTGCGGGTTCTCGACAACGTAGTCTTGCGCGTTCGGCGCGACGGTGTGAGTCGACGAAGAACCGATGCCGTTGAAGTAGTTCTGCAAGGCGCGGTTGTATGCAGCCTGATCGAACACGTAGCCATCGGGGATGTCCAACTTGCCGTCGCTGTTCGCCAGTGTGCCGAACCCACCGTTGATGCCGTTGCCGATCTGTTGGCTCGCATCAGTCGGCTTGGTGGTGCTGCGCGCGTTGTTCCGGTCGACCGAGCCCGAGGCAGAAGCCACGCGGTTGATGGCATCGGCGACGGCTGAGGCGCGACGACCGAGCGCATCTAGAGCGGTCTCGCCTCTCTTCGAGTTCGACACGATGCCATCACCGGCAGCGTTTGCGGCTTCCTTGATCTCCAATATGGCGCGTGCGACCTTCACGGCTTCGGGCTCAATGCCACGATTCGCGGCAGTTGCGGCAGCGGCGTATTGATCAAACGCCCTACGCAAGTCGGCGATGCTCACCGTCGTGTCGTTCGCGATCTGCCGCCATGACTCGGTGAACTTGTCGGCGGTCGATTGAAGCTCGGCACGTGTCTTCAGACCGAAGTTCTTCAACGCTTCGTCAAGACCTTGCACGCCGGGTAGAAGCGCGTCGATCTTGTCTTTGGCCTTCTGCATGCCCGCGGCCAATTGCTCGCCGCTGATGAGTCCCTGTTCGCCCAGTTCGACATAGCGAGCAATCACGGCATTGATCGCGCGTTCGGTACTCGCGGCGTCCAGCGCTTTGTTCAGACTACCGCCGATCACGCGACCGGCATCCGCACCAGTCACCCCGAGCTGCTTCAAGGTGTCGGCCAGCGCGTCAAGGTCGTTGATTGCGCTTGTCGCGGCCTTGGAGAACCCCGTCTTCAGTTCTTCGGTGCTGGTGCCCGCGCGGCGCAACGATTCGTCTGCAATCGAGTCGATCACGACCTTAAGCCGGCGCGCTCCCTGTTCACTCGAATCGAACGCGGCTTTCGCGTTCGTGGCAAACAGATTCAGATCAACGTCTTTCAGCGCATCACCGAGTGCGGCCTTGAGCTGGACGCCTGTGATCTTCCCTTGCGCAGCGAGTCGATCAAGTGCCGTGATTCCGTTGTCGATTCCGCTGATGTCGTTGAATTCAAGTTCCTTCGTGACTGCGGCCAGTGCGACAGAAAGCTCGGTGCCCTTCTGCCGTGCCTGATCGAAAGTGCCGATCAGCTTGCGCGACTGGTCGTTCAGGCCGAAAGCCTTCTCTTCGGTCAACGCGATCTGCTGTGCAAGCTCGGCATTAGCGGCGGCGTTGGCTCGGGCCGCATCGGCATCGGCCTTTGCGTTGCGCGCGATCTCATCACTTCTATCCTTGAAGCCTTGCAGCTTCGCGATCCCTTCGCCGATGTACGTTCCCACTCCCTTGAACACATCACCTAGCAGGCTGACAACGCCCACCACAGCGCCGATAGCGATGCCGATGCCCGCGATCCTGCTCGCTCCGGCCAAAAGCCCGGACACCGCGCCGCCGATCTGTCCGACACGCGCCCCAATGGTCGGCGCAACCCCCGCGGCTGTAGCAGCGTTTGCGGCAGTGGCAGCAGCGTTGGCGCGCTGTGCCGCGGTGTTCAACGCCAGCGCTTCGGTATTCAGGGCAACCGCGGCGGTCTCTTTGGCGATCGACGTGGCGGCGATGTCGATCGCGCGAGCCTTGTCGAAGAACACCTGAGCGAGATTGACGGCCGCATATGCGGCAGCGGCTTTGCCTGCGGTCGCGAGCAACCCGCCAATCGTCTCCAGGTTGTTGCCTAGAGCGACGATGATTCTTGCAGCGGCTGCGCTCGCGCCCGTGGCCTTGTCGACTTCGCCGACGTAGACCGTCCAATTGTTCGACAGGCTGGTCAGCGCGCGGCCGATCGTTGGGGGCAGTTGATCAAACTCCCGCTGCAACGCGGCCGACTGACCTTGCAGTGCGCTGATCACTTGGGCCGATGTCAAAGACCCGGCCTCGCCGAGCTTCTTGAGCTGTGCGGTCGTGACCCCGAGCCCGTCAGCAAGCGCGCGAGCCAATCGCGGCGCCTGCTCCAACACCGAGTTCAACTCTTCGCCACGCAATGTGCCAGACGCGAGCCCTTGGGAAAACTGCACAATTGCCGCGTTCGCCGACTCTGCGGCCTCTCCAGAGAGCTGCGTGGCCTGAGTGATGGTCTCGGTCAGGCGCAGCGCATCGGCAGTGCTCAGATTGAGCTGCTTGCCCGCAGCTATAAGCTTGGTGAACAGTCGGCCGACATCGTCAACCGCCGTGCCGGTGCGCTGTGCGATGTCAAAGACGCCTTGCAGTGAACTGGAGAACGCGACGCCATCACCGGTCGCGATCTTGATCCGCGCAGACAGATTGGTGAACTCGTCGGCCGTGTGCCCCACTTCACTTGCCAGGCTACCGATCAGGGAGCCACCGAGCGCCAGGCCCGCGACGTTGCGCAGCTTGTTCAGTAGCCCGTTGATGTCGCCGAGCCCATCGGCAACCTTCTTGTTCGCTGCTGTCTGCGCTTCGCCCGCAGTTGTAGCGGCGCTGGAGATTTGACGATAGGAGGCGGTTGCAGATGCAAGCTCGGTCTTCAGCGCGGCTTCGGCAATTGCGGCCGATCGCGCAGCGGCTGACGCTGCTGTCAGGGCCTCGTTCTTCTGCCGCAATGCGATCTGCGCTTCCAGAATCGCGGTCTTCGCCGCTCGCTCGGCGTCAACAAACGCTGCCTCGGATCGCGCGGTCGCCTCGGTCTCGATACGCAAGCGCGAGAGCGCTTCCTTCTTCTCGGCAAGCACCGTCTTTGAAGCGATCTGCTCGGCTCGCGATGCCGCCTCGGTCTCCCGTGCGGCGTTAGTCGCGCTCGACAGATCGGTAACGTCCTTGCGAAGCTGCGCGATCTGCTCTTCGCCAGTGACCGCGACACCGACGTTTAGGCGAACGTCCCGCTGATTGCCGCTTGCCATGATCAGCCCACCGTCTTCTCGACTTGCACAACCTTCGTGATGTCGCCCTGTGCGTTGCGAGTGATGGTGCTCTCGGTCTTGCGCTCGGGCATGGCGAGCAATTCAACCTGCACGGGCGCGGGTTGAACGTTGATCACTGGCGCGATCGATGCCCGGGCCTCGTGCACCATCATCATCACGTAGTCGCGAATGGCTTCCGCTTGAGCCTGCGTCTGAACGTGCACAGTGCGACAGACCCTTGCATCGCCTGTTCCGCTCCAAAGTTGAACGGGAAAAAGCTGGGCCGATGTGGCGCCCTTGTTCGCAGTCGTCGCCTGCGCTACCGCTCGTTCATTGAGCGCAAGCTGCGTCTTGAGAAGATTGCCTTGGGTTCCAATCAGATCGCGGGCTTCCAGTAGCAAGGCGTCGCGCGCGGCCTGCGCCTTGAACAGATCGGCGAGCCGCTTCTGATCGGCCTCGTCGCGAAAGTAGACCACGAACTTCTGATTCCCTTGGGTGATCGTAGAGGCAACCGCCATCTGCGGCGTGCCTGTCGCGGCCATGTAGCGTTCATGCGCCTTACGCAACTTTGCCAGGTCGGCTTCGGTCAGTTGATCGTCTTGCTGGTTTGGGGCTGGCATGAGTGCATCACCTGTAGTGCGCGCCAGCTCATTGATTCGAACTGCGCTGTTGATAGATCGACCTTGCGGGCACGGCCGATCAAGTGCCATTGATCCGACGCGAGCCGATACACCCGCACCTCGGACAGTGCCGCGCGATCCAGCGCAGAGCGCAGCGAACTCGGTTCGTCATCGATCCAACTCCACGGCTCGACCCGCAACGACTCGGGCGGGCGACGGGGCGCTCTCGGCTTCGGAGATCCCTTTGATCCGTAGAGCCAATGTCGCCGGCATGGGGGTTGCGCGGCCGGCTGCATCACGCGGTCACTGCAAGGATGATCTCGGGCCGCGCGTCGCGCCGCCGCGTGATCTGCTCCCCAAACATCTCCGAGCTTTCGATCAGCGCCTCTTCCTCGACTTCGAGTCGATCGAGTTCCGCGGCGATCGCAGCGAGTCGGGTCGTGCGCTCGGCGGGCTTCAGACCAACGGGGATGATCGCCTTGTTCTTCAGCAGTGTTGCGAGTACAGCCTCTTCGCCGAGCAACGCGACGAGCAACGGACCAAGATCGACACTGAAGGGTGCAACGCCGTTCACTTGGCCGATCGGCAAGCTGCCTTGAACGTGAAACGGAGTCGGAAACGCGCCAGCGGCAGAACGCTCCAGCTCGCGAGACAACGCCTCGGACCCGAGCGCGTGCAGATGGTGCACCAGTCCCCTGATCTGCAATTCAACGTCGCCGCGCCAGAGTGGTTGCCCTTGAAGCGTCCGCTGTTCCGCTTGCAGCGTTGCGATCTGCTCGCGCAGAGCGGCGATATCGTTGGATTGGGTCATGCTGCCTCAGGGAACCGTAGTGCGTAGGTGTTCAGACGCTCCATCAGCGCGGCCGATTCGGCGACGATTGCGGCCTGAGCGTCGGCGTCTTGCCGCGCTTTGACCAGACTGGATTGCGCAGCGATGAGCTTGCGCAAGGTGTGAACGTCGACGTTCGACAGCTTCAGCGCCTCTGCCGGGTACGCGGCCAGCTCGATGGGGTTCGACTTCAGCAGTCGGATCGCCTCGTCGCTCTTCGAAACGCGCACGAGTTCCGCGCGCAACGACTCGACTTGATTCGCACCGAACCGCACCAGCTCGGCGCGGCTCGCGTAGTCCGCGCGCATCCGCTCGTGACCGGCGCGCAGCGCCTGCAACTTGTCCAGGTTGATCCGCATCACGGGGTCGTCGTGTTGACCAACTTGATCACTGCGCGCGGATTGCGGCAGATGTGAATCGGGTTCGATTGCGCTTCGAGTTCGTAGCCGCGACCCATTGGCATGGGTTCAGACTTGGCGTACAGCGGCAGACCGATCGTGTTGACGGTCTCGTTGTAGTCGGCGGGTGCCCAATGCGACTGGAACAGATCATCAACACCCAGCGGCACCAGATAGGCTGTGTCCGGCTCCACCCACGTCAGGCCCACGGCATCGCGCAACTCTTCAAATTGCACCTTGCTGACTTGAAAGTCGCCGCGCACGTCGTCCCGCATCGCGGTCGCAGCGTTCCAACCCGCAAGGGTCTGAGCGATCGAAGCGTTGGCGCGCAGCGCGTCGAGGAAGCTCGCCGACGAGTAGGCAAGCCAGCTGGTCGGCTTCGCATCGCCGAGTTCGGCCTCGCTGCGGCGCTTCGCTTCGGTGACGCGGTTGGGCACGTTCAGGCTTGACGAGGTGAGATCGATATTCAGCACCTGTTGACTGATGCCGAAGAACGCATACAGGTCCAGGAGGGTAGTCGCGCCGTCAGCGTCGAGGATCAAACCCTTCAGAGCGCCCATGCGCAACCATTCGTTCGTCGATTCGAGATTGCGACCCATCTCGCTCAGCTTCCGATCGCGCACCTGTGTCGCGGTCGTCGGCCCCATGCCACCGAACTCCCGAACGTTCTGCACGCTGTCGGCCAGCACCGCGCCGCTTGTCTTGAGGTGAACCGCTTCGAACTCGAATGCCTTGCGGCTTGCGGTCCGGTGCGGATGTCCCGGCGCGCCTCTCGGGCTCGACTGGATCAGCGTGATCAGTCCGTCGATCTGTTCGATCAGCACCTTCGTTGATGCGATGCCTTGCTCTTTGAAAAGGCGCGCGTTCGAAAGCACGCTCGGCTTGTACTGATCATTGATGACAGCGGTCAGTGTCTCGAAAGTGAAGTCAGCAGCGTTGAAGATGTTCGACGGCATGGTGGTTCCTGTAGTGAAGTCAGAGAGTGGTTTGGGTGGTGCGAAGCCAGGCTTGGTGCTCTGCTGCCCGCACGTAGCGGGTTTGTCGGAGTCCGATTCGCAGGACTTCAACGGGGATTTCGCCGCGCAGCCATCCGGCTTCGTACAGCTCGGGCGTTAGCCCCGCCTGCGGCGCTGCTGCTCGCAGCTTCCAAAGACCGGGGGTCTCTGTCTGTTCGGCTTCGCGTTCAAATCTCATGGCGCCGATCGTGCAACGACCAAGGGCAAAACCCTCTGCGGGAAAATTTCACAACGGGTCAGAATCGGTCAGAAGCGGTCGTGACGATCGCGCTTCACTACCATCGGCGCACGCCATCTCGACGAACAGGGAACCAAATGAAGATCACTGCCCTTCTGCTCTGCCTCGTCGCTGCCGCTGGCATGTACGTTCTCGCAGTGACAACGAGCGGCGATATGAACGTGGCTCAGGCTGTCGCCAGCCTGTTTGTCCCCGCGGCCCTGCTGATCGTTATCTTGCTAGCGCTAGGGATTCGGAAAGCCGTCGTCTCGGGATGGCGGGCGACGCGCCGTGTCAGCACCGAGACAGTTGGCGCCACTGCCGGTGAGTTGGCGCGTGCGGCGCGCAGCGTCAACACCGAATCGGTTGGCGCCGCTGCTGGTGAACTGGTGCGTGCAGCCGCTTCGCAGCGTGACAGATTTGCTGACGCATACAGAAAAGCACGCGACCGCAAGTGAATAGAACAGGTTCATATTTCAGAACCCGAAAAACTCGCGACCCTCGGGCCTCTTCGTCCCCGCGTCGCTCGGCGACGTGGCAGGGTCCCCGGCGCGATTTGTAGACTGCAATCGATCACGCGCGCTGCCCTGCCCACCCCTGCGGCTCGCGCGTGATCTACAGCCTCGCGCAGCCTCAGTGCACTGACCCCGTGGGATCGACGCCATGCACATCTTTTGGGAGTGCGATGACCCATTGCGTTGCAACAGTAGCGAACTCAAGCAAACCCTTGTCATTCACTTCGGCGAGACAGTGAGCTGCTGTGCGCTGTGCCTCTTCTGTGCTGTCTGGCGATGCGTCTAGGTACTCGACCCACGCTCGCGGTTCCTTCGCCCTACATGCAATCTGCATCGGTCCGTCACCGTGCACGCTCTCGACTGCATCAGCGATCGCAGTTCGAAGCTCCGAGCGCACCGCCATCGGCGGGTGACGCACGATCGCGAGCACAAAGGGTAGCGCCGCTTTCGGCAGTGTGAGCGCGCTAAGCGCAATCTGTTCAATGCGATCCATCTTGATTCCTAGTCTGTAGAGTAAAAGTCGTCATGTCAGTGATGTCAGTGATGTCAGTGAAAATCTCACCCGCATTCCCACAACCATGCGGCAGGGTTAAACCCATAAGAAGGGGCGAAAGTTGCGGGTGGGAAAACCACTGACATCACTGACATCACTGACGTTGGAGAGCCCTTGCGGCCTCAACCTGCTGGCTATAGGTCAGATCGGCTAGTGAATAGACTCGCTGCCGACGACCGCGGATCAACCATTGCCCTTCGGCCGCGTCTGGGTTGCGAACGATCACGTAGCCAACCCGACCCATCTTGTGAGGCACCGTGCGACGGTTGCTCCGGTTCACCAGCTCGGCGCAGATGTCCACGTGATCCGGGTGCATCCCGCCCATTTCGGCCAGATCAGAGATCGTGAAGGCGCGCTTGTTCGGCAGTAGGTCGATCAGGTCGCGCAGTTCGTTGTTCTCGGGCGCTTCACCGCTTTGCACCAGCACCCAGAATGCGGCGGTCTTCTTGGGGGGCGCTTTGGGATCGAAGCCCGACAGATCGACGTTCCGAAGGTAAGCCGCAACGTGCCCATTGCCTTCGGTCGCGAACCAACTATGAAGACCAGTCCAATAGTCTTTGGAGAAGTCGCCAATCTTGCGATCCGACCAAGCGACGTAGTGCCGTCGATCGTCTGCCGGCAGGTAGAGCCCGTCGCTTCGGTGGTTCGTCGTGATCACCAGGCCCAGAACGTTTGGGATGTAGTGCTCTTTGATGTTCTTTTCGTCGACTCGAAGAACATCCGGCGGCGTGACGATCAGCGTTTTGCAATGCTCATAGAACTGGAATCGGTTGACTTCGCCTTGATCACGAGCTTCGCTCACGCGGACAAGCACAGCCTTCACCCATCCGTTGAAACGGCCGACAAGTTGATTCGGGTTGATCTCCTGCGCGTTCCATGATCCGATTGCGTGGACTACGGGAACCAAGATGGAGTCTTTGCCGATGCCCATATCACCGCCCAACACCAGAGCGTGATTGATCTTCTCGCCCGGTCGCTGGACTCGATGCGCAAACCATCGAATGATGTGATCCGCATCCTCGGGGTACACGCGGCGTAGATGATCTAGCCAGCGCTCGGCCTTGGTTGCGTCGCCCGGCATCGGTGATGGTGCGCGGTAGAGGTTGAAGACGCGCATTCCCTTCTGCGTCACCCATCCACCTTCGTGCATCACGCGGTCCAGGACCAGTTGCCCCTCTGCCGGATGCCACGTCATCTGCTGCACCGCGCGGTGTGCGTCGAGATAGCCTGAAGGCTTCATCGCCTTGCCCGTCACCGGGTTCGCAGGCCAGTCGGTCACATTGTTGTTGACGGACGCTGCCGGCCAAAGTGCGCGCGTGGCAATGTGCAGATAGGTATGCGACGGCAGATAGGCGTAGAAGCTGTCGCACGACTCTCGCTCCCCCTTTCGTGTACTCACCCAGCCGCCATCCTCCTTGGCCCAATAGAGAATCGACGCAAGAGTCAGCGCCGAAGGGTTGAACGTGCCCCAAAGGTATTCGGATTCATCTCGCGTGTAGCGGCTGTCGCGAGCCGAGTGCGCGTGCCAAAGCTCGTTAGCCTCAAGTGGGTAGCCGCGCCTTGCCAGGTCTTTTAGTGCCTGCCCGACGTTCACCCAAAGTTGTCTATCGCTCGCGCGCTTCTCCGCCAGTAGCGGCATAGCCGATTGAAGATCGGCGAGCGTTTCGGCGGTTGTTGTCGACGCAATCGCGTCAATCGGGTCGGAGCCTTCCGCGGCTGGCCTGTTGCCCGCATGATCCTTCGAAAATCGCTCTCGGAGGATGGCAGTAAGCGCGGCGTTTGGTTCCCCGATCAGTTCGTCATAGCCCCATAGAGACCAGTCCGGCAGCGTGTTGCCCGTGAAGGTCACAAAACCCGCGCTGCTGAAAACCTCCACGCCAAAGAGTGATTCGGTGGCTAGGCACTTAAGGTTGTGCCCGAGCGATCCTCTGATGAACAGATGAACGCCAGCGCCGGAGGGCGACAGCTCTGCATATGACTCTTGGCAAGCTGCCAGCACGGCAGAGTGAATCTCGCTGTCGCTAACGCAGTTGTCGAAGTCGATCACCGAGACATCTGAGTCCGGAAGGATCGCGATGCCGATGCCATCGGCTCCGAGGCTCTTGCACGCCTTAAGCGCGCGGCTGTAGGTCACAAGGCGGGCGCGATCGTCCGCCGATCCCTGCTTGCCGTGTCGCTGCATGCCAGATGCATACAGAGGCACCTTTCGAACTTTGCCGGTGGCCGTGTCGACGACCTTTTTCCAGCAAAGCCAAATAGACAAGTTGCGCAACGCCAGGGGTGGCTCACTCGGTGAGCTATGTGCGATAAGATCCAAGTTCTCATTCCTTTGCGCCCCGTTCTAGCGGGGCGCTTTTCTTGGTGCGGTGCATTTCGCAGTTGCGATATGACCTTCCGATGCATGTGCGAAATGCGTTTCGCATTGGCCCAATCGCAGAGTTGTCGGCAGGATGCGGGCTCCAACTACCGGAGCAATCCACATGAACGAAACCTTCAAACTCATCGCGGATGCAGCTTTCGACGCCGCCGTCAAAGCGGTGTGCCCGAACTACATTCCGAACGAAGCTCTTCGGCGCGCTATCGCGACTCTGTGGGATCAGAAAGCGCAGGTCGCTCCGAAGATTCAGCGGGCAACGTGAGCGCTCTCATGCCGCCACCTTCTGCGATGCGGCGACGCGCTGCGCGACCCATTCCTCGATTGCGGTAGAGGGCCACGCGACCAATCGACTCCCGTCGAACGGTTTCACCGGCGCGGGAAAGGTGCCGTTCCTGATCGCGTCATAGATGGTCGAACGTGGGCAACCGGTGATCTCGATCACGCGAGGCAGGCGAAGCAAAGTAAGCATGGTGGCAGCTCCAAAGGCATAGGTGGCTTGATCCACCTAGCCCCATGCTCGGAGCTAACGACTAGAGCGTTATCGATGATGCAAGCGGAGTGGTTCGCCTGCTCTTCATCGCACTCCCCGCAGATTCCGCTGCGGGTCAGTCGCACTTTTGTACAGCAGTGCGCACTGGGATTATGTCGGACTTGTTGGGAACTCGTCAAACGCCCTCGGAGCCGGCCCGCGCGAGCTGAGGCAGCGGCACGACTTCGCCGCCCTTGCGCAACTTGTCCAAGTAGTCGGCCCACGTCTGCATCATCTTGCGGCGCTGCTCCACAAACTCGGTGCGGTTGTACGCGCGCCCCAAGCCATCACGCACCGAATGCGCGAGCTGCGCTTCGATCACGGATTCATCGACGCCCAATCGTTCGGCGAGCATGGTGCGCGCCATCGCACGGAACCCGTGGCCGGTCATCTCGTCTTTGGGGAATCCCATTCGACGCAGTGCCGACAACACGGCGTTGTCACTCATCGGCCGATCTTCTGCACGGGGGCTCGGGAACACATATCGACCTTGACCGGTGAGCGGATGAAGCTCGCGCAATGCCGCGACCGCTTGCGTAGCAAGGGGCACGATGTGAGCTGACCCACTGACCTTGCCTTGAACAGTCCGCTTCATCCGATCGCTCGGGATCGTCCACAGTCCGGCGCCCAGATCGAACTCGACCCATTCGGCTTTGCGCAGCTCGCCGGGTCGCTGAAATACCAGCGGTGCAAGTTGCAACGCCACGCGCGTCATCGGTAGGCCCCTGTAGTCGTGAATCGCACGAAGCAGTTCACCCACGCGCTTCGGGTCGGTGATCGCAGCGTGGTGCGTCACAACAACCGGCATCAAAGCATCTTGCAGCACCGTGGCAGGGTCGCTCTCGCAGCGGCCCGTCGCGATGCCGTAGCGGAACACTTGCCCGCACGCCTGCCGGATTCGGTGTGCTGTCTCGATGGCACCGCGAGCTTCCACGCGCCGCAAACAGGTCAGCAACGCGGGCGCTTTGATGGTGGCGATTCCATCGCGACCAAGCCAAGGGAAGATGTCTTGCTCCAAGCGGATGCGCGTTCGGTCTGCGTGACCGGCGCTGACCTTGTTCGCATGGATGTTGACCAACCATTCGCGCGCAACGAACTCGAAAGAGTCAATCGGGGGCAGTCCCGCATCGGCCAAGCGGTCCGACTCTCGTTCGCGCGCCGCGGCTGTCTTAGCAGCCTTGCGGACGTTGCTGGGGTCGGTGCCCGCACTGACGTGTCGGCGCGCTTCATCGGCCTTCTTGCGAGCTAGCGCTAGACCTGTGTCGGGGTAGGTGCCCAGGCTCAGGTTCTTGCGCACCCCGTTGATCGTGTAGTCAAGGCGCCAGCCGTGCGACCCGCCCTTCACGAACAGCCGCAGATACAGCCCGTCGCCGTCGCTCAATCGCTTGCGCGGGTCGCCGGGCTTGATTCTTCGGATCGCGGCATCGCCGGGGATCAGGTCGCGGGCCATGCAGGAACTTTCGGAGTCCAGATGCCCGGATTATGCAGTTCCTGCCGAAGTTCCTGCGTGACAGTCCGGTCTTCGTCGGAAGTTCCTGCACTTCTTCGGACAAAGAAAAAGCCCTAAGTCTTTGATTACTTAGGGCTTTTTGTACTTCCTCGAATGTCCTCGGAAGTGGTTCTGGTGGAGCTGGGGGGAATCGAACCCCCGTCCGAAAGCCATTGCCGGGCAGATCTACACGCTTAGCTGACTGATTTGGTTTTAAAGCCGCGGGTCGCGCAGCAGCACGCTACCCGCATTTCGATTCACTAGATTTAGCCCTGTGAAGAGTGACCCAACTCAGGGCGAGCCAATGTGTATGACCTCGCAGTCTTCAGGTTACCCCTCAGACCCAGCCCATCGGCCAACTGTTGCGAGGCTCACCGGTTTTAAGCGGCGAGGGCGTACGAAGAGTCGTTCGCAGTTACTTTGTTTCCAGTGGATTTA
>Ga0307517_10003262_pt1 | contig 25369 bp, 18 predicted proteins | sample 23_EM_MG_FD_194515 | JGI IMG/M metagenome (GOLD analysis project Ga0307517, IMG submission 194515) | Populus trichocarpa ectomycorrhiza microbial communities from riparian zone in the Pacific Northwest, United States - 23_EM | ecosystem: Host-associated > Plants > Roots > Unclassified | place... | reverse complement strand
CGGCGTAATAATACATCACTCATAGTCTGGCTACCCCCCCCCCCCCCCCCCTATCCGTAGCCATACCCGGCTATCCCCCTCATTTTTTCCCTCATATCCACGGTAGAGCTCCCCAATACCTACCACCTGTAGCTCCCCCTATAGTCCTTTCCTACATCCCATAGTTTTTTAATACCCCTCTAGCCCCCTCTATAATCGCTGCCCTCTGCCAATATGCTGGCTAGATAGAGCATGTGACTGTACTGATAGAGGCATAGCGTGTCGGGCCCGGCGATCATAGGAAAGGTCGGTAGTCGGGTAGTTGCCCAACACAGAGCCATGTCCACCCGCCCCGTGCTGACCGGCTCGTTGGCGTTACCCCCCTTGTCCCTGTAAAGCCCCCAGACAGTTCTGAACAGTGAACCAAGCAGAGCAGAAGAGGTGCTATTTCTATCCAAGATTCTAAGATTGTTCAGCTTAATTCATTAGTTAAAGACTAAATTTAGTTAGATACCCCAATTCACCAACACGAGGCCCTTGGCGAGGAAGTTGTTAGGAAGGATCTCAGCCTGGTAGGCGACCAACATTTGAGGCGCGTCAGGGCTGTAGGTGGTGTTGTAAAGGGAGATGGGGGGCAACGGTCGCATTTCTGGTAGCCTTGAATTCGTAACCCGCTAGGAGGCCTTGGTGGACCCCTTGACCAACTCCCCAAGCCCCGCTTAGGACTGCCACCTCCCCCGTTGGGCCTCATTTCCGCTAGGTTGTAGTTGAATACGCACCCCCGGTTGCTGTCCTGGCTCGAACTCCTGTCCGGGTTGAGGGCTCGTAAGAGTGTTTGTCCAAACGCGCTGCGGATAAAACAGCCATTGCCACAAGATGTGGAGTGGCTCACCGGATGGAGCCAGAAGGAACACATGGACAACAGATAGCACAAAGATACCCACCCCTTCTTTCCTTCTTTCCCCGATCCGGTACATACCGCCTGAGATAATACTAAGTGGTGAGGGCAAGTAAACAAACTCCCTTCGATCAAAGGCCGAGGACAAAGCAACCGAAGAACTTGGTGCCGCCAGCCGAGACGGCAGGAGCCTCCACAAATCCTAAGCAGATCGAGCAACAGGGAATAACACTCGGGACCGGTTAGATGAGAGGCGGCTAGGGCTGCGGTGTTGGGAGTGCTGAATCCGGACGCTAGAGGGGTTGCTGGGGCTGCGCCAGGGTGAGGGCAGCTGCCGGGGGTGTAGTTTGCGGGGGTCGGGTTGCGTGGTTTGTTTGACCCGCTCGGTCTTGGGTCCGCTTTTCCTCTCTATATCAGTCCGACCCTTCTGAGATACACGTTGCTGGATCTGACTGAATTCGATTGGGCTGCTATTTCTGTTGACTGAAGCAATTTGTTTATTTTGTCGAGTGAGATCTTGTGAGCTGACGGGCCGCGTCAGACATGAGATGGTAAATTACCGGTAGTTGAGATGGCGTCCAAGGGCCCCCAATCCAACCACCAGGACAAGACTCCCCTTTGTGAATTTCACATACCCTAGGCCTATGGGGCTAAGCTTTCTAGTCACCCCATACGATCTCCGATCCAGAAAATTCCGTGGGAAGAAACGCCGGTAATGGGGCTCCGGTGACATTGCGAATCGCCGGCGTTTAGTGATGTAATCGATAGCATGGCCTTGGGACATCGAGAGCAGCTATATATCTGGGATTAATTATCTCTCGCTGACGGACAAACAATAATAAGTTGGAAGTCGGAGAAGTTGGAGCAGGGAGAAAAGGAAATAAGTCGGGGTGAAGAGACGAGAAGCGAAGAGAAAGGGAGAGACAGGGAGGGAAGAGATTACCAGTGGTTAGGTGTGAAGCGAAGGAGCTCGGTGGATGTTATTGTGGAAAGTGTGAGAATGAGAAAGAAGGAAGGAAGGCGGCAGTTTTTCAGATAAAAGGATTCCTATTTTCCCATCGGTGCGATGTTAGAATTGGGATTAAGACATCCACCTCCAACATAAGAGTACACGTAAACTCAGCAGACTGTTTCGATCGACAGTGAAAACGTGGTGTGAAGAGCAAAGCCACATTCAGGAGTGGATAGGCATTCCCGCAGTCCTTCTCGGTAAACAGTGTTGCGGGAGCTGGTCCACTCCTCTCCGCATAGTCCTAGGATAGGAGACCACTTGCATGGAGTCTTGGCGACAGGAAGGATATGCTTGTAGCCTTGCTGCGGGAGGATTGTAGGGGAACTAAAAGTCAAAGAAAGTATGTGCGAGGAGGAAAAGCGACGGTCTCACCCATCTACAAGTTGCTTACCACGTCACCACATCTTAGACTAACCAATCCATAGATATGTGTACGAGTATAGCAAGGTATTGGTATCTACTAAACTGCCAGCAACTGCGATTCACGTGATGTCACTAAATCAAGTTAGGCCCGACTCCCGATTCAAAATACCGTACAGTACATTTTCACCTATTATTATCGCAAAAACTCGATAGATCCACTATCGGGGATCTTAACATGAGTCACCTTCTAAACCGCAATATGTTTAGGAGAATTGGTTGATAAAATTGCTAATATAAGTTAATGAGATTCTGTAAGTTTGGCCTCCTCAACCTATACCCTGTCTGGAAAACAATATTCCTTCTGGGTGTGTTTTGTCTCTGATCGGGGTGATCAGAGGTCGATGGGCTTTAGTGGATCTATTGAGTTTTTGTGGTAGTGTTATGGTATAAATTTGACTTTCTTGCGGTTTTCTTGCTTACCTGCGAATAACAGACTAAAAAGCTAGCCAGTCATGATCTTGGCTTTGGGGGCGTGTGTTTCTGCAGGGGTAGCGGTTGCCTAGGCTTGGCGGACAGGAGTGTCTAGGTAAGTTAGGCCCTTTGGCTTCTCTCACGCTTTCTTCCCCCTCCCTCCCACCGCGACGAGGAGGGAGATATACAGCACAACGGAGGAACTATTTTAACTGTAGTTTAAGGAAGGAAAATTGGGCCTGTACCTAGTCAGTCGGACAACCTGTGAGGTTGGACTTTCTTTGTGACGGGAACTTTCTGTCTTTTGTGCGGTTTTTTTTTTGGGTTGGTTCGTGAAGTAGTCCAGTGAGTTTGAATTGATCGTGACTTGTGTGGTTTTCTTTTCTACTTGAGGTTTCTTGAAAGTGACAGTTGTTTTCCCCTACTTCTCCCCTTCCGTAAGGTAGATACTACGTACGAGCCAAGACTTTTCACTATCCGGAAATCCCATCTGGGAAGAGAAATACCACAAGCCATGATCAATTCAACTCTCCTAAGCTAATTGACAAATCTTCCACCCGGAAGAACACAGAGGGAAAAAAATCTAAGCGAAAAAGAAAACCCAACCTTGCCTGGTTGCCCGACTATTTAGGTACCGGTGATCCTCCTCTCAGGCCTTCTTCTGGTTGCACGCTCTCCCAAACGTCTTCCTTTGCCCGTTGTCTGAAAAAAAACCGCTGCTGTTGTCGTCGCAAGGAAAGAAAGAAAAGAAAAACTGTCCTTATGTCCACCCCCCTGTTAGCCAAGACCTAGAACAACCACCCCTGTAGTAAACGTGACACCCCTGCCCACCATTTAACACAAGCCCAGCGTGCAAGTACTTCCCTTCCCAAGCAAAGTCATACAAGTACTTGTACCATGATTCATGACCTACTATCCATGCTTTCTAAGTCATCTACAGGCTAGCTCAAATATGCAAAAGAAGTAAAGCCAGATTTCTCCCCCACAGTACGGTAATAGTCTTGGCTATCTCACTCTGAGTTATGAGTATCCAGTAGGTGCCGACTTTAACTCTGGCACTTCACGGTAACTAATCTTCTAATTATTTCCACAGGGGGGTTATCCGGCGTGCTTGACTGCGGGTGTTATTATCTCAACCTTGTTTTCAGGTTTACTTTCGCAAGTGGCTGCGGTATTCAATAGTCTTACTACTATTGCTTGGTTAACAGGCGGTGTTTCACACCGACTACCACGCTCTCAGGAGGTTATCGTAGGCCCAAATACTAAGTAATTCCAAAATTGACTATGAATGACAAGGATGTTATTAAGTTATTACATTCGCTCACGGCGGGATTAAATTGTGAGGTGAGTTACCCCGGAGGCGCAGGTAGATACTAGTAGATGCAGGGCGCAATCGAAGTATGATAGGAGGATACCGTATTTTCTCGTGTTTTACGGTTTTTTGCCAAGCCGGTGCCTGGAGTCTGAAATGGGCCCTCAAATTCCCCCAGCCAGCATAGTAACCAAGGTGTGGGTTTTAGGAGTCTACAACAATGCGGCTGAGTGATCGTCTGCAAGGGTTGTGTGCCCAATCTTGGGCAAAAACCGGTCTTGGCAAAAAACCGTATAACGCGAGAAAATACGGTATATCAAAGTTCTGGATTGAGGGATCGGTTCGCATTGCATGGTTGACAATAGTGAGCCCATTGGTCCTAGGGTATTTCGTAGTAACAGGGCTCATAGTTTGGGTGTGGGGAGAGGGAGGCTCTCCGGTTGGATCCCACAAATTCTTGCTCTCTCGGCTCAAAACGCAAACCCACTGTGGGTAGATCGATGGTTTGAATAATAGCGGGAGAGAGAGCTAACTCTGGTCTCCACAAACTGCGCAACGAAATTAAAAAGATCAGGGGTCATGTGGCATGGCTCTGGCTTTAAGGCCCCTAAAATATTAAGAATGGTGGATTCAATTCATTCTACCGGTACATAAAACCTTCGAGGAAGCCGGCAACAACACAAGCAAAGGAACCAGTGGCATATAAGAAATTCTCTCCATACATGTACTAGTAAATGGTAAACATATGAGAAGTTAATATTCAAGAAAGAAAAAGAAACGAAATAACGTCTTAGCTGGGGTGCGTCTGGATGCGATGCAAATCTGACTTCTGGCCGCTGCTGTTGACTAGGATAAGAACTAGGTACCGGTATACAACTTCGGGGATGTCCTTCATGTACGGTATACAAGGGTATCCTCCGTCTAGCGAGGGGCTTGGCGACCTGCTTGGGAGTCCGAAATTTGATTTTGACTAGACTAGCGATTCATTGACGCCGGTTCATACAGAAGTAGGATTTGATCAATTCAACTGTGAACCAGACGCAGCAGGGGAGATTCGATATATATCCGTTGCCCTTGAGACCGGTCGTATTGGCTGAAGGTGACAACTACTTGGACAGTCAAGCTCATCAAGATGAGATTCTTAGCGTGGAGGCAGCTAGGGAGAACATAGACCCTGTAGGTGAGCGGCACGCTAGGCGAGCGAAAGCCCGGGGTGGTGTTATGGAGAGATATGGGGGCAAACACTGCTTTTCCGGCACCCTCTGACTCATATCGTAGAGGATCCATCCCACTAAACGGATCTTCCGGATGACAAAGGGAACCAACATTCCAAGGATAAATATCAAGAAAAGAGGAAGTCTCCCGAATGGGCCAACGGATATGATGAAGTAGATGGCACTAATCCACTCTCATCCCTTATTAGGCTTTCACTTGTAGCCAAGGAAAGGGGAAGAACATACAATTCCAATCCAGAAGCTTCCTTTGTTAAACTGAGCTTTGGGATTGGTCAAGAACCTCCTTAAAATATTACGAGGCCAAATAGCTACTTGATAGTTACTAACTTACATTTCACTATTATATAAGTCAATAAGCGAAGCAAGAAGCGCTTACATAGTCTGTCATTCTACTGTTCGAGATCAAGTTATATGCCCCCTTCAATCTTGAACTGAGTGTCGGGATTGGTGATACACATGGGGTCAAGTGAAAATAGCACCAGACCAAAGAACCGCTAGAGTATTGCTCGCTTTATTTCGCTATCACACGAGTCAAAAAAAAGAAGCAAGGAATACTTACATAGCATTTCCGTCTTACCGTTTGAGGTCCATTTACATACTCATAATCGGCACCGGCATAACTTCCTGCCCTGAAGCACGGTGGATTCCCGGAACAACCCCAATACCACTACTCAAGCCCCAACATCTATCGGAACCTGTATGTATGGGGGCTTTTCCAGCACTAAGGGAGATTTGGGGGGGGATGGGGGAACCATAAGGAACATTCTGCCTGTGTTCCCACAGCCGCTCGGCAGAAGTCTTTGTGGGACATATACTTGTACCATATTAGTAATGCACCCTCACAGTGGGGAAATGATTGGATAGTAATTGCGCCACAACAAGCCACATCGCCCCGGTTTCTTCAGCTGTAGTCACAGCGTGTTTGTTCCCAAGTCTTCGTACAAATCACTGCACCGTTTCGACATTTGACCAACACTTTGGCTAAGATATCATGGCCCAAATTTCATATTCAGTCAGCATGGGCGATCAGAATGCCCACTCCGGCAATATAATAGGTAGTTTCAACTACAACATCTATAAGTCCGACGAGGATGCGCAAATTATGCGATGGCTGTCTCCTCTCGAGCCAAGTAATAGACACCAAGGCGTGCGGACCGACCGGTTCGACGGAGTAGGGGATTGGTTTTTGGAAACGGGAGAGTTTCGGGAGTGGAGGAGGGGTGAGGGTGGAGCCGATAAGGCTGTCTTGTTTTGCTCCGGGAATCCGGGAGTGGGAAAGACATATATAAGGTAGGAGGTGGAGTTCTTTTAAAGAAGCAATTAATACTAACAACTAGAAACACTAGCTCCTTGGTGATTGACAGCCTGTGCGATCAGCCGGGGGAGGAAAATGTTGCTGTTACAGCCTTCTACTGCGACTTCCTTTCCCAGCAAGAGCAGACAATCGCGAACATTATAGGCGCAATTCTGAAGCAGCTGGTGGGCAGAGGAGCCATCGCGGAGGATCTACGGGAGGCCTTTCAAAAAGCGAAGAAAGAGGTTGGTGGTAGAGGGCCGCGACTTGCGGATCTAATGCGGATGTTGAGGACTACTATTGCTTCACTACCCGGGGTTTTCATCTGCATTGACGCATTGGATGAGTGTTTACCCAAGTTCCTACCGGAGCTTCTCGAGTCTCTGAGAAATCTTGTTCGAGAGTCTCCTAGCACGAGAATATTCCTCACCGGGAGGCCCCATGTTCGGGAAGATATTCAAAGATATTTCTCCAAGGTGGTTGTGATACCCATCAGCCCTAGCACGGATGACATTCGGAATTATGTGGAGATGAGGTTAGATAGGGATCCCGAGCCAGAGGCGATGACCGACGATTTACAGGCGGATATTGTGAGAGTTATCCTAGATAAGATATCTGATATGTGAGTAGGGTCATTTCGCATTTCCACTCCATTTCCATGCCATTAGTGGTGTATACTAACCAAAAGTCTCGTCTAGATTCCTCCTTGTTTCGCTCAACATCGACGCCATTCTAGGCGAGGTGACAATTCGCCGGAGAAGAAAGAAACTTGAGGAGGTGACACTTGGCGGTGGATTAAGTGATGCCTACACGGCAACCCTAACGCGACTAAAAGCCCAGAAAGGGTATAAATCGGTGCTCGGGTTGAAGGTCCTGATGTGGGTGGTGTATTCGGAACGGCCGTTACGAGCCAATGAGCTCTGTCATGCCTTGGGGGTGGAGATAGGATCTACTGATCCTGATCTGGAAAGCGTTCCTGCGTTACGGACACTCGTATCATCTTGTCTTGGCCTTGTCACGGTTGAGGTATCTTCATCCACAGTCCGACTGGTGCACTTCACTCTTCAGGAACATCTCTCGCGCGATTCAACCCTATTCCGTAATCCTCACTCAGAAATTGCCGAGGTTTGCCTGACATACCTCAATTTTCGATGTATCAGGAATCTTTCTCCAACTCTTGGCTCAACCCCGGCAACAACTCCCCTTCTAGAATATGCGTCTGTATACTGGGGGATGCATATGAGAAGGGAGATGACGGAAAATTCTAAAATACTTGCACTAGAGCTTCTCAATAGATTTGATGAGCATATATCCACTCAACTGCTGTTATTACACTGTAATCGAGACCGTGGCGGGGGACCGTACTTTGATGAATTCAGAGGACTTACGGGATTTATAGGACTCCACGGAGTAGCATTTCTCGGGATTGCGGGGATAGTGTCTGCTGTATTGGAGATGCAGGAATGGAACATTAATTCATGTGATTGCATGGGGATGACGGCTCTCACATGGGCAGCTGCAAGAGGGCACTCACAGGTGGTAAAGATGTTTCTGGGACGGGAGGACGTCAACCCCAACCAGGCAGACACCATATATGGTCGGACACCACTCTCGTGGGCGGCTGAGAATGGGCATGAGGGAATAGTAAAGATGCTTTTGGAACGAGAGGGCGTCAATCCCGACCAGGCAGACACCTTTTATGGCCAGACACCACTCTCGTTGGCGGCTGAGGGCGGGCATGAGGGAATAGTAAAGATTCTTTTGGAACAAGAGGGCGTCAATCCCGACCAGGCAGACACCTTTTATGGCCGGACACCACTCTCGTGGGCGGCTAAGAACGGGCATGAGGGAATAGTAAAGATGCTTTTGGAACGAGAGGGCGTCAATCCCGACCAGGCAGACACCTTTTATGGCCAGACACCACTCTCGTTGGCGGCTGAGGGCGGGCATGATGGAATAGTAAAGATTCTTTTGGAACGAGAGGGCGTCAATCCCGACCAGGCAGACACCGGATATGGTCGGACACCACTCTCGTGGGCGGCTGATAAAGGGCATGAGGGAATAGTAAAGATTCTTTTGGAACGAGAGTGCGTCAATCCTGACCAGGCAGACACCCGATATGGTCGGACACCACTCTCGTTGGCGGCTAAGGGCGGGTATGAGGGAATAGTAAAGATGCTTTTGGAACGGGAGGACGTCAATTCCGACCGGACAGACACCAAATATGGCCAGACACCACTCTCCCGGGCGGCTCAGAACGGGAATGAGGGAATAGTAGAAATCCTTTTGGAACGAAAAGATGTTAATCTCAACCAGGCAGATGCCGAATGGGGCTCAACGCCACTCTCGTGGGCGGCTACGAACGGGCATGAGGGGGTAGTAAAGATTCTTTTGGAACGAGAGGACGTCAATCCTGACCAAGCAGACACCGGATCTGGCCGGACACCACTCTCGTGGGCGGCCGAGGGCGGATATGAGGGAATAGTAAAGATGCTTTTGGAACGAGGGGCCGTCGATCCGACCCGTGCGGACACCGAATCTGGCCGGTCACCACTCTCGTGGGCGGTTGAGAAAGGGCATCAGGTGATAATAAATATGCTTATGGAGCGGAAAGACGCCCACACCGCTATGCCAGGCAACATGAACCAAATACCACGGTCGTTGTCTCTCTCTGAAGGACATTATAGAGTTGTGCAACCCCCACGGGAGCTGGGCACTGCCGGTTGCGCCACAGCAGATCGTGGTGGCTCGATATCGCTGCTACCACCCGCCCTGCCGCGGGACGAGCATGTGGCGGAGATCCAATTCAGCTCTCATGATCCTAATCCCGACCCCATAGACCCCAATGACCAGCCCGCCCCTCTACCGGCAGCCCCCGATCACTGACCAAGGTTATTGGACCCCCAGGATACTCCTACCGGGGCCGCAGATAACGACCTCTTACCCCAATCACCCGGGCGGTCCCAGCCACTTCCGATCTGGCCCCTGGTGCTCTGCTGCCGTCGAAGGAAAATTAAGATCCATCCCAGTAATATCTAAACAATCCCCTTACTCGCGGTCGACCGGTGCTTTATCACCCCTTCTCTTATTCGCATTTTCTCTCTGGTCCTTCACACCCTTCCTTCCTCTTCACTACATTATTCTTATTTCATAGGAGGGAGCCGGTGTAGCCAAGACCTCCGTCGATTTAGATGCAAGGATGTTTTGATAAGTGCGTTTTTTTCTTCTAGTTTCCCCGAGATATTTCCGATTTATCTACCTTTTGATTTTTGTTCGCCTTTTTCTTCCCTTGGAGTTCCGGTTAGACTTGATTCTGTTTTTACACTCCCTGTTAGACAAATGAGCTTGGCTCTTATGCGGGAGTGTCAAGGATCGTTGAGGAGATATGTAGGTAGTTCGGATACGGGAGATTGTTTAATAATAGGTCATACTGACATGTCCTTCCTTTGTTATCACGAGCGTGTACCGAGGAATAAGGGCATGTGAGGAAATATAGAGATAGGAGTGGTGATCCATGGAAGGATCTGCACGTGGTGTTTGTGTTTTACTTATACACTTGTCTTTACTGTTAGTTTAGTTTTAGAGAGAGTGCGAACGAGCGAATGCACGAAGTACGAGTAGTGGAAACTACATTTCATATCCTTCCTATAAAGTGCCTAAGTTCTACGTGAATTCTCTTACTCTATCGTCTACTTGCATGTGACCCCCACACTCTCCCATTGACGCTCTTCTCCATTCCTACTCGTCAGGTTAATGCTTACCTAGTGCTTTGTTGATAATAGGATAGTACATTACAGCACCGCCCACCACAAGCAATTGGATGGGAATAGGTGTCAAGGAAAAAAAGAAAAATCCGCCCTAGGTTCATAAGCAGCTAGTATATTTCCCCATGTAATCCCCCCTAAAGCTATCAAGCTATCCCCAGTGGTTCCCTTCACTGACTGTTATGCTCCGGTACTGGTTCTGCTATGTGTACTAGTATACCATTGGGGAGGCCTCAAATCGTCGAGCCACAACCCCAACCGCAACCTACTAGATATCTTTACAATACAGGTGAACAGTGTTCCCAGACGTCCAGTACGCGATTCTTCGGGGCAGGACGGGCCGGGTTATAGCTCATAGTCCGTCATTTTTGAGGCGCTGGGGCGGGCTACGCCCTAGAAGGTGACGACCGGACGGACCGTTGGAAACTATAGTCCTATCTCTTGGGCCTCAGGTACTGGCACAAGTCGAAATCATACACCTCCGAACGAATCAATAGGTCATCATGAGGCATCACTCGCGCAGTTCCCGGCTATCCCTCATTGTCCCCGGGTTGTTGGGAACACTGCGAGTGAATGGTCTGGTGGTATCGAGAAGACGATGAGGCTTTCTTTTGTGGTGTTGGCTAGCTAAACTAGATTCTGTCAACGTAAGAGATGGTGAGTTTGCTTGCATTGGTGGGAATATTTGTGGGGAGCGATGGGTGTAGCCCGGACACATAATATATTGAAATAATAATATTACAAAAACAAAAACAACTTGAATATAATATTATATAAGTTCTTCCTTGGTAGCTAGTTCTAGATTTGTGATGGTTTCTTTAACTATCCATATTATCCTACTTCAGAGGACGGTGCATGGGCGGGTGAACAAAAGCGCAAAGTGATTTTTTGGTTTGGAGAGATGTATGTGATGTTGGAGCAGATAAAGGATAGGGAGGTGTTAGACAGTGTTCCAAATAGCGAAGTCCGTCCTTTCTTCGCGCACCTGGCCACGGCCCAGGGCAGATCTGGGTAGGACGGGATGAGCTACCGGTCCGATACGGCCCCAGGGATCACTCGGGCTTCAGTATTTCGGATGGGTGTGCTCAGGCTCTTTAAGTCAGACACTTCAAGTTAAATATTTCATATCCCTCACTGTGTATCGTTCTTGCAGGGTGGGGGTTAGGGTGGGGGGAATACGACTCCAATGAGCACAGCGCACCAAATAACTTTAGGACCGAGTGGGAAGTTGACTCTTTCTTTTCTAACTATATATCTAGTCAAGGTAGGAGTGGATACAAATCATAAACAAAATCGCCCGTGACTTTTGATCTCTCTTTTTCCTCTCACACAGAAAGTTCTCAGCGGGACCCGGGTTGCTCATATCTTATTTTCAATATTGCGGAGTGCCTCAAGTGTCGGCGCAAGCATCATACTTGGTCCTTGGGAAATTTCACTAACACTGGCACTACTGCATTCCGAGAGTTGGGAAATTGAGGTGAGATATTCGGATCAGTGGTGTCAAATTGAGTTTTGCGGTCAGCCCTCAGGAAAATCACACATATTCTCTGTTGGAAATGGCGAGATTCTGCTCAGCATGTTTTCACGATATTCTCTTTGTTTGGGCTGTTTTTATGAACACGCTTGCTTGTGGCTTCGGGAAGCACGCCGTAGTTTTCGGGAAAGCATTTTGGCCGCAGATATACACCAGAGCTTCGAATCGATGCCTTCGGCGGGAAGACTGCAAGAAATGCGGGACTGTAAGGAAGTGAAAGGTCCAGATGGGCTGATATTGGATAACCCCCGAAGGCAATGGAGAGTGGGAATTTGTCCTTCCTTTGTTAGCACGGGAGTGTGCAAAGGGGAAGGGGAGACATTCGGAGACATGGATATGTGTGGTAGTTTATGGAAGGACAGGGGGACGTTGTGTTGTAGTTATATCTTGTTAGAATTTTTGATCCCGCCCTAGTTGCTCCACCCTTTGCGCGCGCAGCTTATCCCTTTATGTCAATTGAATAAAGGTTTCGGATATGTGCGCTAGATCCGTACAGGTACCGGCAGGAAAGCGGAAGCCTAGAAGCAATACCGCAGTGTTTTTGATGCTATTCGTCATGGTCCGCATATATGCAGCCTATCCAGTAATTGTTCAGACGAATCCGGCGGCTATGCACCTGGGATCGATGCAGCACCGGAAGGATAATGGGAAGTATTCGGATGCGCGATGGCTATGGAACCTGAGGAAGTTTTTTTGTGATGTTCGCCCCTTCTTTGTTACCGTGAGAGTTTGCAGAAGGGGAAGCCAGACATTCGTGGAAGAGAAGGGACCTGGGTTACATCCGGCTGAAGCAGAGAAGGGTGGCTGGAAAGTTCGGTTGCTTTTATATATACTTCTATCTTCACCGCTAGTTAGTTTAATTGAGCATTGTTGTGAGTGGTGGGGTGAGCAAGTAGTTGAATGAGAAGTCCCCCCCCCCAAAGTTGTGCGTTGGGTATCTGTCTTGTGCGGCCCCAACTTTTAGCGTTTGGTTTCACAGCTGCCGTTAAGCAATTTTGTCGTCCGTCGTCCGCCCTCCAGCAGGCGCTGTTTAAAATAGCTACTCCCGTGTTTACCGTTAATTAGTTAGTGCTAGAGATAGTGTTGCTAAGAAAAAGCGAACTTCCTCGCTCGTGAGTTGTGCAACCGTTTTCATCTGTGAACTCTTGGTGTTTATTTTCGCTGTGGCCGTTTAATTGGGGTTATCACCGAATCACGTCCAAAATTCTCATGAGAATCAACTTCCGTAGTAAATAATTTGGCTTTGTTGTGACACCACCAGGGTCGATAAAAGCATGATTTAACTAGGCTTTTGAAAAGAAATTGACGATAGGAGAGGAATGAACTTCTTGGGCCTTATTCTTAATACTCAGAGGATTTGATGCTCTATTTAGCCTCCTTCTCTTTCCGCAAGGGCAATGTTTGCTCCGTCTACAACAGGGCGTCATAATACATCACTCATAATTTGGCTGCGCCCCCCCCCCCCGGAGGTATCCATCCCAGGCTGTCTCCCTCATTTTTTCCCCCATATCCACGGCAGTGCTCCCCAATACCTACCATCTGTGGCTCCCCCCATAGTCTATTCCTACATCCCATAGTTTCTTAATATCCCCTATGGCCCCCTCTATAATCTCTGCCCTCTGCCAAAGTGCTAGTTAAATAGAGTATGTGACTGAACTGATAAAGGTATAGCGTGTCAGGCGGTCATAGGTAAGGTCGGTAGTCTGCCAGGTAATCGCCCAACACAGGACCATGTCTACCTACCCCGTGCTGATCCGCCTCGTTGGTGTTACCCCCGTTGTCCCTGTAGTCCCCAGACGGTTCTGAATAGTGAACCAAGCGCAGTAGAAGAGGTGCTATCTCTACCAAAGACTCTAAGGCTGTTCGAGTTAATTCATTGGTTGAAGCCTAGAGTTGGTTGGATACCCCAATTCGTCAATACGAGGCCCTTGGCGAGGAAGTTGTTAGGAAGGATCTCAGCCTGGTACATTTAACGGGCGTCAGGGTTGTAGGCGGCGTTGTAAATGGAGATGGGGGGGCAACGACCACATTTCTGGTAGCCTTGAATTCGTAGCCTGTTAGGAGGCCCTGGTGGACCCCTTGGTGAACTCCCTAAGCCCCGAATAGGAGTGTCACCTCCCCCGTTGGGCCTCATTTCCACTAGGCTGTAGTTGAATTTGCACCCCCGGTGGCCGTCCAGGCTCGAACTCCTGTTCGGGTTCAGGGCTTGTACGAGAGCTTGCCCAAACGCACTGCGGATAAAACAGCCATCGCCACCGACTGTGGAGCAACTTACAGGATGAAGCCAGAAGGAATACATGGACAACAGATAGCACAAAGGTACCCACCCCTTCTTTCCTTCTTTCCCAGATCCGGTGCACACCGCCTGAGATAATACTAAGTGGTGAGGGCAAGTAAACGAATTCCCTTCGCTTTAAGACCGGGGCTAAAGCAATCGAGCAACTTGCTGCCGCCTGCCGGGGCGACAGGAGCCTTCACAAATCCTAGGCAGGTCGAGCAATAGGGAATAACACTGGCGGGGCCGGTTAGATGAGAGTCGGCTAGGGCTGCGGCGTTGGGGGCGCTGAATCCGGCCGCTGCAGGGGTTACTGAGGCTGCGCCCTTGTGGGGGTAGATGCCGGGGGAGGGGGGGGGGTGGGTCCCGCGGGTCGGCTTGGGTGGTTTGTTTGACACGCTCGGTCTTGGGTCCGCTTTTCCGCTTTATATGAGTTTGATTTTCCTTGGATGCTCGTTCCTGAATCTGACTAAATTCGATTCGACTGCTATTTCTGTTGCTGAAGCAATTAGTTTATTTTGTCGAGTGAGATCTTGTGAGTTGAGGTGCTGCTTCAGACATGATATGGTAAATTAGTCGAGATCGCGTCCAAGGGTGCCTTAATCCAACCACCCGGACAAGACTCCCCTTTGCGAATTTCACATACCCTAGGTCAATGGGGCTAGGCTTTCGAGTCCCCCCATGCGATCTCGGACCCAGAAAATTCCGTGGGAAGAAACTCCGGTAATGGGGCTCCGGTGACATTGCGAATCGCCGGCGTTTAGTGGTGTAATCCACAGCATGACCTTGGCGCATCGAGAACAACGGCCCTATATCTGCGATCAATTATCTCTCGCAGACGGACAAACAAGAATAAGCTAAAAGTCGGAGAAGTGGGAGTAGTGAGAAAAGGAAAGAAGTCGGGGCGGAGAGACGAGAAGCGAAGAGAAAGGAGAGACAGAGAGGGAAGAGATTAGCCGAGGTTCGATGTGAAGCGAAGGAGCTCGGTGGGTGTTATCATGAGGAAGGTGAGGCTGAGAAAAAAAAGAAGCAAGGCGGAGGTTTTGCTGATTTATGTACCAGTACACAAGAACCCCCACTTCCCAAACAGTCCGATGTGAGAACTGGGATCAAGACATCCTCCTCCGACGTGGGAGCGCGCGTAAACTCAGAAAACTGTCCCTACCGACAGTAGTTAAAAGATGTATGAAGAGCAGGGCAGAATACAGGAGTGGACAGGCATTCCTACATTTCTCAGTAAATCGTGTTGCCAGAGCTAGTCCACTCCTCGCCGCAGATTCCTCGGATAGGAGACCACTGGTAGGGGGTCTTGGCGATCGCATGATATATCATTGTGGCCTTGCTGCGGGAAGATCGTAGGGGAACTAAAAGTCAGAGAAAGTATGGTCTCATACGGTACTCGTCTACCGGTTGCCTACAATTTCACCACATCTTAACCGACTCGGAGCAATTTGTATGCACCTATACAGCAAGGTATAGCAACATACAATTGCTTTTTGCAAACCTTTCGATCCGATACTGAAATAAAGAAAACTGGGACTGGTGTATCTACTTTTAGAAGCGCAAGAGGCGCGAGCCAACAATTGTCACCATCTACGAGTAGAAATCCCGTCCGGAAAGAGAACCACCACAGGTAACGATCAATTCAACTCTCCTAAGCTAATCGACAAACTTTTCACCCGAAGGAACACGCAGAAAGAAAAAAATCTAAGCGAAAAAGGAAGCCCAACCCCGCTTGGTTGTCCGACCATCTAGACACAGGTGATCCTCCTCTCAAACCCTCTTCTTGTTGCGCGCTCTCCCAAACCTTTTCCTTCGCTCGTTGTCAGAAAAAAAAGAAAAACTGTCCCCATAAGTTATGCACTCCCTCCCCCTGTCAGCCAAGACTTAGCAACTAACTTACCCCTGTAGTAAACGTGACACCCCTACCCACCATTCAACACTAGCACAGCGACTTCCCTTCCAAGCAAAGTCACATCATGTCCTGCTCCCATACTTTCTAAGTCATCCACAGGCTAGCTAAGATATGCAAAAGAAGTAAAGCCAGATTTCTCTTCCACAGTACGGTAACAGTCGTGGCTATCTCACTCTGAGTTAAGAGAATCCAGTAGGTGCCGACTTGAGCCCTGGCACTTCCCTGTAACTAATCTCTGAATTATTTCCACAGGGAGGCCATCCGACATGCTGAACTACGAGTGGGATTATCTCAACCTTGTTTTCAGGTTTACTTTCACGGCTAGCTGCGGTATTTGATGGCCTTGCTACAATTGCTTGGTTAACAGGCGGTGTTTCACCGACTACAGTTCCACGCTCTCGGTAGGTTATCGTAGACCCAAATACAAAGAAGCTCCGAAATGGGTTATGAATGACAAGGATACTATTACTTTATTACATTTACTCGCTGCGGGATTAAATTATGAGGCATCTCGGAAGTGAAGGCAGATAGTAGTGAATGCGAAATGCAAGTGAAGTAAGGAAATATCATATAATATATCAAAGTTCTGAATTTAGGGATCGGTTCCCATTACCTGGTTAACAATATCGGATCCATTGGACCTAGGGTATTTCGTAGTAACAGGGTTCGTAGTTCGGGTGTTAGGAGGAGGGGGCTCTCCGGTTGCATCCCACAAATTCCACTGTGGGTAGATCGATGGTTTGAATAGTAGCGGGAGAGAGAGCTGACTCTGGTCTCCACAAACTGCGCAACGAAATTAAAAAGATCGGGAATCATGTGGCACGGCTCTAGCTTTAAGGCCCCTAAAAAATTAAAAATAGTATGATACATTCAATTCCTTCTACCAGTACATAAAACCTTCTAAGAAGCCAACAACACAAGCAAAGGAAGTTTAAGGAACCACTGGCATATAAGAAATTATCTCGCCATACATGTACTAGTAAATGGCAAACATATGAGAATTAATATTAAAGAAAGAAAACGAAACGAAATAACATCTTAGCTGGGGGGCGTCTCGATGCGATGCAAATCTGACTTCTGGCCACTGCAGTTGGCTAGCATGAGAACTAGGTATAACTTCGGGGATATCCTTCATGTACGGTATACAAGGGTATCCTCCGTGTGGCTTCTAGCGAGGGTCTTGGCGACCTGCTCGGGAGTCTGAAATTTGATTTTGACCAGACTAGCGATTCATCGGCGCCGGTTCATACAGAAGTGGGCTTTGATCAATTCAACTGTGGACCAGACACAGCAGAAGAGATACAATTTTTATCCGTTACCCTTGAGACCGATCGTATTAGCTGAAGGAGGGAACAACTTGGGTGAGACTCTTAGCGTGAAGGCAACTAAGAAGGACCTAGAGCCTGTGGGAGAGTGGCACCCTAGGTGAGCGAAAGCTGTAGGCGGTGTTGTGGAGAGATATGAGGGCAAACACTGCTTTCCCGGCAGCCTCGAACTCATAGAGGACCCATCGGGCTAAACGGATCATCCGGATGACAAAGGAGACCGACATTCCAAGGATAAATATCAAGAAAAGAGGTCTCCAGAATATGACAACGGATATGGCGAAGTAGATGGCACCAATCCACTTTCATCCCTTATCAGGCTTTCGCTCATAGCTTAGGAAAGGGGAAGTACATATATTCCAAATCCACAAGTTTCCTTTAGTCTTAAACTGAGTGTTGGGATTGGTGATGTCAAAAACCTCCTTAAAATATCACGAGGACAAATAACTAACTACTGGATGATTACTAACTTACATTTCACTATTATATATGGTAATAAGCGAAACAAGGAACACTGACATAGTCTGTCAGCCTAGTGTTCAGGGGCGGGCTATAAACTCCCTTTGATCTTGGATTAAGTGTTGGGGCTGGTGATACTGTACTTATGGGGTCAAGATCCTGAACATACACCAGACCAAAGGGCCACTTGACTATTACTCACTTTAAATTTTCGCCATCACATGAGACAAAAAAAAAGAAGCAAGGAATACCGGTACTTACATAGTATTTCCGTCTTACCGTTTGAGGTCCATTTAATGATCCCAATCGGCATCGGCATAACACCCTGCCCTGAAGCACGGTGTATTCCCTGAATAACTCTAATACCACCGCCCAAGCCCTAACATCTATCGGGACCTGTATGTATGGGGGGCTCTTCTAGGATGAGGGAGATTGGGGGGGGGGGGATAGAACCACAAGGGCCATTAGGCCTGTGTTCCCGCAGCCTCTTGGAACTCGTCTTTGTGGGACATATCCAATATTAGTAATGCACCCTCACAGTTAGGAAATGATTGGATAGTAATTGTGCCCAGCGAGCCACATCGCCCCGCTTTCTGCTCTGATCACAAATTCTTCATTCCGAAATCCTCACACAAATCGCTGCACCGTTTCCACATTTGACCGACACTTTGGATAGAATATCATGGCCCAAATTTCACATTCAGTCAACATCGGCGACGGTAATTCCCACACCGGGAACATAATAGATAGTTTCAACACCCACTTCTATAAGTCTGACGAGGATGCGCAGATCATGCGATGGCTCTCTCCACTCGAGCCAAGAAATAGACACCAAGGCGTGCGAACCGACCGGTTCGACGGTGTAGGGGATTGGTTTTTGGAAACGGGAGAGTTTCGGGAGTGGAGGAGTAGTGAGGGTGGAGAGGATAATGCTGTCTTGCTTTGCTCTGGGAATCCGGGAGTGGGAAAGACATATTTGAGGTAAGCGGTGGAGATCTTTTAGAGAAGTAATTAGCGCTGACGGCAAGAAATACTAGCTCCTTAGTGATTGACAGCTTGTGCGATCAGCCGGGGGAGGAAAATGTTGCGGTTGCAGCCTTCTACTGCGACTTCCTTTCCCAGCAAGAACACACAATCGCGAACATCATGGGCGCAATTCTGAAGCAGCTTGTGGGCAGAGGAGGGATCGGGAGGGATCTACGGGAGGCATTTAAAAAAGCGCAAAAGGAGGTTGGTGGTAGAGGACCGCGACTTGCGGATCTAATGCGGATGTTGAGGACCGCTATTGCTTCACTACCCAAGGTTTTCATCTGTATTGACGCATTGGATGAGTGTTTACCGAAGTTCCTACAGGACCTTCTTGAGTCTCTGAGAGATATTGTTCGGGAGTCCCCTAGCACGAGAATATTCCTCACCGGGAGGCCCCATGTTCGGGAAGATATTCAAAGATATTTCCCCAAGGCGGTTGTGATACCCATCAGCCCTAACTCGGATGACATCCGGAATTATGTAGAGAGGAGGCTAGATAGGGATTCCGAGCCAGAGGCGATGACGGGCGATTTGCGGGCTGATATTGTGAAAGTTATCCTAGAAAAGATATCTGATATGTGCGTAGGGCCATTTCGCATTTCCACTCCATTTCCACTTCATTTCCACTCCACTAGTGCTGTATACTTACCAAAGGTTTCGTGTAGATTCCTCCTTGTTTCGCTCAACATCGACGCCATTTTAGGAGAGGTGACAATTCGCCGGAGAAGAAAGAAACTTGAGGAGATGACACTTGGCGGTGGATTGAGTGATGCCTACACGGCAACCCTAACGCGACTGAAAGCGCAGAAGGGATATAAATCGGTGCTTGGGCTGAAGGTCCTGATGTGGGTGGTGTATTCGGAACGGCCATTACGAGCCCATGAGCTCTGTCATGCCTTGGGGGTGGAGATAGGATCTACAGATCTCGATCCTGAAAGCGTTCCTGCGTTGCGTACACTCGTATCATCTTGTCTGGGTCTTGTCACGGTCGAGGCGTCTTCGTCCACAGTCCGACTGGTGCACTTCACTCTACAGGAGCATCTCTCGCATGAACCGACCCTATTCCACAATCCCCATTCCGCAATTGCCGAGGTTTGCTTGACATACCTCAATTTTGGATGTATCAAGAATCTTTCGCCAACCCATGACTTGGCATCCGCAGAAACCCCTCTTCTAGAATATGCTTCTATTTACTGGGGCAGGCACACGAGAAGGGAGATGACGGAGAGTGTCAAAATGCTTTCACTAAAGCTTCTCGATAGATTTGATGAGCATATTTCTGCTCAACTACAATTATTGTGGTATAATCGAGATGGCGACGATTGCCTATACTTTTATGCGAGCAGGGGGCCTACGGGATTTACAGGACTCCACGGAATAGCATTTCTCGGGATTGCGGGGATAGTGCCTGCTGTATTAGAGATGAGGGAATGGGACGTTAATGCATACGATTGCATGGGGATGACGGCTCTCACGTGGGCAGCTGCAAGAGGGCACTCGGAGGTCGTAACGATGTTTCTCGGACGAGAGGATGTCAATCCCGACCAAGCAGACACCGAATATGGCCTGACACCACTCTCGTGGGCGGCTAGGAATGGACATGAGGGAATAGTAAAGATGCTTTTGGAACGACAGGGTGTCAATCCCGACCAAGCAGACACCGAATATGGCAAGACACCACTCTCGTGGGCGGCTGAGAAAGGGCATCAGGGAATAGTAAAGATGCTTTTGGAACGAAAAGATGTCGACCGCAACCACGCAGACATTAAGTGGGGCTCAACGCCACTCTCGTGGGCGGCCACGATGGGGCATGAGGGAGTAGTAATGACTCTTTTGGAACAAGACGACGTCAATCCTGACCAAGCAGACACCGATTCCGACATGACACCACTCTCGTGGGCGGCTAAGAACGGGCATGAGGGAATAGTAAAAATGCTCCTGGAACGACAGGGGGTCAATCCCGACCAAGCAGACACCGAATATGGCAAGACACCACTCTCATGGGCGGCTGAGAACGGGCATGAGGGGGATAGTAAATCTGCTTATGAAACGGAATGACATCTCTACCGCTATACCAGGCATTATGAACCAAATCCCACAGCCGTTGGCTCTCTCTGAAAGACATGATAGAGTCCGACAGGAGTTGGGCACTGCCGGTTGTGCCACAGCTAATTCCGGCGGCCCGTCATCCCTTCCGCTGCCCGCCGTGCCACGGGAGGAGTGTGTTGTGGAGATGCAATTCACATCTCGTGATCCTAATGCAAACACGACAGACTCCGATGCCCAACCCACGCCCCTACTGGCAGCCCACCGTGAACAGCCGAGGTTATTCGACCCCCCGGATCCTGTTTCCCAGTCCGCACGGGAGTGGGATAATGTCGATTGCGCCGTAGCAGATGGCTGTGGCCCGATATCCCCTCCACCCTCTACTTTACCTCGGGACGAGTGTATTGGGGAGATGCAATTCCGATCTCATGATCCTAATCCTGACACGATTGAACCCAATGGCCAACCCGCCTCTGCCGACCACCCCCAATCAACGGAGGTTATTGGATTCCCGGGATTATGTTACCGGGGCCGCAGATAGCGGCCTTACACCCCAATCGCCCAGGGGGTCTCAGCCACCTCCCATCTGGCCCCTGAGGCTCTGCTACCGTCGACGGAAAATTAAGGCCCATCTTAGTAATAGCTAACCAATCCCCTTACTCGCCGTCGACCGGTGCTTTGTCACCCCTTCACTTATCCGTCTATTCTCCCTGGTCCTTCACATCCTTCCTTCCTCATTATTAGATTGTTCCCATTCCATAACCACTTGCCATAGGGGGCCGGTGTAGCCAAGACCTCCGTCGATTCTGATGCAAGGAAGCTTTTTTGATAAGTGCATTTTCTTCTAGTTTCTTCGAGATATTTCCGATTTATCTACCTTTTGATTTTTCGTTAGCCTTTTTCTTTCCTTGGCGTTCTGGTTAGACTTGATTATGTTTTTACATTTCCTGTTAGACGAATGCACTTGGCTTTTTTGCGGGAGTGTGGGGGATCGTTGAGGGGATATGTGGGTGGTTCGGATACGGGAGATCGTTTAACAATAGATTATACTAACATGTCTTTCCTTTGTTATCACGAGAGTGTACAGAGGAATAAGGGCATATGGTGGAATACGGAGAGAGGTGTGGTGATCCATGGGAGGATCTGGACATGGTGTTTGTGTTTTACTTATACACCCGTCTTTACCGTTAGTTTAGTTTTAGAGAGAGTGCGAACGAGCGAATCCACGAAGTACGAGTAGTGGAAACTACATTTCATATCCTTCCTATAAAGTGCCTAAGTCCCACGTGAATTCTCTTACTTTATCGTCTACTTGCATGTGACCCCTATACTTCTCCCGATTGACGCTGTTCTCAAATCCTATTCATCAGGTTAATGTTTGCATTGTGTCTTGTTAATAATAGGATAGTACATTACAGTACCGCCCACCACAAGCAGTTAAATGGGAATAGATGGCAAACGAGAAAAATCGGCCCTAGGTTCGTAAGCAGCTGGTATATTTCCCCATGTAATTCCCCCCAAACTATCAAGCCGTCCTGAGTGGTTCCCTTCACAGACTGCCATGCTCCGATACTGGCTCTGCTATGTATATATCATCGGGGAGGCATCAAATTGTTGAGTCAACCCTAACCCCAACCTACCAGATATCTTTTCAGACGTCCAGTACATGCGCCTTCGGGGCAGGACGGGATGGATTATAGCTCATAGTCCATCATTTTTGGGGCCCTAGGACGGGCTACGCCCTGGAAGGTGATGGCCGGGCGGACTGCAGGAGACTATAGTCCTATCGCTTAGTCCTCAGGTACTAGCACAAGTCGAAATCATACACCTCCGAACGAATCAATATGGCATCATGAGACATCACTCGTGAAGCTCTAGGCTGTCCTCCACCATCCCCTGCCGTCCCTCACTATCCCCGGGCGGTTGGGAACACTGCGAGTGAATGGTCTGGTGGTATCAAGGGGATGGTGAGAGCCTTTTTTTGTGGTGTGGGCTAGTTAAACCAGATTCTGTCAATGTAAGAGATGGTGAGTTAGCTTGCATTGGTGAAATATTTGTGGGGAGCGATAATAAGTGTAGCCCGGACACATAATATATAGAAATATTACAGGAACAAAAAAATTTGAATGTAATATTATATAAGTTCTTCCTTGACAGATAGTTCTGGATTTCTGATGGTTTCTTTAACTATCTATCTTATCCTACCGCAGAAGACGGTGCATGGGCGGGTGAACAAAAGTGCAAAGTAATTGTTTGGGTTGGAGAGATGTGTGGGATGTTAGAGCAGATGAAAGATAGGGAGGTGTTAGACGGTGTTTCAAATTGCCAAGTCCGTCCTTTTTTCGCTCACATGGCCACGGCCCAGGGCGGATGTAAGTAGGACAGAACGCCATACCCGCCAAATGAGGCCCCAGGGATCATTTGAACTTCAGTATTTCGGATGGGTGTGCTCAGGCTTTTTAAGTCAGTCACTTCAAGTTAAAGATTTCATATCCCTCACAGTGTACCCTGCTTGAACTGTGTGTTAAAGTGGTGGCAATATGACTCTAATGAGCACAAGGCACGGAATAAGTTTGGGACGGAGTGGAGAAGCTTACTCTTTCTCTTCTAACTATATAACTGGTAAAGTAAAGACGGGAGTGGATACAAGTAATAAACAAAATCGCCTGTGAAGTTCCTATCTTGCTTTTCTCTTTCACACAGAAGGTCCTCATCGCGCCCCAGATTTCTCATACTATATTTTTCATATTACGGAGTGCCTTAAGTGTAGGTAGCTTACTTAGCGCATGGGAAAGTTCACCGCCACTGGCACCACAGCAGTCCGAGAGTTCAGAAATTAACCTGAGATATCCGGATCCGTGGTGGTAAATTGAGTTTTACGGTAAACCCTCTGGATAATCGCAGATATTCTCTGTTTGAACTGGCGAGATTCTGCTCAACATGTCTCGCGGTAGTCTCTTTGTTCTTGGATACTTTCTAGGATCACGCTTATTTGTGGCCTCGGGAAGTACCCTTTGGCTTTCGGGAAAGTATTTCGGCTGCAGGAATACGCTAGAGTTTTGAATCGATGCCTCCACCAGCAAGACTGTATGAAAAGCTGGAAAGCTGTAAGGATGTGAAAGAGCCGGATGACCTGATGTTGGATAATGACCGAAGGCTATGAACGGTGGGAGTTTGTCTCCCCATTGTTAGTACGAGAGTTTGCAAAGGGGAAGGGGAGACACACGGGAACGTTGATATGGTGGTAGTTTATGGAAGGGTGAGGGGGGCGTTGTGTTGTGGTTATATTTGGTTGTAATTTTTTATACTGCCCTGCGTGCTCTGCCCTTTGGGTGCGCAGCTTATCCATTTATCTTCTCAATTAAACCAAGGTTTCGGATATGTGCGCTGGATCGGTACCGCTGCTGGCAGGAAAGCGGAAGCCTAGAGGCAATACGGCAGAGAGTGTTTTTGATGCTATTCGGCATGGCCGGCGTGCGTGCAGTCTATCCCAAACTCGGCGGCTATGCATCTGGGATCGATGCAGCACCGGAAGGATATGGGAAGTGGTCGGATGTGCGAAGACTATGGAGCTTGAGGAGGTTTCCTTTGTGATGTCTGTCCCTCGTTCGTTGCCATGAGAGTTTGCAGAAGGGGAGCGGGGCATTTGTGGGAGAGAATGGACCTAGGTCGCAATCGGTGAAGGATAGAAGGATGGCTGGAAAGTTCGCTTGCTTTTATATATACTTCTATCCTTACCGCTGGTTGGTTTAATTGAGCATTGTGGTGAGTGGTGAGGGTGGTGAGCAAGTAGTTGAATGAAAGGTCCCCACCCCCCCCCCCCCAAGTTGTGCGTTGGGGATCTGTCTTGTGTGGCTTTAACTTTTAGCGTTTCGTTTCATAGCCACCGTTCCGCAATTTCGTCGTCTGTCATCCGACTTTCAGCGCTCGCTATTTAACATATCTACTCCTGTGTTTACCGTTAATTAGTTAGTGCGTGAGATAGTATGGTTAAAAAATGTGAACTTCCCCGCTCGTGAGTTGTGACATCGTTTTCGTCTATGAACTCTTGGTGTTTCTTTTTGCCGTGGCCGTTTCGTTGTTGTCGTCGAATCACGTTTAAAACCCTCATGAGAATCAACCCCCGCAGTATCAATAGTTTGGCTCTGTTGTGACATCATCAGGGTCGATAAAAGCATGATTTAACTAAGCTTCTGAAAAAGAAATTGAACATAGGAGAGGAATGAACTTCTTAGGTCTTATTCTTGATACACAGAGAATTTGATGATCTATTTAGCCTCCTTCTCTTTCTCGCAGGGGCTAAGTTTACTCCGTCCACTACACAGCGTCATAATACATCACTCATAGTTTGGCTGCGGGGGGGGGGGGGGGGGGGGGGGGGGGGGGGGGGGGGGGGGGGGGGGGGGGGGGGGGGGGGGGGCGGGGGGGGGGGGGGGGGGGGGGGGGGGGGGGGGGGGG
>Ga0307517_10003261_pt1 | contig 25369 bp, 34 predicted proteins | sample 23_EM_MG_FD_194515 | JGI IMG/M metagenome (GOLD analysis project Ga0307517, IMG submission 194515) | Populus trichocarpa ectomycorrhiza microbial communities from riparian zone in the Pacific Northwest, United States - 23_EM | ecosystem: Host-associated > Plants > Roots > Unclassified | place... | reverse complement strand
CGTTGTGATTCATGATGTTTGTGAACTCATCAATTAATCGTCGACAAAATTCTACTTTCTCCTCTTCAGAGCACGACCAGCAAGTTCCTCCATCCTTTTCCTTTTCTCCTTCATGGGAGATTCGGAATAAAGACGTCCCCGCGATGGAGGTGGTGTGCTTTGTTTTGAAGCAGCGGCATTGTCAGTGCTTGTCTCTTCCATCTCTGAAGACGAATGGGCGTAGGCGACATCCCTCATTTCATAAGATGCGTCTGACCTAATCATCAAATAATAAGTTCCGTCCAGCTATTGCAAAGAAGCATGACGAACGTTTCAGTTGCATCATTGAAAAAATATTCTTCATTCTCCTCTTCACTGGTCCCTTCTTCTCCCCGTACGTCGAAAGCATCCCATGCTTGGGCAACTCCAAGCAATTCGTCCCATCGCTCTTGCTCAGTCATATGAACCAGTTCGATGTCATCCCGACTGGTAAATCGACGACACTCAGGACATTGGACGGTCTCGTCTGCACCTTTCGATATCTGTGGCAGACATTCGTTACAGATTAAGTGTTGGCATTGCAGTCTATGTTGCATCCAACAATAAGCAAGAGGATAAGGTAAACGAGATTAAAATCGAAACATACGCCGAACAGTTCTTCAATTGAAAGTTTTCGATGCAAATTGGGCATGTCTGACTAAAGTCAGCTGGAATTGTAGTAACCATCATAAGGTCGGTGAACTTGCGCAAAAGCTGTGGCTAAGCTCAACAAGGGTCAAGCATGAGATGAAGGTGACATCCCGACCTTTCGCATTCTGTATTCGGGATCCACTTCTTGTTCTCCGCTTCCACCATTTTCATCCCTTGGCCCCCCATTTAGATCCTCGACTTCCGCATCAAATTGCTTTGCTTTTAACTTGGAGCAATTTGAGTTCGTTTATTGGAAAAAAATGCAAATCATGAAATCTACTTTTTCTAGGCGCCTTGACTGCCTGTGGTTTTCCTAAATGGAGCGTAAGTTTGATGAGTAAAACTCTGCAGAACAGAGGATGTAAGGGAGTTACCGCTCTCAGCCCCTTCACAGTCCTTTCTAGATCTTGGACTTTTTTCAGTGATTCCAAATTTATATCATCGTCCCAGGCAGAATGTCCTGACCCCGAACTCCTGTGTGCGGCATCTTTGGCAGATTCCAGGTCACTTTTAAGTTTCTTGTTGTCCTTTCGAAGGGCTTTAAGCTGGACCATTAGATCCTGCACTCCTGCTTGTGCTTGCTTGAGACTCTTCTGAGATACTTGTTCATAATAGGTCCGGGCCAGAATTCGAAGAACGAGGCACTGACCTCAATAGAACCTCCAATAGCACGTAGGTCCTTGCCTTCTTGGTCGTTGTCGCTGTCAGTCAAAGTAATTGAATCGGACGAAAGTCCTTGAGCTCTTGATCTTGAGTGCGATCCGAAGTTCGGCATGGAAAAATGAATCAAGTAGTCCAAAATTGGGCGGATGGAAACGAAGCTAGATGCTTGGTACAAAAGGGGGTACTTATTGTTCGTTACAAACTTCGCCGGGCCGCCGGGACCGGATATCATTGCATGTGCACATCATTACCATTCAAAAACAAATGCAAAATATAGATGGATGTGAAGGGTAACTATCTATATGAAAGCCGCCTTATCAGATCAGCACATCTACAGGAGTAAGTATTCTATAGTGCCGATAACGATTTAGGTACGTCGGCGTTAAAGTTTTCGGTGAGCGCCTCTTAAAACCCTTATCTTGGGCGTTTTGCATCAATCCTGCTGTAAGAACATAGGAACGTGGCGATCACTTTATCCCTTTGTGGCTGTGCTAATCGCGATTGAACATGACATCACTCCGTCGAATCCAGGTCATAACCCCCAAAATTCAAAGTTCCACCTTTACTCCCAGCCCCCATCTTCCCCTCTCACAGAACTTAGCTATGACCACCAAACCTCTCAACCCGAAAACTATCCTCGATATTGACGGCTATCTCGAGCCCAATGTTCCTGCCATCATCCAGAGGCATAATGCGTTCCGAAAATGGAAAGAGACCATCGAGAATCATGAAGGAGGATACGAAAAATTTACCAAGGGATACGAAAAATTTGGGATAAACCTTAGCCCCCAAAACGAAGTAATCTACAGGGAATGGGCGCCAAATGCGAAAGAGGCCTATCTCATTGGAGACTTTAGTCCGTGGTTCGCTTCTGCATTCCTTGAAGCAGCACTAATCAACATTCTGTAGATGAATGGAATCGAACGAGCCATCCCATGAGACGAGATGACTACGGTGTTTGGGAAATTACTGTGCCTCCTTTCTCTTCTGGGGCTTGCGCCATACCTCATGATTCAAAAATCAAGGTAATAATAACCTTGCCGCAAAGACAACGCATACTGACATTCTTCTAAGATATCAATGGTACTGCCTTCTGGGGCGCGTATCGAGCGGCTCCCTGCCTGGATAAAGCGTGTTACTCAGGATCTGAGCGTCTCTCCCGTCTATGATGCGCGTTTCTGGAACCCACCCACCTCCCAGAAATACATGTTCAAGAAACCCCGCCCTCCCAGACCAACAAACATCAGAATTTATGAAGCCCACGTTGGGATATCTAGTGCTGAAGCGAGAGTTGGTACCTATAAGGAATTCACCCAGAATGTATTACCGAGGATAAATGACCTCGGTTACAACACCATTCAGCTTATGGCGGTCATGGAGCACGCTTACTACGCCTGTGAGCTCACCTTTGTCGTGATAGCCTCATCACAAACTCATCGAATGTAAAGCCTTTGGATATCAGGTTACGAGCTTCTTTGCCGCAAGCTCTCGGTGTGGCACCCCTGAAGAGCTGAAGGAACTCATTGACACAGCCCACGGCATGGGCATTACAGTCCTCCTTGATATCGTGCATTCACATGCATGCAAAAATGTCCTCGACGGAATTAACGAGTTTGATGGGACCGATCACCTTTATTTCCATGAAGGCGGTAAAGGACGTCACGAGCTTTGGGACAGTCGCCTTTTTAACTACGGACATCATGAAGTTCTGCGGTTCCTTCTCAGCAACCTGCGCTTCTGGGTGGAGGAGTATCAGTTCGATGGCTTTAGATTCGATGGTGTGACGAGCATGATGTACAAGCACCACGGAATTGGCACAGGATTTTCCGGAGGATATCATGAGTACTTTGGAGAGGCCGCTGACGAAGAAGCCATTGTATATCTCATGCTCGTAAGTTCTATTTTCATTGATGATGCTGAAATCTGACCAGATGTCCAGGCAAATGATTCCATGCATGCCTTATACCCCTCGTTGATAACTATCGCCGAGGATGTTTCTGGGATGCCTCTCCTCGGCAAACCCGTAAGCGTTGGGGGTGTTGGATTTGACTACCGACTCTCTATGGCTATTCCCGATATGTGGATCAAACTCCTCAAGCACAAGCAGGATGACGATTGGGGTATGGGCAATATTGTTCATACGTTAACCAACAGGCGTCACGGTGAGAAGAGCATCGCTTACTGCGAAAGCCACGACCAAGCTCTCGTCGGTGACAAGACTCTTGCCTTTTGGCTTATGGACAAGGAGATGTGTAAGTGTTGGGACCCGCAATCCGCTTGACAATTGTATATTTATGACAGGAGGTAGATACCCACATGTCGGACTTGACACCAATGACGCCGATTATCGCCCGAGGGCTTGCTCTTCATAAAATGATCCGGTGGGTACAATGCTATTAAAGGGCTTTGGAGTCTAATACACTCTTGCAGCCTTATCACCCATTCTCTCGGAGGGGAAGGATACCTCAATTTCGAAGGCAATGAATTCGGGCACCCTGAGGTCATTTGTTTGGTTAAACCAAAATCTTGTTCTTTATCTCATACCGACTTCCAGTGGCTTGACTTCCCCCGCGAGGGCAACGGAAACTCCTTCCACTATGCCCGCCGGCAATGGAACGTTCTCGACGACAAACGTCTTCGGTATAGATACCTTAACAACTTTGACTCCGCGATGAACCAGCTCGCTGCTCGATACGGTTGGCTTGAAGCACCGCAAGTAAGGCATGATTCTAACAGTACTGATGACCATCCTAAGAATGCGTGTCGGCAGGCATATGTGTCTTTAAAGAACGAATCCGACAAAGTCATCGTTTACGAGCGTGCGGGATTGCTTTTCATCTTCAACTTCCACCCCACCAAGAGCTTCACTGATTATCGTGTCGGTGTCGATGAGGGTGGCGAGTATAGGATTGTTCTCAGCAGTGATGATGGACGCTTCGGAGGATTTGATAACATTATGCCGGAGAGCAAGTTTTTCACAAACCCAATGGAATGGAATGGCAGGAAAAACTTCGTGCAGGTGCGGTTTCTCATGAACAAACCTTTCATCTTCTAAATTAAGCCATAACACTTCAGGTCTACATTCCGAGTAGGACGTGTATTGTACTGGCAAAATGAGGGGAGAGATTGCTGAATCATGGATCCAGAATCGCCGAGAGGGTGATAGAAAATGCCTGCTCAGCATAGACTTTATCCTTTACCAAACCTTTCCTCCCTATCACTTTGAACATGTATTATTGATAAGTTAGAAGTCTAAAAGGTTGGGTTTCTATAGGGCTCTACAATTTTATTTTTTCAAGTCATGCACGGTTTGAATCTAAGCATTTGACAACATCCCAAGCAGAACTTCTACGATACGGTCGCCGATCTCTTTTGTCGTCGCTTTTCCTCCCAAGTCAGCAGTCCTCAGACCATGGCCACCAAGTGCTGGGGTATCCAGCACTTTACGGACGGCGGCTTCAATGGCCTGTGCAGGTCGTTCCAAACCCAAGGAATATCGAAGGAGCATGGCGGCACTTAGGATTGTACCGATAGGGTTAGCAATACCTTGTCCGGCAATGTCGGGCGCAGAGCCATGGATTGGTTCATAAATGCCAGAGGTTGGTTTGAAGTTGGCAGAGGGTGTGGAGGGTGCGCCTGCAAGGGATGCAGATGGCAAAAGCCCAAGCGATCCGGGGATAACGCTCGACTGGTCCGAAAGGCTAGAAAGGGAATAAGTTACTGAGTTAAGAACGTCGCCATAGATGGAAGCACATACATATCGCCGAAAAGGTTCTCGGTCAAGATCACTCCGTTGAGCTTTTTGGGATCAGAGACGATAACCATAGCGGCTGAATCAACTAGCTGGTGGTCGAACTTGATTTGGGGATATTCATTTGTTAGGGTCTCTGTGACCACCTTCCTCCACAATCTCGAACTGGCCAAAACGTTTGCTTTATCAATAGAATGAATCTTAAGTGGTGGGTTTGCGGAAAGAGCGATTTGAGCAGCGACGCGGGTTATCCTTTGCACTTCGGCGACACTGTAGATCATGGTATCCCAAGCGACATCCACGTTAGGTTCGGCGTTTTGTTCCTTACGGGGGCCAAAATACGCGCCACCGATGAGCTCACGGACAACGATCATGTCGACACCACGCGCAATCTCCGGTCGCAAGGGCGAGTAATCCAACAGCGATTCAGACGCGAGGTTAGCTGGACGGATGTTTGCGTAGAGGCCGAGGTTTTTTCGTAGAGCAAGCAACCCTGGCTCAGGACGGACTTTGGCATTAACGCCCCACTTAGGCCCTCCAATAGATCCTACAACCGATTACCATACACATCGCGCGCCACGAATTTATTGTGCACTTACCCATTAGAATAGCGTCAGCTTCTTGACACGCAGTCAGTGTGGAAGCGGGGAGAGGCTCCCCAAGAGCGTCAATTGCGCATCCTCCAAATTGGTGGGACTCGAGCTTCAGGTCAAAGTCTAGAGACTTCTTGGATACGAGCTCTAACACTTTGACCGCTTCAGCGATGACTTCTGGGCCTGTAGGGCTGTCAATTCTTGACCCCTGAACAGATCCGGAAAGTAGATTATACCAATTCCGTCTCCGGGAAGAACAACAACACGGAATCTAATTTTTATTAGTACAACCCAAACTTAAATGATGAAAACGTACAACTTAGACGACATATGATGCAGTAGTTTGGAAACTGAGCGTTGAAAGAGCTGGATGAACTTGAAGAACTGGGCATTCTATGAAATCGCAAGTTTCGGTGGTAACATATGCTTTGTCGGCCGAATCTAATCTTATCAAAGGTGTGTCATCGATCCGAAATATTTTTAAGATCTATTTACCTAATGTGTACTTCATTCTATTACCAGCTCTGACCTACGGATAAACCGTTATAAGATACACGATATGACTGCTCACCGAGAGCCCCGATGCAGAAAACTCGTTCTCGATTCTGGACCACTTCTCTCGCTATCACCCTTGCGTGGACTGGCGGAAACATACCTCACTGTACCGCAAGTTTTGGCAGAGTTGAAAGACAGTCGGGCCAGGGAACATTTTGAACGACTTGGGCTTTTATCTGGAGTGGAAGTGAAGGTTCAATCACCTGACGCAGCGAGCTTGGCACATGGTAAGTGTCGAGTTTGTGCACAATGCATGATTATACTGAGGGTCAATAGTGATTCAATGGGCCAAAAAGACTGGAGATTATTCGGTGCTTTCGCATCCCGATCTGTGTGTCCTTGCATTGGCATACTCGCTAAGTGAGGAGGACAAGAAACTGAAAGAGAAAGAAGCGGCATTGATGGTACGTATAAATGACAACACTTTCATCGTTATTCAAATGACCTTTCGTTAAGGCATCGGCAGGGGACACGAAGCCAACAGAAAATTCTACAGAACCCATTGAAGAGCGAAGCGCAACCGTTACTGTTGAGGACCTGGCTGACCAGCTGGAGGAAACCTCGATTCAAGCTGAAACGCATGGTAGTGTTGATCCAGAACCCGTCGTGGAGGATGGCCAGTTGATTGAAGAAAATGATGAGGACACGAATCCAGAGAATCTTGAACCTCTTGACGTCGAAATAACTCCCCTTACAAGCAAAGAACCTGCAAGCGTTCAAGGGGAATCCTCGACCTCTGCCCAGCGAACCTCTCCAACACCAATCTATGACGATCCATCCGATTCTGACGATGGAGAAGGTGAATGGATAACACCTGCCAATGTTTCTCTACATAAATCTCGTGCGATGGACTTGCTCCCTGGGGATGGGTTGACCTCCAAAGGCAAAAAGGCCCAGGTGATAGGTTCCGGTTGCATGACGGCCGATTTTGCCATGCAAAATGTACTTCTGCAGATGGGTTTGAATCTCGTCGGCATGGAAGGTCAGCGAATAGAACGGATAAAGAGCTGGGTCCTACGGTGTCATGCGTGCTTCAAGTAAGCAACCTCTAGTCTTTCACGGCTGTTCCTAACATTCCATTTCAGAATATGTAAAGATAGCTCAAAGAAATTCTGCCCTTCATGTGGAAATCCAACTTTGCTGCGAGCGTCGGTGACGGTCGCGGCACCGGACGCGTCTGCAAATGCGCCCGTAATGCAGGTCCATCTTAAGCCCAACTTCCAATACAAAACCCGCGGAACCAAGTATTCTATCCCTTCACCTAAAGCTGGATCAGCGAAAACTGGACCAGGGACTGGCTTGATCCTGCGAGAGGACCAACTAGAGTACGTGCGCGCAAAAAAGAGGGCGGATGGAAAACGCGAGCGAGAGGAGGAGCGGCTCACGAAAAGTATACTCGGACGAGGTGTGGAGAGTGGAGGTGTGAGCAGCTGGATGGACCCCGATTGGGTACCGGAAATCATCAGCATCGGATCTGGTGGTAAAGGACGCACGATGAAGAATTCACGAATGGATGGCGACATGCCTCAAATTGGGTATGGGCGAAAAAATCCTAACGAGAAAAGGAGGAAGAAGTAAGAGGCTATTGTTGATCCCGTAGAATCCCCATGATGTGCATTTGCATTATAATCGAGTGATCTACGTTTCATATTGTAGCTTTTATGTCCCCAGACTCCTGTTCATGAAGCGTCTCTTTTGGAAAGACATCCACCACTTGCTTGGCTTTCCTGTTCCATCTGCATACAGCTTCTCAACTAGACGTGCAGCCAGTTCTTGTCGAACCTGTATCAGGTATTGTCGTAGATAATCTGATCTTACATACGTTAGGGACGGTCTGCGTGGAAGAAGGGAACCACGTACCAGAATCCGCTCGACTCGATGGAGTAGCATAGTGGGCATTCAGGGGAAAGTTTGCATCTCCAGGGATCGGAAAGGTGTCGACGGAAAGAGTATTCAACAACTTGGATGCTTCGATCTGAGTTGGGACCGTGCGTGCGCCGCCAAGTTTTGCGAGACAATCAGAGATAAAGAGAATAAGAACAATTAAGGTGCGGTCTGCGGGGCCTTTGATTTCAAAGTTTCGAAAGAGGGAATTGGCGCGGAAGAGATCGAGCGTCTCGTCGATGATATCGGCTTGCGAAGGATCGGCTGCGGACAATTGGGTCAACGCGCTGGGGAGAAACGAGAAAGCTGTAATCACCAATTGGGGCTGGACCACGAATTCTCGTTTTTATTGGCAGAACGGCCATATTGCCGACCTGGCGAGTATCTGGTTCCTCATTTAAAGATGAATGGTATGCCTGCTCATCCTCAATAACAACACTGGACTTCGATTGCGGGGATGACTTACTGGCATGGTTAGTATGCGCAGAAGGTATTGCTTGTCCGTGATTGGCGACTTGACAAATGACGTTTGTCACCTGATCTGACAGGGGTTATTCAAACCACCTGTCACTTCAACGCTAGTGACTCTCGTACCATGGCCGCCTTTCTCAGTCCTGGGCTCAATCAAGATGCTGAAGACCGCATCTCTCTTATATCCATCAAATCAGTCAACCCCTCGCCGGATACACTGACAAGTATTTTTATAATTCACCGTGTCCAACAATTTGGAGCTAAAGCCTTCGGTAGAACTCGTAAGGCGTCTTCGGGCCTTGACACTAAACTTGCTGCCCGTTGAGGTCGACCCCCTCAGCATAAATGACCCCACCAGCAGAGTTATTACCCCCGAAGTCATCGCTGCTTACAGAGGCGCGGCTGGGGACTTCACAGAAGCAGTAAGGGCTATTTTTAACGTGCGTGACGCGACCAGTGTCCTTATCTTTGTGCATGTTAGCTGCCATACTGTCTGTTACGCGCACGCGCCGAGTTTATGTGGGATGCGAATCATAATCCAGCGGATTATGGGGAGAACAGAGGCAGAGGTACTTTTTCTTTCACAGCTTGTAGCCCTACTTCAGTCTCATATCCTGGTAGCCATCGCATGCGAGGTCCTTGCACGGAGGATCGTCCACCTGGCAGAGCCTGATAGAATCAAGGCTATCATGTCAACCAGGTACCAGCATCGTCAGATTGATGGCGACGAAAGCGAGATGTCCAGTGCACTCGAGATGGCCATTGACCAACACTGGTTTGCGTCAAATTCTATCATGCTCCGGAACAATGACATTCAACAACTTTTTAAATGCAGCTCTATCTTTTTATCCTCTACCGAAGCACAAGATGGTGTGCATCCCGTAAACCATTTGCGTGCTTGATTGACGAACCTATTGTTATCAGTTGTCAATGCCCTTTGGACGGGCGACATAATCCAGAAAAACAACGATCATCATGACATTGACTGTGAATCGCTCTGTAAATTTCCAAGATTTTCAAAAATTGAAAATTTCACAGATGTTACTTATGCGGATACTCGTGAACATACGTTTTGGGGTCACTTTGACCCTTCTCGCTTGTCTGTACCAAGGTTCGTTTGCTAATTTACGTTGTTTAAAGCAACTCTGAGGTATTTTCAGATACCAAAATATTTTCCGCATCACTGTCTGGTTGTTCTTTCTTGCCATTTACTCTCGCGCTGGTTTGTCACTTGCCATGAAGACCTGTATTTTTATTGACAATATTTCCAGTTCGAGAACCCTTGGAGCGCTTGGACGAAGCGCACAAGCGTCTTGATGAATCAGAAATAGTTCTTTACGTTTTGGCCTTGTCGTTCATCTTTGAAGGTATGTATAGTTACTAGACACTTCTTGCGCAACTGCCCTGATTCAACCAATGCAGATCTACACAAAGTACGTTGATCATGTTTGTCATTGGATGGAAATTAATCCATTCATTCAGTTCTATACTCTGCTTCGCTTCGTAACTTGGCGCGCATTCAATTTCTGGAACGCAATAGCATTCGTGACGGATTCGCTGCTCTTGACCGCCTTCGTCCTTCGTATCCTCGGTCTCATTGCTCATGGTGACGACGAAGCAGCATACCGTTTACTCAGTTTCCAGATTCTCAGTTGTGTTTCACCTTTTATATGGTAAGATATTTTTCTTTCCAGACTCTGAACCCCATATTAATGTTATATTACAGGATGAGTCAGTCCGAACTAAACTGAATTCTGTCTTCATATTCACCTCATATCTCTATGCAGAACTTGTCACGGTTTTCGACGGTTACAAGTACGTCATTTTTTAGATTCCAATGCATCATTCTGAAAGTGGGATCGCAGGTACATCGGCACGATGCAAATTTGTGTGGCTCGAATGCTGAAGGAATCTGGAATTTTCTTTGCAGTGGGTGTTATTCTATCTTTTGTGGAAATATGCAAGGGTTAAAATTTGGTGTCTTCCAGCTCCTCTCTGTTCTCGCAATTGGATTCGGACAGGGGCTTTACGCCTTAGACGCTGCCGATGGATCGACGGACGCCCCCTCCACGGTAAATAGTGGAATTAGTACCATTCTTGCTTTTTGAAGACTAAAATATGTTTTCTTCAATCTTAGGTTGTCCATGTTCTCATTCAAGCTCTGCTTCAGTAAGACTCTGTTGAATGTTTTCCGATATCAATCTCTCATTTCATCTGTTAGAAACCCGGACTACGGAAAATATTCATCAAGGTTGGGAAGCAGACCTTTCGTTTTTTCTGTCGCTCATCTTTTTGAAGTCCTACTGGTCTCACATTGTTTTACCTGTAAGTATCTCTGTATCTCTCGAAAATTCATCACTTTTATTTACCTTGAACAGGTGGAATGCTGTAACTGCTATCATTCTTCTCAACGTCTTGATTTCTTTGTTTTCCTCTGCTTACTCCGAAGTAGGTCACTGCATATGGTTGTTGACTTCTCTAATTGAATTGGAAAATACAGGTTATCGATGACGCGGAAGCGCAATATTTGGCCTTCTTCGCAAGCAAAACGGTGGGGATGATCAGAGCCCCCGATTCATATGTGTATCCGGCTCCTTTCAACTTGATTGAAGCTTTCTTCATTGCACCATTTGAGTGGGTGGTATAGGTCTCTACTTCGAATTTTGAATATTGAACTTGTGAGGGCCTTAGATTCTTCCCTGTGGTAAGATTGGACGAGAAACATTATGCAAAGGTGGGGGGTTACTTCTACGATCCAATTCGTTATCCGGCTGATGTGATCTATTTAGCTCAACCGTTATGTGATGAGTCTCATCTTCTTCATTCCCTTGACGTTCATCGCGTTCTATGAGTCCACTTTCGACGTCCGGAAACACGCCTGGATGGAGAATTGGTTCAGAGGAAATGACGAGGGGTCGGCAGATTCTCCTGAAAATAGGGATCCTGTCGTTGACGACCCTACATGCGAAGGGTTGAAAATCAGCAAGGTCCCCTTTTCCGAGCTTATCAAAGTCTTTCCGAACACTGCACAGGTGATTCTCTTAGTCTGAAAATGCATTTGAAACTGAACGTCCATCTGTTTAGTCGAGCGAAGCAACGATCTTGAAGGAGATCGTGGATGTCAAGAAACAACTCCGGGAACTTTTGACGAGACTTGAGAGATTACAATCCTGAAAATGCCAATTCCTTACATTGAAAAAATAATCCTGCTATGAAAATCTTGTGAGAACCCAGTATTGTGATCTGTTGGACATAGCTGATGAAGCAACGATGCTATTAGTTTCTATCAATTCACCTGCCATGCTGTTTTATGCCACACAATTTATTTTAACAATAGTACAACGCATATCATGTATTCCCTTGTGTGGGATCTGATATTGGATTACGAACAAGCTGGGTTAAAATGCTCATAGATTGTAAGAAGTAAGGCCGAATCTCATTGATCTCCATGGAACAGAGATTTGGCAACTATGGAATAGGGTTAATGGCTGAATAATAGTGAACAAGCCTACGACTTACACTCAATTCGCTGTGGTCTAGGGTTTTCAAACCTTCACGACTTTTGGCTTGACGAGCTTCGCGTAGATCTTTCAATAGAGATCTTATCTTCTCTGGATTCTCCAAGTCGTCTGACGCGCTAAAAACGTTTATTGACGCGTGCAACGCGAAGGGCAATGGCAAAAGGACGAACACATCGAGGATGACTTTGGCAGCTTCTGCGAACCTGAATGGTAAACTACTGAAGTCCGGACGCGATGTTTCAAGGGTTAACCGCTCTTGCAGAAATTCTTGGTCAAAATATTAGAAGGATTTCGACAAATACAAAAGGGAGGGACAAACCAACGTTTAGCCAACTAGGAGCAATGATATGGCATTTCTTCTTCAATTTGAGATTAACTGCAATCCATAGCGGAATTTTCGCCTTATTAGGTGGGCGAAGAGGTCCATATGCACCCTGGATGGCTATAGATCAACCAATCTTGTACGGGTTGGTTTACGAGGAATTGTACCGAGATGAACGCAGTTTTCTCCATTGATATCAAAGGAACGATCTCTATGAGCTGCTGAGATGCTACTAGCTCTAGTTCTGGAGGGGTCACTGAGGAGCGAAGAGTCTGCGGCAGTGCCATCGCGCTTGTGGAAGCCTGAAGGAGAGTTCCAGCCTTCAAGCTAATGGACGCGATGTTGCGCACCACGTGACATCGACGCGTCTTGGTTCCATTGCCAAATCAGGAAATTGACCCCCTTCAACTTCCACCAAACCTCACGCAAGACTCCTCCGAACAGACATTATTTCAGCTCTAAGTATTTCCTTAGGCTTCCCATTAGCAGCCCTTTTTGTGGCAGCTGCATTGATTATGTTGGGAACTCGGACCAAGCAAATCAATGCTTACGGCAAACGCGGACGGAGAGTAGTGGACGCCGCAAGGGAAGTAAATCCTCCTGCTACGAGCATGGAGATTATCAGCATTTTTGATGATTTGCCCCCTCCTCCTGAATGGAAGTCGCTCGCATCCAAGATGAAGAAACGGGAAAACACAGTGCCTACCAAGTCCAACACAGTGTCAACCAAGGTAGTTGGGCTGCAGAGGAAGAAACGCCTCTCGCCTGTTCTTTCTCCTGTGAGGAAGAAACACGGATCTCGTATGGCTCAAATAATGGAAGCTGAAATTTCTAAACCAATTGCTTCGAAGACAACGATCTCGAAAGCCAAACCCATCAAACCCCAACTCCCTACCTCTGGCAAATCAACCGGCCCAGCTATCCTCTCTGCATCACCTCCCCGAGCCCCGCTCTCTGCAGTTCCTATCAATCTTCCGGGGTCACCCACCATTTATCAGCCCCGCCCTCGTATTGGCCACGGAACACCAGTGAAGAAACAATTTTCGCCTTTTGTTGACGTGGATATTATCGTCCTGGACGGAGACGGACAAACCGTTCGAAAAGAGCGGAGGGTATCGCGAACAGACGTACCCACGAATACTTTCAATGACATTCGGCGTTCCAAGCAATCTGTGAAAGCGCCACCAAGTACAATAGACACGGACAGCGAAACGCAGGAAATTAGCCAACCCCAACGGCCCAAACGTCTAGTAACAAGGAAACCCATTATTCTGTCGGATTCTTCTTCCGAAGATGAGCTCCAACCGAAACTCAAAGCGAAACCTCGAAATAACCTTCAACATCGCGCATCATCCATCCCTTCGCCTTCCCAGGGAACGTCTCGCTCTGCACTTGGGGTTTTGGTCCCTCCAGTACCTGATAGGATACGGCAGTCTCATGCTCCAGTTCCACCCGGCCGAAGAACACCCTCGCCAACATTTGACGCAGAAGAAGACCTACCGTCTTTGCCAAGTATACCCAAGCTTGTTTCTCCACTACAAGTTCCAACACGATACCACCAAGTTGATTCCCCCATTCTGAAGCCACGACAACTAACTCCAATTCGAGGTGGCCGGAAACGCCTATTCGAACCTCTTTCCCCACCTTCTCCAACAACTCCAACCGATTTTAATCTTTCCATTGACTTTTCAAACCTTTCCTTGGATTCTGAATCACAAACCCAGGGTACCTATCAGAGCGATTTCCAAATCCATGATTCCCTTTTACCTCTCCTTGAGGAATGTCATCAAGAAGCCTGTGGGCCTCACAATTTCTCAACTTTTATTGAATCCTTCCCATATGACCCGATTCTCCAAGCCGCACGTGAAAATTATGCCATGGATATGAAGTTCAGGAAGATCGGAGAAGCCAGTTATTCCGAGGTGTTTGGAATTGGCGATGTTGTGCTCAAAGTTATTCCACTCAGGGATGAAAGCAACTCAGCCGTCCGTCAGGATGAGGAAGACGGACCAGCCCCGACCGATGCGAAAGATGTCCGCAAGGAAATTATCGTTACGCGTGCTATGGGAGATGTCGATGGGGCGTTTGTCAAACTCTTGAAGACATATGTTGTCAGAGGTCGTTATCCAGAGGTTCTCCTGCGGCTCTGGGACGAATACAATGAAATAAAGGGTTCCGAAAGCGTGCGGCCAGGTGAAGTGGATTCGTGTAGTGCATACATTCACACATCAACTGATTTTCTTGCAGATACTTTTAAGGTCTCACAGGTATATGCTATCATCGTGCTTCCAAATGGTGGCCCGGATCTAGAAGCATATACGTTCTATAGTCCGAGTAGGACTGGATGGAGACAAGCATGTTGTCTATTCTGGCAGGTTGCAAAGGCCCTTGCTCGTGCAGAGCACCTTGTATCATTTGAGGTGCGCCTTTGAGGCTGAATATTCCGATTTCATCTAATCAACCTTTGTACTTATTCAGCATCGTGATCTGCATTGGGGACAAATCCTAGTCAAGAACCTTCCTGGGAAAGCGTTAAAACCCTTGAATATGAACCACAAGTCGACGAAGGGTCGTCGTATTTTTATGGATGATCTTTCTCATGGTGTTGAAGCCACTATAATCGATCTTGGGTTATCCAGGATGGATGCCGGTGACGGTGGTTGCGGGGATAAAGTACACTGGACACCATTCGACGAGGAAGTATTCATGGGAGAAGGTAGGTTTCATCCTATCACTAACGTACAACGTTCATTTTTAACGTCACGACACTGTAAGGCGATTATCAGTTTGATGTGTATCGAATAATGAAGGAACTGACTGGAGGTGTTTGGGAGAGCTTCCATCCAGTCACCAATGTCCTTGTGAGTATATTTACCTCGAATGAATTTTATAGATTTTAAAAGCCTCCTTTTTCCCCAGTGGTTGCATTACCTCCTTCGGAAATTGATGTATTCGAAAGGAATCAAAGCCCCAGCTGCGCCTCGAAAAGCAAAAGGAGCCGCAGACATACCCTTACCTCCTGTGGCTGAAGCGTCATTCTCGGAGAAAGACTGCTACGACTGTTTGGTGGACATCGAAAACTGGCTAGGCAGATCTATTGCAGAACTAACTCCAATAAACCCAAAGATGACATTCAAAGGGAAAGGAAGACGTAAGACCACCGCACCCCCCATCAAGGCGTCCGCGCATTCCGGTCCCGCAAGGGCTGGCGAAATTGTTGCGTATGGGGTCAAGAAGGGCTGGGTTCAGGCCACAAAATTGACATAATTCACAGAATACAAGTACGGGTGGAAATGCTGTCGTCGCTATTATGGTCACTCTTGGGGTATTTATGAAAGGAGCATTCGGTCGCTATGGACGTACGTACACACACAGGCATGATGGAATTACCCTTTCCTTTCATATATATTAATTCCCAATTCCCTCTAAACCCTCGAACCTCTTAAGACTCAGTAATTTCGCCACTGATTACCAGCCGGGTATACATATTAACCAAACTACGAGGTCTTTTAAATTGTTCGAAACTTCTAAGAAATTCGGCCATGGAGTATAATGGCTACAAGTAAGATAGAATGTTCAATCTCAAGGCAATAATGTTAGTATGCAACAGTTCTAGAAAAAGGAAGGCAGGGAGAGGGTATCATTGTCATTCCGGGCGATACTACTAGAAATACGGGAGCATGTCGCGAAGTTTCCTTTCAACACGATTCAATGAACGAGTTTTTTGGGAAAGGTCTTCCGTAATCTCCTCTCCAAGTTGTCAAGTTTGGGTTCGTATACGCCTCGATGTTCCTGTCGGTGTATTTATCAGTGACGTTTATAATAGTGGGGTTTAGATACCAACTCATTTATGTAGGCAGAAGTCGGGAAATCCTCGGGGTCGCATCCAATATTGATGTGGTTCATATCTTGGTAGACACGAATATAATCAATGCGTAGGTGGTTGGGAAATGTTAAATGGGCAAAATCTATGCTGCCGAAATTCTTTGACATTCCCAGGTTGATTATGACATACTTTTTTGTAAAAGAAAGGAAGGTTAGCGACAAACAACGGGGTGATATATTTCTTACCATAGGTTCTTGAGGTACTGGACGAGCAGAAATTGCAACGGAGGGGTCTGGTCCCAACCCTGGAGAATTGAGAGTCCACGCGACCTTGTTGTCCGATACCCATGTAATATACTGGGTTAGTAAGTGCACTCAGAATAACCCTTAATAAACTGTGCACATCGACTCACAGCGTCGTCATAGCCTAACGGCATCCGAATTTAGTACAGGTTAAGTCTTTTATCGACTTGTACATACCTGGTTTGTACTTTTGAGCAGATCACCGCATGAGCGACGGACTCGAAGTAAAATGAAGAAAGACAGACCTCGAATCCGTAGACCGAGTAGCAATTTTCGACAAGTTCGTAGCACCGCTGATTCGTATTTGTAACCACAGATGTGGCTTGTTGAGTGGCGCTTCCTATAAATTCGTTTTGCTTTGAGATGGAAGGATCCACCAGGATCTCATTGCCAGACGAATTGTCCCAAACATAAGCGCGGTTGAATGGCTGGAGGAATATTAGCACGGTATTACAATGAAATCGCGGTTTTGACTTACAGCCCACTGGGCCGACTGTGATACTTCTCCTGTACCAGGATGCCCACCCACCTGAGCCTCGAAGACATCGATCTCAGGAGCCGATCGTCCAACGTAGGTTCCATCGTCGTGTTTAGGACCAGGATGGCTCTCTCCGCCGCATGTGCATCTTGACAGTCTTTGGCCTGGTAAGTATGACAGAGCACCTCCGTATGCCTGATCCCCGTCAATGAGAGCAGCCAGAGGCTCTCCGTTCAATGTTTGGTTTGGGGCAGTGCCCACGTCACAAGTATCGTATGTGTAAGGCCACTAAATCATATGAGACAGTGGTTTGCAAGCAATTTTAAATACAATATGATTTGAGGGAAACACGCACCATCCCTTCCAAACTTGCGCCATACCCTGCGCGACCAAGGTTCCCCATCGTCCATACCGCAGGCCACATCCCCACCACATTGTTTTCCCCAGGGAGCTGTGCTGCAGCTTCGATATATCCTCCTGTAAAGCAAAACTTGTTCCTGGCCCAAAGGCATTGAGCATGAAAGACGGGATTGACAAAAGAAGGTTCTGTACCACGAAGATATCAAACCTGGTGAATCAGAAATCAGGAATTGCCCCCATCCCGGTGGAAGCGAAGTTACCCACCACCTTGATAGTTGAGCTCGTGGGTGTATTTCTCTGAGAACGTGATTACTAGAGACCCTCCCTCGGTCGTTACCGCATCTGGGCCGTACCACTCCAGGTTGTTTGTAGCCTATGGCATCGTTATTTGAGCAGGAGTGACAAGCCAACAAATTTTCACTAACCCAATAGTGCAAATCTTCTGCTTCCCAGTATGGATCATCTCCAGGGTAAAACGATCTTCCATCTGTGTTGAACTCGTCTGAAAACACCAAAAGCATCGGCGACCCATCTCTCAGGGATGGTTTGGTGTATACGTCCTTTGGAGTATCCAGGTCTATGATGCCAAAATTTCCCATAGAGGGAACCTGAAAGTGTAACATGGCCTGAGAGCGGCTCCGTCCATGAAAATGAAACACACCTGTCCCGAAGAATTTATTCCTCCAAGCTCATGGCCCACAGGGGACCATTGACTGTTGTATGTGATGATGGGGTAACCGATGCTTTGTGATGGTTAAGCAGGGGATTCTTCTAAGAGAGATACAGACTTGGACCCACAATAAAACAATAAGCGCGGACAGTAGTATCACAAGGCAACCCACATTGGTTATCGCCCTTGTCGTTACAGCTACTTTCTTCTTTTTGGTGACATCAGTTTTTTCGGGCAGAAGCTCTGGGTTATGCAGCTCGTCGTCTGGCTCTACAAGATCTGGAGAGAGGTCTGAACCCCACAGGCGAGGGTCGGGTGGGAGAGAAAACTACCAAAGGTCAAATTCAGCCATAAACTACCGATGGTCTCTATCGTACCTTGTCAGAAAGTGTGCTCAGCCTCGACTGAGCTCCGAACGAGTAGGGGGATTCGGAAAGGCTTTGCTATAAGAACAATTTAATTGGTCGTTTCGGTCTTTAGGGATGTCTTACCCAACTGTCCCTTCTCAAAACGCCGAAGCTGGAGTTTCGGGGGATGGTAAGCGATGAATCTGCTGAGGCATAGCCAGGATGAGGGGATCCAGGACAGGACATGGATGTTCGGCAGCTAGAGGAGAAAAGATCGAGAAGGGGAAAGTCCAAGGAGAGCACTCTGGTGGAGGGGTGGGAGAAGGAAAAAGAAGGCCTTAGAGCAGAACCTTGTACGGAATTCTTCACGAGAATCTGCAGAAGGATACCTTATTTTGTGCGACCGGGTAGTGTGCCTTTTCATGAAAAAAAAAAAAAAACATGCTAGAACGTTCAAACACAATCGGAGTAAAATGGAGTTTTCATCCATGAGCAAAAAGTGAGAGTTGCCACAGCTGCGCTTCGAAGAGAATTCCTCGTTTCTATAATGCAATAGCATTGCATTGAAGCGCCCCACTTATTAGGAGGATAGCGGAAAGGCTATAAGGGGGAACTTGGGAGTTCGAATAAGCAAAATATTGATGGACAGAAGCAGCCCTCACCACGGTTACACGTCTTCGCGCCAAAGGCCGTTTCATTAAGCTTTCGGACTGGATGTTCATTTCCTCGGAAATCATTCGATTCAACCCGTGGAAGTGAAAATCGGCCCTTGTGGCTCTGAATACCCATTGGCAATCTGTAAGTATAAGAGAAGGATAGTTTAGCTCATTGTTGGTTGAATATACAAATGCTCTTCAAGTACGGCCGCACAAGGTTTCAAGATAGATGCCCACGCATTACCGCTACTTAGCTCTTCCGCGATGCTGCCGGGATTCTTTCATTGTAGGCCAGAAGATAGTCAACGTGCTTTCTAGAAACCGAGGAAACTCCCAACCCTAACAGTCGCGATAGATTCGGGACTGGCAGGTAGCTGCAGGCGAGGCCTTGAAATCCTAAGAGTAATACATACCCTGACGTGGGTTCAGCATGCTAAGAATATATTTCGAGGGCTTTGGGACGCACTGCATGAAACGATGCTAACTTCTGTCACCACAAGCCTTAGGTACTAACTCCTCACTCAGAGGGGAATTGGATTTGAAGCTTCCGTTCCGTACAGTGCAGACCACCATTGCAGCTAACACAAGAGGGAGAAACATTCTTGAAAGTCGCCTAATGTCCAGATTCTGGTCGACAGAAATTCTATGGCACAAGGTAATGTAAAACCGTGACACCAGCATTGTTGCCAACCGAAAAGATAAAACATCATCATCGGTTGTGGAATTGAAAATGTTGACGGTCTCGGAGAGCAAAAATCGGAGCCGCAGAGTATTGTTGTTGCAAGTTTTGTACACGACGAACATCACTCTCAACCGGCGGCCAAGGATTCCTACCGTTCTGCGGTACCGTCTTGTCAGTCTCCATCTCTGCGGCTCCGGATCTACGTACGATATGTTTTTTGAGGCTCTGCCAGACGACCTCATCGCCGTAATTCTTGGAGAATTGGACTTGGATTCATTGATCACTGTATCGCATCTATCGAAGCGGTTTCACACAGTAGCCTCGGAGCCTTCATTGAATCCATGGAGAAAGCCTATTCTACGGAATCTAAGGACCAACGTATACGAGCCAGCCTTGCAACACTTAAGTGTTCGATCGATCGTTCCCAGGCAAAACTGGATTGATATCCTCGTTCTAGCAAGGCCGTCATTCATACTATACGAAGCGACCTTGCCAAATCTAAAGGCCGTGGAATGGGAAGAGTGCTTTAGGCGACGTTTCTTGCCAGGATGGCAGAAATGGAGGAAAGAGAGTCCCTGGAAGGAAGCCTTCTTGAGGTCCGTTGATTGCTTCTCCCCCTTTCACCTTCCTCGAAGGAACTCTCAATCGGAGTGAGTAGGGTGTTGCACAGGGTGTGGCACCGCAGTGTCACTACATGCACCACTGACGAATCATGGACCAAGTCAGCCTTTTGTTACAAATTTGATTCCTCTTTTCTGATTTATTAGGTATGTTGTGTTAAATCGCAACGGATCCGCGAACGAACTCGAGACTTCTTCCCGTACCTACCACCCGCTCACTATATTCAATGAAATAAAGTGCGTACTTAGTACGTCAACCTATTTCGGGGGGCTCATGTTATTTCACCAGGCTACAGAATAACCTCTCTCACCTTGAGACACGCATCAGGGTTCGTCTATTTTCATACTATTTGCGAGTGCACCTTACCTACATGCCACAGCTTGTTATAGAGTTGGCAGATGTTCGCATTCTTGCATTGGGGACTATAACCAAGCCTCGCAGCAATTTTAGTATTAACCCAAACGCGCACCTATTTCTTAACCCGCCTGGGATTGTAGGGAGTGGTCATCGAAATACACTCTCAAGTTTTGCATTTTCTCCGCCTTCCAGTCTTGTGGATGATCATGGTGTTTATCCGAATGCTTCCGCAACTATTCCCGCATGTTGTAAGCACAGCCTAAACATTGACATTGTATCCATCATGCGTCAGTACTCACGGATTCGAAAGTATTCCATGAATATCGCAATCCCGGCACTGCGTATTCAAGGCTGGTGTGTCCCCAGCCAGCGTTGACCCATGAAGATTATCCATTCTATACCCATGGTGGAGGAGATTCGCGGTGGGCTGGTTCCGAAGAAATGGACAAAAATGGACTCCACTGGGTGGGCAGCCTGATGTCAGCTTCGATACCTTCAGAAGATAAATCGACTCTCATCGTATTTCATTTTAATTTCAGGATCACTGCCCAGCTTCTCAGCTGGAAGCGTGACGCCGACAATGGAAGGTTTGGTACACAGCAATATGCATCCTTTGATTGGAATGATCTATGGGCAATTGCTCCATGGATGCAGGAGATAATTACAAAGAAAGTAACTGGTGGTGGCTTGGGCAACTGAATCCGAAGTCGGTGCCCAAAAAAGACAGACGTTCGTTGCTTAACACTTGAACTCAGAACAATTGCATTTTCTTTCCATAATCTGCGCTCCCGAGAGATCCGCTATTACTTTAAGAGGGATCCCCGCCACGTGTGTGAACAAGATCGACATTCTTTGTTAGGACGCCTCTCAATATCAGGTGAGACTAGCGTCTATGCTTTTTTGTTCCTGGCATCTAATCTTCGTCGCTTGTCCAAATTAGGCAGCAAACAATATCTTTGTTGGTCTTTTCCGCCCCCCCCTAAGTCTTTGCTTGAAATAACCTTTAACAACTCGTGCATATTGCGTATGCCCGAACCGCGAGACAATAGCGATCATCAAACCCAGCTTTGTGTAGCGGGCATCTTTGTTTCGGTCCCGGAACGAAATGCGCAAAAGGCAGGAAAAATTCGTTAAATAGGCGATATGGGATCGCCTGAATCTCCTATATCCTGCCCCTTCTCTCAAAGGATCCTCTTCGCTTTTTATATTCTATTGCTCAACGTTGCCGGACAGCGTCTCCCCAAATATTTAACCTCCCGTATTATCCTCATCATGGGAAAGTCCGTCAACCGTCAATCGGTGAGCTCTTCTCTCTTCTGTATCATCATTTCACTTACGGTCTTCGATCCAGTGGCCATGCCCTTGCGGCAAGGTCTTTGGTCGCAAAGGCGACCTTACTCGCCACCAACAGCTTCATTCTGGTATCCGGTATGCTCGAATTTTTCACCTAATTCAGACACCTTCTCATGCCACTCACCTTAGGCCTCATGAGTGCGAGGTTTGCTTCAAGCGTTTCTCCCAAGCTTCGGGTTTGAAAACACATAAGAACGTCCAGTAAGTTCTACGCCATTTACTTCCGTTCTGGTTCTCATTGCCTCTGGTCTTACTAGTTCCAAGGAGAAACCTTTTGCTTGTGATTTTGGCAATTGCAGGGCCACCTTTGGAGATCCGTCTTCGTGTGCCAGACATCGCAAGGAAACCCACCGCCGTATAATTCCTTATCGTTGCCCCGTTTCTGGCTGCAGATCCAGGTATGTAAAGGCTCTCACTGTGTTGATGTTTGCCCATCCTAATAATTAACTAGCATCAAACGTCGTTCAGCTTTTGCGGCTCATCTAAAAAAGCACGGCCTCGACCTTGTCAACGTGGATATCGAAACTATGGCCCCCCCCCTTCTACCTGTTCCTGCTCCTGCTTCTCGGCGCCGGGGCACGCGATCAATCATCAACCATGACATCATGTCAATGAAGCTCGCAGAGAAACAGAAACTCTTGGAGCAGAACAAGGAGGAATTCTATGCTCGGACTGTCAATCACAATGAGCCGTGGTTCAGTAATAGGCCCATGGAGTTTCCCCTTCTCTCTGGTGATTTCCCATCAGTCCCTACCTTTGCGTGGGATTGGTATTACAACCTGGACTACTACACAGGTATTACCGATACGAAACTCGAATTCATGGCATCCTACTCGCAACCTCATTCGCCCCCTGCGAACAACACTATCGAGTCGACACCTTCGACTTCGACTTCGACTTCAAGTTCGTCGCCCCAATTGTCCCCCATTCCCAAGCTCGAATCCCCGACTCTCTCGACTGTAGAACTAGCCGGGACGCAGAAGATTAATGCTCAGGCAGCATTCAGCTACCTCCACATGCCTACTCCACCGGATACTTTCATATCTAAGGAAATTTCATTCCACCAACCTGACCAAAAACAATTCGGCAACCCTTTCTACCACTCTGTCCAGCATCACAGTGATTTTACTCGCCTTTTTCAACTCGATGCCCCGTGGGCATTTTCATGACTTCTTGGCTCAGTTTCCCTTCTCTTTTTTTTTTTTGCCGTTGTATCTCTTTTTTTTTTTTTCGGATTCACTCGGTTTTATATGAGGGCCAACCTTTCGCTTTTTTCGAGCTTGACTTGTCCAGCCGGCATTGTATACCATCCCACTCATTTGTATCGACTAGTTTCGTTCTCACTCCTTACGAAATTCTGTATCATTGATTGATTATACCTTACGATTTGAATAATACTATCGAAGAAGAGTGGAGCGTGGGAAGAAAACACGACGTCGCGCGTACTTGTGTACGACAAAATAGAAGGTTGTTGATCAAAAAAAAATAGAACAAGTCCATCATCCCCCAGCTACTTTTCCGCTCTTTTTGCCTTGTCCGTCGTTTCATACGCCCTGCTCGACGAACGCTCTGCTCGCCGCTTATCTCTGGAACTTGTGCCACACGAAGGGTGATGCTCGCCTCGCCACTCTTGCCCGCGCCCATGTTCTCGCAAGATGAGTCCATGCACTATCGGCCGTCCAAAGACATGGATGCCTTCAACAATCTTCTTCCGCCTCCGATTCAGTTCGTGGAAGGCTCGTCGTCAGGTACACTGGCCGTGGCGGAGGGGAGGTATGAGCCCATAAATGCGAGTCCAAAGCTTCCGAAGCCGGAGGTCTGTCTCTTATGTCTCTTGCATCGCCTTCGCTTCTTACATTGTATCTAGCTCCAGGATGCATCAAATCCACCTCCACCACTTTCCCCCACAAAACCTGCCCCAGTACCCCCTCGCACTACCGGCGCTAAAGCACTTTCATTGCACTTCTCCCCAATCGACCTCACATGGCCTCAGAGTTGTAACATAGGATCGGGCCTTTTCAACAGCGGCAACACTTGCTTCCTGAACAGCGCGCTCCAATGCCTCCTCCACACTCCGCCTCTTCTCAGACTTCTCATCTTCCATCGAACAGAAGAGTGTGCGTTTCATCGTTGTCAATTTTCATCTTTACCCTGAAATTGTACCACAGGTCGTGTCAGCTCAGGTTTTTGCATGGCCTGCAGCCTCCGCATTGTCGTTGTTAAGTCTCATAAGGGAAAAAATGCCTTTTTACCCGCTCCCATCACCAACAACCTTCAAGGTTTGCACCACTCTCATATCATGCGAGTCTCTAACTCACGCGTCCATGCAGTGATAGCCAAGCACATACGCAAAGGCCGGCAAGAAGACACTCATGAATTCCTAAGATACGCAATTGACGCCCTCCAAAAGTCGTGTCTTGCAGGCCATCCACCGTATGTTTTCCAGCTGCCTAGTCCTGCATGCACCTCCATTTTGTTCTCATTTTTTTTTACAGAAAAATTGACGCGAAATTGGCAGAGACGACTTGGGTTCACAAAATATTTGGAGGTCGGTTACGGTCACGGGTGACATGTCGCGATTGTGGTTACAACAGCGACACGTTCGACCGTATATTGGACTTAAGCCTCGATATTTTTAAATGCGATTCCTTGAGAGATGCTTTACGCAAGTTCATTGCAATTGATTATCTGAAGGGAGCCGACAAATATAAATGTGAAAAGTACGTTTTTGAATCGACTTACCACGCTTAAATATTTATGTGATGTGTCCTCCAGATGCAAGAAGCACGTAAATGCCGAGAAACGATTTACGATACACGACGCTCCACCAGTGCTTACGGTTCATCTCAAAAGATTTTCACCGCTGGGCAGGAAGATCACACATCCACTCGAATACGACGAGGACCTAACTCTTCAACCGTACATGAGCTCCGGACAATTCGGGCCATCATATTCACTGTTCGGTGTCATCTGCCATGCAGGTGGTGGTCCTAATTCAGGACACTATTATGCTTTCGTCAAGAGCAGAGAGGGCCGCTGGTACGAGATGAACGACGAGATGGTGCAACCCACGAGCCTTCCCACTGGCAAGAGGAATGCGTATATGCTGTTTTATATTCAGAGTAAGGGCCAGGGATTAGAGGCCGCGGTGAAGGCTCCTATTTTGAATGGCCACACGGTCCCCATCAGAAATGGCCTTGCCGCGAAGATGAAGAAGAAGGTCCAGAGGGACAGAGACGATACAGACGAGGAAGAGGACAAGGGTGTGAGGGTTAACGCGCCACTGAT
>Ga0307517_10003260_pt1 | contig 25382 bp, 12 predicted proteins | sample 23_EM_MG_FD_194515 | JGI IMG/M metagenome (GOLD analysis project Ga0307517, IMG submission 194515) | Populus trichocarpa ectomycorrhiza microbial communities from riparian zone in the Pacific Northwest, United States - 23_EM | ecosystem: Host-associated > Plants > Roots > Unclassified | place... | reverse complement strand
TTTTTTATTGAAATTTTTTATCTATCAAATTTGATCCTCATTCTTTTGATTGTTACTTATTTTATTTGAAATAATTTATGAAATGTTAATTATTATTATTTTAATTTCTTCATCTTTCATTTTTTTTTTTAGATTTGATTTCTATTATTTTGATTATTATTTATTTTATTTGAGATAATTTATGAAATTATATTTTTTTTCAATTTCATTCTCATTCAACTTTTTAATTTGTAAGATTTGTTCCTCATTATTTTAATAAACTTGAGAAAAATAAAACATTAATAAGTTATTTTCCAGCTCATTTTCCATAACATAACCAAACATTGGAAAGTGTTTTCCAACTTATTTTACATTACACTACCAAACATCAGAAAATAATTCACTTTCCCGGAATTCACTTTCCAAAAGGAAACTACTTTCCAGCAAACAAACGGGGCCTAAGTATTTTTCGTTCTATATATAAGCAAAAAAAATATAATTTAAGAAATGAATTAGAAAACTAAATGATTTATAAGTTATCATTTAAATTAAAAAAGTAGATAAATATAATCTAAATCATTGCTAAAAAGTCTCTTATGTATTATTACTTTAATCATCTAGTAGGAGAAAACAATGTGATTCAAGTATGAAGCACATATCATAACAATTATTGTTTGGAAATAAGTTAGGAGAAGCTGAGATAGATTCAAGTAAATTATAAAAACAAAAAAATAAAACAAAACATTAAAGACAAATCTATAAAAATTACCCTGTCATTAGGAGCAGCTGCATGCCCATAGTGAAGAACAGCACTGTACAATGAAACATTAAGGCTGTTAGCTCCTCTTGGAAATACGTATGCAAAGTTCTACTTCAATGCATCCATGTAACTATAGATTTTTCAAAACAACTATATATCAACGACAGCATGAATCAGAACTTCACAAAAGAGGATGCAGTATTCCTTGTCCTTTCCAAATATTTTGAATTAGAAATAATGACAATCTTAGCCTCCAATCCTATCTGCTAGTGAACTGGTCAGGAGACAATTTCTTTCAAGTGCACTTGCAAAATCCAATCAATGATATAATTAGCAGGGTACTATTGTCTTTGAGAGACAACTTAAACTGAAGTCTGATTCTCAAGCTTGTCATAAGAATGGAGACGACCTTGAGATGGACTTGGCTCAGCACATTGTTATGTACTTCAGTTTGACTCAAACATAATGAATGAGGACAAGACCTTAAACCAATTAACATTCATCACACAGAATAGGAAATCATTCAATATCATTTATTTCATTGGTTCAAACTACCATGTCAATTTATTTTGAGGATGAAACAAAGATATGGAATCCCACATCAATAAGAAATAGAAAAAGAAAAGGCATGTCCTAATAAAATGGTTCCTGTTCTTATTCAACCATGGGTATGTTTATATTGATTATTAACAAGAAAGAGAGGGAACTAATACCACTAACAATTCACCCTTAATTAGCTAATACAACCAAGCACACTTAAAACATGAGCTTTACCTTGTGAAAATTACTCTTGTAACAAATTCACCTTCGTGTTTTAACTTCAATGCAAAAGCAACTTACATACACACTCTACATATGTATGTGTTTTCTGTTTTCGAGGATGTGAAACACCAAAACTCCTGAACCAAGCTCCAACCAACAAAGTGACTTGATGAAGCTCAGGCACACATAAATTTAGTCTTTTAAACCCCTTCACAGCCCTACCCCATTGGCCATGAAAGCTACATGGCCTGTACCATATATGTTCTAAATATTGCTTTCCACCTTTTATTGATCCACTCTAGATTGCTTTCAAAATGGGTTACCTATCTATTTTTGAGATTTTCAATTAATGGACCTAATATTTCAGTTTTGCAGTTAGTTTACACAAAAACTAATCCATGCAGAATAACAATCATCAAGAACCTCACCTATTTTCTCCAGTAGCACATATACATGTGTATGAACAATGCCTACACCCGCCATACATGTAGGTGTGATGAAGAAATATGCTTTCCAATTGATACTCTTCCATGCCAACTCTAGTTTTTCTCATAACCTAGTCAAAACTGCAATTCTTTAGTATGACAGTAAACCATGATATATAATTTGAAGTGTTGATAAAAAAAAATTAATGAACAAATAACATCAATGATAAACTAATCATCATTCAAAATGATGTCTTTCACATGTAACTCGAGATGGAGATGCATGAAAATGAAAGACTCATGTTGCATGGTAGTTTTCATTCATGAGTCAACAATCCCAATTGCAAAAATAAGCAACAGATGATAAGAAATTTCCAACAATGGCGCAGCAGCTGCATATATAAAATTGTAACCCATTTATATAAGTTTATGTGAAGAGTAATACCTAAACGAAAACTATAGTTTAAATTCTTGCAAGAAAATCCAGTCAGTGAGAAGTTTCCACAAATAGCTACCTCAACATGAGCTTCAGAGCTTATGTCATTGGCAAACTGAATAAGTGCTAGCTCCATATCTGACTTTAAAACACGGCATTCAGTCAAAATGGGATGCAATGTAGTCAAATCCTTCTCAAACTTTTCTATCCCCTGAAAAGAGAATTAAAGAAAAGGAAAAGAATGTTGATATTTATTTCATGATTGCAGATGTTGTAGCTCTATATGAGGTAAGCATGTGAAATGGTAAGGGCCAGAGGATTAGAATGTAAGACCTCAAACTCTGCTGGTTTTGAGAAGTTATTACTGTCAGTGTTAAGTCCGTGCAAGAGAAAAAGCAAAGGTTTTTCCAATACATTGCTGAGCTCATGTAAAACTCCTACAATCTCATCTGTGTAATAGACCATGCTAACCATGTATTGTTGCTGCAAAAAAAAAAAAGAGTGGATAAACATACATAGTACATTGACGTGCATCAAACCAAGAAGCATTGAAGGAAGGATACCTGAAAGCAAGATGATGGCTTTATTTCTCCTAACCAAACCGCATAATCAGCCGGTAATCTTGGAGCAAATAGAATAGATTTCCCTGTTGCAATGTCCTTGAGGACAGCATAAATGACAATCAAAACCACAAACAAAAGGCCGTGAAAATTATAATGATTGTTGAAGTGACACAAACAATAGAAAGCATTCAGTTTTAAAACAAGAAATGAAGGTTCAAACTACCATGTCCAGGCAAAGTAACACAGATTTGTTAATTGTTTGAATGAAAGGTGTAAGCAAACTAACATGCCAGCAGATGCCCAGATGAAATAAGAAAAGAAAATGTTCATAAAACGATCCACTGGTCCACTATAGACTGGAAGCATGTATCCTTGATAGTACAATACAGTGATCTAAGAAATTAAACAATAGCATAATTTGTTTTAAGTAAACTTTACAGAATAATAAGTATGAACCGCAATCCATTTTCATTCCGGACAAGAAAAATAATAAAACTAACCATGGCAATTTTCCATTGAAAGAAGAAGGGAAAAAAAAAAGGAAAAGCCAGGAGCTTACAATAGCGCCATAGAAACCAGGCTCTTTTACTCCAAACAGATAAGCGAAATAACTCTCCTGCCTACACATCAAAATATACATTTTGTTTCTAGTAAAATTGAAAAGCGGAGCAAATCGCCGCCATTACAGCTTACAAGTGCAAAGAAATTACCTGAAGAGTTCGATGTGATCAGTGCAGTAGCGAGTTTTTTCCTCGCCTCCCTGTTAAATTCATTCATAAAATAAAAAATAATAACAATAATAGATATCATCAATCAATCAACAATACATACATGCATAGATAAATAGATAGATACCTGAAGAAAGACGAAGCCGTGCAGAGGACGAGAGGTTTCGGTGAGATGTTGACGGAGGGATTTTAACAGCTTTTCACGGTTCTTGGCGTGAAGCTCCATCGGTACTTTTGGGGGGGGGAGACGAGACGAAGAAGCCATTTGCGGGCTTCTATGTCGTTAGGTTTCGTTTCCGCTCCTTGTCGTGGTTTATAATCAAAATTAAAATTATATATATAAAAAAAAAAAATTAAGAGCTTACAGCGTATTTGTCAGTATGGCTGTGGATGTTTTTCAAATAATTTTTTATATTAAAATACATGTTAATGATATATTTTTATTTTTTAAAAATTATTTTTGATATCAGTACCTCAAAACGATCCAAAACATATAAACTATATTAAATTTTAACAAAAAAAATTTAAATTTTTTAGGTATACAAGTTGAATCATATTCTCAAACGCTTCCGTAGTGATATACTGTGAACTATAAGAAAATTTTCGGTTTTTTTATTTCGACCCTTCATTTTATTTTATTTAGTTCTTTGATGTGGGATTAGTTTTAGTGATTCTTTATTCTGAATAACAACTTCATGAGCTGTAATAAAAACTACATACGTGATCCTCTCATTACCTCTGCAAATTCTTTTAGTAGATGAAACAGCAGGTATAGATACCGACAACAATAGAGGTGTTTAAAAAACCGAGGTATTTGTAATAATTACAATAGAAGTGTTTAAATTCTTATTTGTTTTTAAGTTTTAAAAATATTTTTAAAAAAATTTAAAAGTTTATTTATTTTTTTCTTTATTTTAATTTAATATTTTTTTTATGTTTTTAGATCATTTTGATGCACTGATATCAATAATAATTTTTAAAAAATAAAAAATTATTATTTTGATACATTTCTGAGTAAAAAACACTTTGAAAAACAACCGCAACCACACTTTTAAAACAAACTATAAAAAAACCGAGGTATTTATAATAATTATATTATTCAACTCACTCAACTTGTTAAAATTAATTAATTTTAATATTAAAAATAATAATGGGTTAAAAAACAAAATTAGATATCATAGAAAAGGTGGTGTGTCTTTTAAATCTGTCTACCTCGACACAACTCTTCTGCTCAGTAAAAAAATATAATAAAAAAATAAAAACCTAAAGCATCTATATACAATTGTCAAGAAGTTATGTAGTCCGGCAAGATGTATTTTTTTATTATTATTAACTCAGATATTCATGTTAGTTTGCGCGAAACATAATTAATTTTATAAGCTCTGAAATTAACAAAAATATATTCTTATAACATGTATTCTTGTATATAAATACAATGAGCTTGAGATGATATCCTTTGAGCTTCACAAGCATTTTTATATTTATTACTGTAAAATGCATCTTTTTGATTTAGTTGTTTCCAGAATCAACGAATGGAGTGCGGACATCAAATTATTCGATTGTCCATGTAATCGACCCAAACATGTCTGAATTCTAGAATGAAGAGACAGTTGGAGTGAAAATTATGTGATAGCTCAGTATCTCGCTGTTCTTCGTGAATTGCAAGCTAGTTGGACTCTCGGTGACTATTAGACCAATAGGTGTTTCAATAGTTAAAAGAGTAAGTTGCTTGGTCTGTAAGCTATTTTTTTAGTATGAAAGAACTCATATATTCCAACTTGCAAATATCTGTAAAAAAAAAAAAGTTGAATTGACAGAATTTATATTTTTAAAAAAATTTAAATTTTGGTTAATTATGACTATGGATTATGGACCATAACTCGACTCATATCCACGAACACACCTTCCCCGTAATAAAACCTAGTTGGTAATATGAAAAGATTAATAGCAAAGCAAAAAATGATCATAACACAACTTGCTTGGATAAAAAAATTGAATAATCAAATTTATATTTTAAAAAATTTCAGAAGTTGAGTTAGTTATGATTATGGATCATAACTTAACCCGATTATATTCATGAACACCTCTACCCGGTAATAAAACTCGGTTGATCATATGAAAAGATTGACTCGTGTAATGGGAGAAAGAAAGAGGAAGAAAACTATGAACCACAAACAATGTTAAGCAGTACTGACAGAACAGCTGCAAGTTTTAAAAACAATGGAAGCAAACACAAAGTTAGTCACATTCAAAATACAAGAGATGGAAAAGTGAAGGGAGCATAAAAGAATGGCGCGAGGTAAACCTGCTAAGAAAGGCCAAGGCTCGTGAGAACCCCAATGGAACGCATTGAAATCTGATTCAACAAGCAACTGAACTTGTTGTCCAACCCAAGACAGCAGAGAAAGAAACAGAACGGTCTTCTGAAAAATTGAGATTATGAGGAAATTGAGTGGAGGACTCAACAACCCACTAAAAGGCTGTGAAAATGCAATTTGTCAAGCACATCAAATCTGTTAGTAATCATAGAAGACCTAGTAAAAAAAACATGTCCAGCCCAGGGTCCAGTAGGGAAGGAAGCAAAGCAAGGTTCCTCACATAAAAAACCTAAATGGCATCACTGATTTGATTTACTTCTGGTTCTAGACACAAGTTCCTATTTACTCAAGCAGTGTAAGATTGTGTTTGGGATTGTGATAGCAGTGATAATTTAAAGTATTTTCCACTTAAAAATACATCAAAATTAAGCTTTCAATGAGGGGCTTTTTGGCCTTTTAAAAAACAAAACATAGCAAAGTTACGGTAATGCTCTTTGGAGAGAAAAAATAAACATGCATAGAAGGGTTTCTCCATCTTTTCTATTTTTTTTTAAATTGTAAGATGTCGAGCTTACCCTTGGATCCAAAAAAAAAAAGCTTAGTTTCATGGGTGTTTTAGTCATTATCTTCTATTTTTATTTTTCAATATGGTTAGGGGTTGTTTGGTAATTTTTAGTTATTAAATATTATTAAAAACAATTGATGTAGTGTGCGTCAACGCGTGAAGAGCCCCCACAGGGCCCACACCATTCAGGTGGTGCGTGAAGGCTTGTTCATTTACCAAAATCTTGCTTCCGTGGTAGCGTTGGGAGCGGCGACTCGTCCTCTTTCCGGCGGTGTGGCTTGTGCTCACGGAGAAGGTTTGGTTAGGCTGCAATGGAGTTTTTTTCTTTTTTCTCTATTTTCTCTCTCATGCCCTTGAAATTCGCATCTAACGTTCCAAAAAAACAATTGTGTCATCCGGTTTGTAGTTTTATTGATTTTGACCTTCTTTTTTTTATTACTATTTATTTAGCTTTTGATGTTTTTTTAAGTTTAGCTTTTTTTCGATTTCTTCCCTAATCATTTTATTCAATTTAATTTTTTTATCTGATTCAGTCTCTCTACTTTTGATTGCTCTATTTCTGTATTTTATACTTTTCTTTATTATTATTTTTTTGCAATTTTATCCTTTATTATTTTATTGCATTTTTTTTGTCATCATTCTTTTGATTACATATCCTTATCCTTTTCTTAATTTATCTTTCTTTTTAATTTTTTCCCTTGGCATTTAATTTCATTTGATTTTTTATCCAGTTTTGGTCCTCATTCTTTCAATTACTATTTTTATTTTTTATTTTTTCAATTTATCCCCTAATTATTTTATTTTGTTTTGTTTTTATATCATATTTGGTCTATATTGTTTGGGTTTTAAATTGTTTTACGGTTTGATATTTTACTTTGTTATTCTTTTGTGGTTGCCTTCCAACAGGGCAATCCTTTATTGAATTTTCTTTTTTGAAATTCATCGTTTGACATTGGTTATTAGGCTTTTAGTTTCATTGTTTGTTTTACTCTTTTTTTTTAAGTTATATCGATTTTATATCTTGAGTAATAGGTTGGTCAGGTTAATCATGGTTGACTCAGATTTTTTTCCCTCAATTTTCTTATGAATTTTTTTTTTTACAATTTCATCCTTTGGTGTTAAATTATTGGCCCTTGAGCTATGTGATTTTTTCACTTTTCTTTCTGTTAGGTTATCCCGAGTGCGAGTTAGTCAAGTTAACCCGGATTAACTTGCATTCTCTTCCTCGATGTTTTTTTATTTAACTTCGGTCTTTTTTATTATGTCCTTCTTTTGCGAGTTTAATTTTTTTTTTAATTTTGATCTCGTGTCGTGAGTGGCAGATTGGTCAAGTTTACCCGGGTTGACTCATTTTTTTTCCATAATTTTTTTATGGCTTTCATTTTTTCAATTTCATCATTTTGCATCAGATTATTTTCCATTGACCTTTGTTATTTTTTCACTTTTCTTTCTGTTTTGTTATTTCGAGGGCGAGTTGGTCAAGCTAACCTGGGTTAACTTGCATTTTCTTTCTCAATGTATTTTATTTAACTCCGATCTTTTTTGTTAGGTTCTTGTTTTGAAAGTCTAATTTTTTTTATCTCGATCTCATGTCGCGAGTGGCAGGTTAGTTGAGTTAGCCACGTTGACTTAGATTTTTTTTTTCCATTGATTTAAATGACTTGTTCACTTTTCTTTTTATTTAGTTATTCTGAGAGCGGGTTGGTAAAGTTAACTCGGGTTAATTTAGGTTTTTTTAATGTTTTTTCATTGAAATTTGGTCTTTTTTACTAAGTCATTCTTTTTAAATTTTTTTTTTATCCCGATCTCATATTGCAGATAGTGGGTTTGTCAAGTTAGCCCGAGCTGACTCAAGTTTTTTTCTTCAACATTATATTTTTTGAAGATTTTTTTTTTGTTTTCATCTTTGACATTAGGTTATTAGGCCTTGAACTTTACAATTTTTTTTTGCTTTTCATTTCTGCAGGTTGTTTCGGTCTCATATTCCAGGATATGTTTTAGTAAATTTAACCCGGGTTGTCTCGGATTATCATCGTCTAAATATTATTTTAGCATTGAAAAAAGTTTGGCTACATCGCAGGCCACCTATGCAGTTAGTTATAAACAGATGACAGAAGGATAAAAAGGGGAAAAAGTCAAAACAAAAGAAATAGAATGAGAGGCAGTCCAGTTATATTGTTAGAGAAAGACCATGGTTATGTAGGGGTAACTAAAAATTAGGAACAAATAGAGATGAAAAATAATTGAAAAAAGAGGAATGTTGTCTAATTGTAACCATACCATAAATGACCCCTCACATCCAGAAAGCCATAGCTTTTTCCCATAACAACAGAAGACAGGTGTAACACTCGATGCTAATATTTAGTTAAGCAATTGCAAATATTTCTAAAATCTCTCATTTTCCTATTACTTAAGAAATCTTAACTTTCCATCTATATTAAATGAACACTCAATGCTGATATTTAATGAATCATGGATCATAGACCCTTTTCAACAAAAAAAAAATAGTTACAAAGAAAAACTTTGTTATTTTAGGATTTAATCATAAAATTTGATTCAAAACCTAAGACCTTTTCAAGGTTGAAGTAAAAAATGGATTGACCCATTATATGTATAAACATCCGAAACATTGTCCCCATCATCTTTTCAAGTGTAAACAATGCTTGCTTTAGGCCACCTTTGATAAATAGACCCTTGAATATAATCAAATAAGCATTCACATTCCTCTTTATAATTTGCTTCTTGATGCAAACAGAAAAAAGGAAAAATAATATTAAATTAAATTACAATTACAATTTTAAAAAAACTATAATGATGTTTCACTATAAACTAAGGCACAAAAGCATAACTAATAAACACTAATATACATGATTTGACATCGTTTTAAATCTTTTAGACATGAAATATTGTCATTTACTCAAAAGTTTTAAGTGATTTTTTTTAAAAAAATTCCCAATTTAGTTTCTAAGTTTAAGTGTTATCCAGAATGCTTCTTGAACTTCATTTATGTTAAATCTATCTTGAATAGAGAAAAGTTAGGAGAAAGGGAAGGAGAGAAAAATCTCTAACAAGCTATAATACAAACATGTAATCAACAATATTGGTGTTGATGTATTCTTCTTCAATATGAAGTTCAAGAAGATGATTTAGCATCCAAAAAAGAACTAATTTGTTGTAAATTGAAAGAACAAGTGGCTTTTTATAGGTTTGCATTGAAAAAAATAAGAGTTGTAAATGTACAAACTTGATGAAGATGGCATGAAAAATTCAAAAGAAAGATGCCTAAAAAATTCAAATACAAGAGGGAAAGCCCAAATTAAAAGAAAATGACTAAGTTAAAATAAAAAGGTATGTCCCAAGAAAATAGAAAAGGGCAAATCAAAGAAATACAACAAAGAAGTTAAACAAATTGAGGTGATCCTAAATTTGTAAACTCCTCAAACACTCTTTGAGCATATGAATCCCTTTCTGTTCATAGCCAAAACCTTAGCATACATTTTATGTCTATATAAAGTTCTTTTTTAAATAAGCAAGCAATCAATCAGAACTAATAAATGGCACTCTTAAACATTGTAAAGGACTTTTTTATAAGAGTTATGGCTTCACGAGGATTATACATATTATTATTCATATTGTTAAAATAAATGCTCAAATAAAGGTGAAATTTCTTGACAAACCTCAAGCATTTCCTTGAGCCTCTTAAAATCTAAAACCAACACAAAACATAAGGTCATCTCACCACATCCCTTCATCAGATTCAATCTAGTCTGCATGAAAAACCCAAATCGTCATTCCCCAAACCACCCTATGAATTACAAGAAAAATAAAAACAAAATTATTTTATTTTTACATCAAAATAGTTTCAGCCTTCAAAATATAAGATATTTAAATTTTCAGAAAAATCATCCAGAGCAAAGGACTCCTCATAAAATCTAAGAAAAAAAGAGAATAGAAAAACCATGTTACAAATTATGTTTATCCGAGCTACTAACAAGCACAATTAGGGGGCACAATCAGGCAAGGGGGATTATGATGATTAAAAAGGTAGTTGTTCCTTTTTGAATGGTCAGCAAAACAAAAACTTTTTACAGTAAGCACAAGAAGGTAGTAATGATTGTAAAAAACCCAAGTTATGTAACTTATAGACATTCAAACAGATGATTGCATGGGCAAACTCAAGTGGGTTGGTTGACAAAAAGACCATGATAGGCCAAATCATAAATAACAACCCCTACCACCAACGAAAAAGATGAATTGAAAAGGAGGAGGGGCTATATTCTAAAAAGGTAAAATGCATATATGTTATCTAACCCCAAAATACTAGTATTTGTGCAATGTTTTGCAAACATTTTATGGGTAAAAACCCTTAGTGGAGTCCAACAGTGCTCCAATGAACCCAAGTCAATAAAGATTTGACAATGTTTATTTTAACATAATCTTACATCAAAAAATCTAACCCTATAATTAAGGAACACCAAGAATTTGATTATTTAAAAAAAATCCTACAATAGAATTTAACATATATTAAGAACCATATTCTTTCAAAATATTATCATTGAGTTATTGGATTTAAAATGGATTTCAAACCATCACTAGAAGTGCTTAGAGGTTGATCCGAAGTCGCTAGATTTCAAACTAGTGCTAGAAAAATGATCTCGTGTTGGTGGATTTTAAACCATCACCAAAAGTACCTAAAGGTAGATCTTGAGTCACTGGATTTCAAGCCAGTATCAGAAGACTGATCATGTGTTGGTGGATTACCATTACCAGAAGTGCTAAGAGTTAGACCCTAAATCATTGGATCTCAAACTTGTGCTACAATATTGATTCTGAATTGATGGATTTCAAACCATCACTAAATGTACCAAGAGGTAGATCCCAAGTTGGTGGAGTTCAAACCATCACCAAAAGTTAAAATGGTATCTAATATATCATCTCGTGGTAGAATTTAACCTATACAAAAAAGAATCACATATGGAGATTTCAATTCAACTAGCATGACGGTTAGGTAAGTTATTCTTGAACCATAAGGCAAGTCACCTTTCTAAGTGGCCAAAATCTCAAATCCTCAATAAAGTCTTTTAAACTTTGGAAATCTTTCAAAATCTTTTTACAAACACTATCTTTTTGTACAAGCTTACTATATAAGCATTGTAAAGAATGAGCAACCGTTATAACATGTTTTTACCCCTCCATTTTATTTTTAAAAATACCAAAAATACTTTTAAAAAACATAAAAAAAGAAGAAAGTCCAAAGATAAACTTTAAATTGGGTTGGAAAAAATTTTATGGGTTTTATTAGGCATGATATATTTCCCAAGGGTATAATTAAATAAAAAATGGTTGCAATTGAAAACAACTAAAGGACTAAGGACCAAAATTGTTAATTTGGCATACTTATAGAGGTTCTATGAATCCCATTAAGGGCATAATTGGATAAATTTTCAATTTTATAATAGTTTTTTTATTTTAATTAAAGGGATTTTAAGTTTGACATGTTTCAAGTTTAGCTTTTTCTTTTTGAGTCTATAAAGTTAGCCTATGCTAACCAAGATAGGTCTTTTTAAAGACCTATATATCACCAAAGTTTAGTCTTGTCAAATTATTTTTTTTCTAAAATGTTTTCCATACATATGACTGAGACCCGTACTTCAAGCTCCATCTTGCATTATTAATGGTTCTTGGATATTTAGATAACGTTATAACCTCATGTTGTAGTTTTAAACTTGAAAGTGTCATAACATCAATAATTGTTAGTTATTTCCTTTTGGTTTTCAACTAAAAAAAATCAAAATAGTTCACTCATGCATCATTAGATTTTAGGAAAAGTTTGCAAGGCTCATTAGGTTTCATTTCACATTAAAAGGCCTATTGGGTCAACATTCAAAATTTTCAAAATAATTCATCTTTGTTTTAAAAAAAAAATCTAAAATGTTTTGTAATTCATTCTTAGTGTTTAAGGTAAATAGACTCAACATAAGTTATTACCTTGGATGTTGAGAGAAGTAGTCAATTTTTTTTAATTTTAAATGAAAAACAAATCTTAGAAATGTCTAAGTCCAATATTCGCCAAAAAACTGGGAGTGTTGGTCTTTTTGATAAATTCCCATATATGCATGTTAATAAGAATCCAAAAAGTTGTCCACTTGTTGTGGATGTGCATACACGAGTTATAACATCGATATCTACAAACACTAATGAGGAGCTAGTTAAACTAAGGTATTTGACAAAAGTAAATTAATAGAACAAAGAATAAAACTTAAGGTTGCAAAGATAATTAAAAAAATAAATTTAGAGCTTTTGATTTTACCTAGTTAATCCCACACAATATTATTATTCCTTGTTATAAAATTCCAAATCTTAATGTTGATGATTAAAAGATCCCGTGATTATTCAATATTTTCTCTTGAACAACATTAAAAATATCCCCACCTAATATGTCAACATATCTTTAAATTAATTGAAGATTCATTAAGTGCTTTGGATTTTTCTTAATCTAAAATTACATTAATCGTGATAAAGTATTTCTATCTTTCGTTTAACTAATGAAATTTAATCCTAAAAGCCTTTAATAATAAATTATCTCTCGGTTTCATTATAATCCAATAGATTAAACAAAATTGGCTAGAAAATTACAAACAATAAGATTAAGGATAAACACTTAACATGAAAAACTTAGAAATTAAATAACTTGGAATTTAAATTGTGTAATCAAAACTAGACTACATCAAAGTCCTATAAAAAATAAAATTTAGTTCATAATGAATAAGAAAATAAATCATGTTCTTATTAGAATACATCAAAGGAAAATTAAGAAGAAAAATAAAATTTTTTTTGCTTGAAATCGGTTAGAGAAGCATTCCATTATAACGTCTGAGTTCTTCTAGTTCTCTCCTTGTTTTCCCTTTCTTTTAATGGTAAAAAGAACCCTATTTTGTCAGCTCTGGCCATGTTTTATTTCTCTATCTTCTCTCTTTTTTTGGTCTAAAATCTTCTTTTATTTGTTTTCTATTTTTTTCTCAAAACTAGCAGATTTTGACCTCTAACTTCTAGCTCTATTTTTTATACCAGATGGACTTATTTTGAGATATTCATAAGAATTGAAAGTTATAGATATTCCTTTTAGCTTTTTTTTACTCCAAGATCACTTAATTTGGATATCTATAGAGAAAGTTATGCCTGATTTACTAGGATTTTCTTTTGAAATTTCTAACAAGAAAATTTCCTTATTCTTACATTAAGAAATTTCACTTTCCTCATTCCTTTCTTTTTCAAAACATTTATACAAGTCAATCAGGCCTCTTCAAGGTAGATTTTATCATTTAATTAGTTTTTAAATGAGCTTTCTCGATACCATAAGCTTTAATCCAATTAGGGCTAATGTTTAGTTAGAACTCAAGGATTGATGTTGAATTTTCACTCCAAAGCCCATGAATCCATGAATTTATTTATTTCTACATATAAAAATAAATAAATAAAAATTATATAAAATATAAATATTTAAGATAAACTAGCATAAAATTAAAAGTAATAATATATAAAAATCATATAAAAATCAAGTACATAATCTCGATAGGTGACAAGTTACTCGTTTCTTAAAAGCAAAGAGTAGACAACGAGTCATCTAATCTTGAGGCTAAGGGTGGGTTGATAACCCACAACAGAGGGCTGAAACCCAATAAGTTAATTTGCTTATTGCTCCTATCTCAAAGTAAGAAGTTTATGCTGCTATTCAGGCAATGAAACGTCTTGGTGGTTTGGGCTCAGGGAAAAGGCCTAACTTCCTTTCTTGTTCACAATCCCTTTTAGGTTTGAGGGAAGAAGACGATGCTATATAGAATACCTTCTTGTTGAAATAACCACGGGGATGGATGCCGCTCTCAAATGGAATCCGTTTTAGTTGAATTTGCTGGTATCATAGATAAGATAAAGAAGTAGTTGATCCCGTTAACGGAGTTCTATGTCTGGCTTTCAGTTTACGTGAAAGAGATAGAATAGAGATAGGGTAGGCAATTCCCTAGGCAAAGTCTCTACTATGGTAAGGACCAAGTGATGGATAGGTCGAACTAGGGGAAGCAAATAGAAAAGGAAGACCAAGTAAGATCAAAGAAACTAGCAGACTGATCACTAAATAGATACAAATAGGTGCAATCAAGAAGTGGCCCTTATTTCAACTTGAAAAAAAAACCAGGCATGTGGTTTTTTGTTAAAGACCTAGGAATGTTGGGTCACAAAGGACACATGACTTTTCTTTTTCTTTGTGTTTTTTTTTAAAATTTTATCACTCAAACATTTGGTTCATTTTAAATCGACTTTCATAATTTATTTTGGTTGTTTTTAAAGTTATCGTAGTCTCAAATAAATATCACAATATTTGATTAATGCTCAATTTTATAAATGTTAATTTTTGTTATAATATTATTAAGTAACAAATATTTTTTTTTTTTAAAATAAAGTTGTTAAACTTAGTAGAGTTCATTATACTAGTTATAAGTTTAATAGGTTAAACCGCGAAATTCGAATCGATATAATATGCTATTATCTTAATATTTTAAAAAAATATTATTTTGAATTTTTTAAAAAACAAAATCATATTTTTATTATTAAAATTATGATTGAATTATATGAAGCAATTCCTGCACAAATTAATTTTAAACCTAATCTAAACAAAAAGTTAAATTAATAGATTTCAAAATTACCACTCTAAAATCAAATTTAATAACTTTAGCAGGTAATTCTTTCTCACTTAAATATTTAATTTACCTTAAAGATTTTTTGATCCAACGCGCGTGTCAAAATGCTGACAGTAAACTAGTGAAAATCAGGGAACATCGAAGAGCACGAAATACGAAATACAGTCTCATTGTATTTCATAAGCTCGCAAACAAATAGGAAATCAAACTCCCATAACCCTTCCGTTATTTCAACTGAACAAAACCCTAGTAAAATTCTCTCACTCCCTCCCTCCTCTTGTCAAGTAGGAAGTAAAACCCTAAAAGGAAAAAAGAACACGAAAAAAATGGGCCGTCGGAAGAACAATCAGACCTCAACGAGCCTCAACAACACTCAGCACCAGGCCACCAAAGTCTGCTTCGACGACGACGAAGAAGAAGAGAACATCAATCTCGATGACTCTATTGTAGCCACTGAAAAAGCCATTGCTATGGATGACGTAACTATGTCCGACCCCAACGCCCCCTTTGTTGACGGCGGCGATGATGATAAAACCAGCGCCGATTATTACTTCGATTCATACTCTCACTTTGGTAGTACTCTCCTTGATTCGCTTTACTTTATTTATTTAAATCTTCTCGTGTTTTTTTTTCCTTTGGTAATAGTATACTAGGTTCAGTTGACTTGAATAGAAGTTTTAGACTCCTAATGAATGGTACTCTGGCATAGAAAGTTTTTTGTATCTGTCTTAACCTTTTTTTTTGTTTGTGTTTTTGCAGGTATTCATGAAGTAAGTGTCGTAGCTGGATTCAATTCAGCTCTTTACTGGGTTTCGTAACTTGGTGTTTTTTTATATATTTATTTGTTGGGTTTTAGTTTTGATTATATCTTGTTTGTGCATTATAAGTGATGATTCAGAAGCTTTTGTAACTCAAATAGTGCTGCCACATTTTCTTGTTTTATTTACCTCACAAAACCCCCTTTTGAATCGGCGCTTGTTATTATGTGATACACTTGATTTGTTTCCGAGTAATGCTCTGCATTTTATCAATGGATATTATATTGCTTTACCATTTTGTGTCCGTAGGTTTATTGTTTTGACTTTGTGTAATCTATATTATTTCATCATTTTCAGCTGAGATCAAATTTTTCTTGTATGATTTTTTATATATCTTGAGATCTGGATTTCTAAAACAAATTTTGGAGTTGATTGTGTATCAATGCTTAAACTTCGCCAGCTGTTGATGTTTCCTTACCCATCCTTACACTGCAGGAAATGCTGAAGGATGGAGTGAGAACTAAAACATACCAAAACGTTATTTTTCAGAATAAATTTTTATTTAAGGATAAAGTAGTACTTGATGTTGGTGCTGGGACTGGAATTTTGTCATTGTTTTGTGCCAAAGCTGGGGCTGCCCATGTCTATGCGGTATGCCTTCCCCCCCTTTCCCATCCTGCACCCACCAAGTGGAGTTTATATATGCTAAAAATTGGTTTGCCAATGTTTCTATTTCCAGGTCGAGTGCTCTCATATCGCTAACATGGCCAAAGAGATTGTTGAGTCAAATGGATTTTCCAATGGTAATTCTATTCTCTTTGCATGTTCTAGTAATTTTTTTTATCTCTCTCTGTTGCCTCAAATGCCAAGTCTCACTTCTCACTGCTTACTCGTGTTTCAATGTCATAGTTATAACAGTTTTGAAGGGAAAGATCGAAGATATTGAGCTACCAGTTGCTAAAGTGGACATAATTATTTCAGAGTGGATGGGATATTTTCTGTTGTTTGAGAACATGTTAAACTCAGTCCTGTACGCACGTGATAAATGGCTTGTAAGTTGCAATTACATTTCTCTTTGCAAATTTATAGCTTGTTCTTTGATAAATGTTTATACCTAGAGAGATAAATCAAACAGGCATAGCCGACTAACCTGTCAAAGTCAAATCTATAAGTTTCAGAACCCTGGAGGCACATGAATGCCACAGGAATCTAAGAAAACCATCATATTAGATTTGACTTTGACGGGTTAGTTGGCTATGCCTGTTTGGTTTTTCTCTCTGGGTTCTTGATTGGGATTTCATACAAGTTTGAAAATTTTATTTAATTCTGAGGGAACTGTTCATTGGCAACTGCAAGGAATTTCCTTCTGGATTGAAGGGTTTTGTTCATGCTATTCACATAAAATTTACAGACCAGGGAATATTTTTGGAATGAAAGTCTCTTGGATAAGAATAGAGCTTTCTTGGGATAATGGTGTTTGCTGGTATTATAACATTAACAGAAATTAAAGTCACCAAGCTCTTTGGCTTTAGGTCAACTGGACGCATGCACCTTTGGAAGGATGGGGGGAAAATGCCAACCAACATTTAGGTCATTCATGAGTCTGGAACAACTATACTTGTTTAGTAATTGAAAGTTCTTCTGTTAGCTATTATTATACTCCATGGGATCATCATAGGCGATGCTGAAAAACTTTGCTAAATCAATAATGTCAGCCTTTTTTATTCTATTCTTTGCTTGACTCCAGGTCAGTGACGGAATTGTGCTGCCAGACAAAGCTTCTCTCTATTTGACAGCCATTGAGGATGCTGAATACAAAGAAGATAAGATTGAGTGTAAGTCTATTGTTTGGTGTCATATGTAGATGAGAATCATTTTCATGTGGATCCATCAAATGTGTGGAATTTGGCAGCACAGCCAGACTCCAGTAGTAGGTAGCTGTAGGGAATTTCACTCACATCAGTTGCATGTGTGGTTTCATGTGCTATTTGAATTTGTTTTCCAACTCTAAATGCTTTAGGGGGTGGCATTATAATAGTTCTTATATCTGTTTTGTTGCCTTGGCTTGCATGCTTGCTCCAGTTTGGAATAATGTCTATGGCTTTGATATGACCTGCATCAAGAAGCAGGCCATGGGGGAACCTCTTGTTGACACTGTAGATCAGAATCAAATTGTTACAAATTGCCAGCTGCTCAAGGTTGGATATGCTTGCATATGCATACAATGCATTTGTGTGTGCGTTTGCTTTTGGTCATCCACATTTCTCCAGTTTGCTTTCTGTCGCTGTCTTTACTTGGCTGATATTTTTATTTTTTTTGCCTTTTATCATTTCAGACAATGGACATCTCTAAAATGGTTTCTGGGGATACTTCCTTCACAGTTCCTTTTAAGCTTGTAGCAGAACGTGATGATTACATCCATGCATTAGTAGCCTACTTTGATGTATCATTTACAAAGTGTCACAAGTTGATGGGATTCTCTACAGGTCTAACTTTTTACTTTGCACTCTTCAGTTATATTTTCCATATCTTCCAGTGTAAAGTTTTGTTTTAATACATACAGCGAATCAAGTGGGTTGAGTGTCTTAACACTTTAAATTCCATGACTGGATTATGGGAATATTATATTTGTTAGACTAGAAAGTAACTAGCTCTAACAGTGAGGCAGGAGTACTCCTTTTCAGTGTCTTAGACGGTGTTCTAAGCGAAATCATAAAATAAACATGAAATCAAAATCACAACTTGCATTTTTATGTTCTCAGTCGCATGTACGCATCAATTAAAAACAAAAAATAGTTTTCAGATTGTTCCTATGTGAAGGGGAGGCCAGTTAGGGTACATTTTAACAGTATAGTGAAATGCCTAGTTAGCCTTTCTGATGAATTTGGAAAATGATGCAGGGCCAAGATCACGAGCTACACATTGGAAACAGACAGTCCTATACCTAGAAGATGTGCTAACCATTTGTCAAGGGGAGGCACTAATTGGGAGCATGACTGTCGCACCAAACAAGAAGAATCCTCGGGACATTGATATAACGATCAACTATTCATTGAATGGCCGACGCTGTGTGGCCTCAAGAACTCAACATTATAAAATGCGATGAGTTGCATGAATGGCTCTTCAGATTGCAAGTGTCACTGGGCAGAGATTGATGATGCTCAAACTGCTTCCTTGTTAGTGGGATGTCTTCCGAAACAAGCATGTATTTCAGTTATTTTCCAAGAATGAGAGCAATGTGATTGTTTTCCATAAAATTTCACTTGTTTGAAGTAGTAGTGGATTTTTCAAATTTTGATTTCCAAAATCTTTACAACCGTAGCTGTAATATTAACGTGATGATTCTCTTAATGATAAGTGGCTTCATCTTATTCAGCTTGGGCTTTTGTCCCTTCGCTTTATTTATTTCCCTCAAAGCCATGCAAACAATATCCTTGCATTACCTCCGCTTTTATTTTATCTTGTTCAAGTGCCACCCATGTTCTATTTAAGAATCTAATCACTGATATGATCCAGTTCATGAATCTGTAGCTTCATATGATCATTCTGTTGAATTAATTCCAGCTTTGTGAGTACAGAATGTGAATCCTTGAACTTTCCACACCCATCCTCATCATCAGCTTCATCACCGAACACTTCCGTTGAATACATTTTCATGCCTGGAGCTCCAGGTATACCCTGAAGCAAAGGGAAACAAATTATAGAACCAAATCAACATATAATCACATGCATGCAGGGTTTTAAGCGAGTAGTAGACCTCAAAATCTTATCCATTTCAGCCTCTTTAGATGGTGTTTAGGCACAAATGGTTCCGCAGGTATCCTGTTCTGAAATCCAAGAGAAGAGAGTTTAACAAGAATTAAACTTAAGTCTTCTGTTCTGAAATGGATTGTGCAAAACAAAGTAAGACATAAGCAAGATGGGATAAAAAGGAGTAAAAAAAACAGCCAGAAGAAATGCTTTGATGTGAAGCATGGTGAGGATTCGGTAGGGAGATTCTCTTTGTTCTTCCTTTTATTCCTGAAAACACCAGTAAGTATAAAATTACAGGTTCTGGAACTTGTGAATTTCAAATCCATTTATGCTTCACTGGTTTTAAGATATAATTTGGTTTGAATCTTGAGAACACAAGACAAATAAGTGGCAAATAATTTTCTTCTTTTTTTTTACACTTCACCATTTTCCTCTTATGTGCTCTCATGTTATTGAAATTCATAGATGCAGATACTTACTAATCCATTCCCAGATTTTAGAGCTTGAGCTTCAATCTGGGGAAAGCCATAGATACTCGACAAGCTATATGCTCTGGAAACTGTCCAATATAATGAGAGAGAGAGAGAGTGTGCGAGGCTTCATTCACATAAAGCTGGACGTGTAGCAAGCAAAGCCTTTTCAAATGCTTTCTAAGAATCACGAAAGATGGCTCAAGAAAATTTCATGTCAGATAAGTTTTCTATTAACTAGTATCTAATTATAAGATGGGTCACGAAAGATGGATTAAGAAAATTTATTGGAATATATGGTTTCACGTAATACTAATTTTGTTCGTACAAAAATATTTATTATTTATAAAGATATTTTTATTTTTAATAATTTTTTATATTTGATTAATGAGTTTTCAGTAAAAATAAAGTTTTTCGAACAAAAATATTTTATCAAATAAATTATAAAACTATTATAATTATAAGATATTTATTGTATTAAAACATTATTCTTAAATATTTTTAGTCAATATTCTATTAAAACATGATATTAATTAGAGTTGTTGAGACCAATATATATTTATATTTTTTTTATATATATAAGAAAATATATATTCTTATAAGATGAGGTATTAGTAATATCTAAAGTTAATATGTAGATGTTTTTCAAATAATATATACACTGAATTGATTCATATAAAAATTTCGGATGAAAAAATCATGTGTTTATAAAAAATTTCTTACATGGTAAATTGGTAATTGTATAAGTGATAATTAAATATTAGATCACTAGGTTATCTTGGTTGTAACATGGGCGTTTGACTTGGAGGACTCTTTTCCAACCTGCCATAAAACTTGACAGGGATGGTTTTGTTGTTGCTTCTTATCCTGCATTTTCCATTGCTGAAAGTGTCAAGAAAATCACGAATGATCCTGACTTGCGACAAGTGTTCGCTCCGAATGCCAAGTTGTTAAAAGCTGGTGATAAATGCTGTAATTTGGAGCTAGCCTAAAGCCTGGAGGCAGTTGCAGAACAAGGCCCACAAGCTTTTTATAATGGCACTGTTGGTGAAAAGTTAGTGAAGATGTGAGAGAGGCTGGCGGGATTCTAACAATGGAAGATCTAAAGAATTACAAGGTGGATATAATGGATGCCTTAGCTGCAAACATTCTGGGCTACACTGTATATGGAATGCCACTACCTTCAAGTGGAACGCTTGGATTATCTCTGGTAGGTTATGTTCTCTCGCTTGCCCTTTTATATCTGTGTCAATCAAGTATTTCTTCTGTCAAATCAAGTAATATTCCGGCCGTTTTGATGAATCGACCTCTGGCTCTGAAGGACTGATATCCAGCAAAACTAGGACTAATCAACAAGCTGACTTCATGATATTGATGTTGCATGTTGCTCTGACTAGGATATAGATGAATATGAACAGGAATGACTACTTACTATAAAGCTTTTACTGGTATCAATGTCACTGTGTCGTGATTCTCAAGATCACAAGCTATAATTAGCAGGTGGAGTCGGCTTAGAGATCACGGAACTAGCTACTCTTGCGTTGTGGAAGCAGAAGGGAATGCTGTGTCAACAACAACAACAATAAATTATGGTTTTGGAGCTGGAGTTCTCTTTCCTTCTACTGGAATTGTGCTCAACAACACCCACAGAGATAACCCCTGACATACTCCCTCCTGCTCCAGCAAATTTTATCGAACCTTACAAGAGAGCTTTATCTTCTTCCACGACACCTTTTATTGTCGCCAAGGTTTGGCAGGAGGAGCTGTTGTCCAGCTTCTTGTTCAAACCCTCCAAAACCCCATCGACATGGACCGTGAAAATGCAAGAGATTCTGTAAATACCCTAACATTCCACGGGAGACCTGTAGCAGTGAGCGATCCTAGAAAGGATGACAGGCTGCAGCCATTTGATCTGTCAGATTTTCTAATCGAAAAATCCCTGGAAAGAAAAACCCATTGGTAGCTAGCCACTAAACGTTTGTTCTGTAAAAGATTAGGCGATTTGTTCGCAACTCTTGAAATAAAACTACATTTTCTTAGCAAATTACATGTAGATGATGATACTCCAACTTTCAAAATCCACTTCAACTTGGAAGTCTCCAGATTAGAACAGGGATGAAGCAAGCAAGCGCGCTAATGAGAGCAATAGGTGCAAGCTGCTGGAGGATCCATCTTTGCTCCAACATTAATATATATCCCAGGGTTGTGGGGGTAATAGTGGTCATGATTGAGGCAAGTGAAACATATTGGTAAGGTTTACGAACTCGTGTTGAAAGAGTGATTAAGGTATGAAAAATAAATTGTGCTGACAACAACAGAGTTTTATACAGGGAAAATGTCTCAGATCGAGCTTATTTTACAATACACAGCAAGATAAACAAAAAATACTAACTCGTCACAAGTCCAAGTGAGAACGATTGCGCCTAATCAATCATTTATGATGTTTTGTCCATCAGTTGTATTGGGCTCAGAATGTTAGACTTGCTTGTCTCAACAATGCAACCATTCATGACCATCTCTTCCAGCATGAAATGAGCTTTTTCTAAATGGAACATGATGTCTAGCTCACACTGGTGATAAGAAAAACAAATTAAAAACAAAAGTTAACTTCCATGCGAGGGTAATGAAGGAAAACCAAGAGACAACTTTGGCGACATTGAAGGCAGGACAAAGATTAGTTCATCCTACATTCTCAAAGGAGACGCGGAAAAAAAAAAAAAACCCTCATCCTTAGCATTAGAGGACTTACCACATTGCCAAAATGACGGTCCATGGTTTCAACTAAAAGATGTATGAATTCCAAAATCGCAAGCTCATTCTGCAATTGCCAGAAACAAAGAATATTAACTAAAAAGAGAGTAAGGTGAAGACAGTGATTACGTTAAAATAGCGAGCAGGCATCAGAAAACTCTAAGAGCTGCTCAGTTTGTAAATCCTCCCATCCATTTCCTCCAATATTGACATTGTTCTTGACCATCCATAGCCATGTCAAAGGATATCAAGAAGATAACTCATGTAACGGCATGGAATAGAAATGCTGCTGAATATTAGTGATTACCAGACTTGAGCAATTGAAGCATAAAACTAATAAGTACTGTTGGCTTGAAAGGCACAAAATAATAAATAATAAACAAACAAATAAAATTGAGTATTGTTATGGGTATTACTCACACTGACACTAAAATCTTATAGAAAAGAAGCATTATATAGTTGAAAAGATGAAAACTTACTTCATCATTGTCAACTCCAACCAAGAAAAACAATGATGCGTAGCGTCGGTATATAATTTTGTAGTTGCGATGCTCTACAAAGGAACACTGTTATCAAGCAAAGGATGAAAGAAAACATGAGAGTGTGTTTCAAATGTTAATATAACTATAATCATATATAGTAACATTATTATTTGTTAGTTTTCATTAACAACAACAACAACACAACTCTCAGATCAGATGACGTTCATTAAAATTTCAAAGGAAACCCAAAGTTTTTTCCAAACAGAAAGTAACATGGATGGATGGATGGATGGATGGTACTTACTCTAAACAAAAATTAATCGACTTCATTCTTTCCAGTAATCATAATCATAAAAATGAAAGGAAAAAAAAAACCTGTTGGTCGTTGCGAGCAAGGCATTTGCGAACAATTTCTCCTTCAAGGGCACGGCGTTCTTCGAGGGTGAGCCATTCATAGTATTGGGCTAAACGAGTTTGTCCTTGCTTGTTCACCATTAATATGAATCTTATCCCCATTTCTTCTTTAAACCAAAATTGAACCAAACCAATTAATAGCAGTTGAATTCAGACACAATCCCATTTTCTTCTTTAAACCAAAATTGAACCGAACCAAACCAATTAATAGCAGTTGAATTCAGACACAATCATATCGAATTTTTTTATCAAAAAAATTTAAACAACAATAACAGGATCTTTTAGATCCAAGATGAAGGAGGGAGAGAGGTACCTGGTGGTGGAGTTGATGACGACAAGAGTGATTTCTAGAGAGAGAGAGAGAGAGAGCGCTGCAACAAATATGGGGAGGGACGGGGACGGGGACGGGGACGGGTTAAAAAAATAAAAATGAATGATTCCGGTCTTGTGATAAATATATTTTCTCAATTTGTTAAAACTTAATGTTTTTAACCAATTGTATCCCTAATTACTTATATACTAGAACTCGGGGGATTTTCGTACATTAATCACCGTGCAAAATTTTATTTATTTTTAGTTTATTCTTCAAACTTTATTTTTGGGTGATCAAGTCCTATTTAAAGAGCAATTGATTTTAAATTCTTATAAAATGATGAGATTAGAAAAGAGGAGACCGAATAAAAAACATGGCAAACATAGGTGACGTACCATAAGTTTAAAAAACATTCACTTTGGTTCTCTAACTTAAACAATCACACAAATTATACAATTGTGGTCTCTCGAAATTGTTCTAATTATATTTTGGTACAAAGGTTTATTTTTGTTTATTTTTATTCCTGGTTGAAAGAGGAGAGCGAGGGGTCGTTGAATTCCAGCAGTAGAGAGAGAAACTTATCGTTTACATCGATTTAGGACACCAAAATGAGAGATTTTTGTGTCAAATTATTTCATTTGATGCAGAGAGTTCATATTAGGTGTTTTTATACCTTAAAAGTTCATGAAAAAATAGATCTGAGCTTGATTTGATTTTTAGTTTAGGGTTGAGTTTGATTTTTAGGGTGATTTTTTGGTTGTTTTGAGGCCATGAATAAGTTTTTCATGGTTTCTAGGATGTTTTATATGTATTTTGGGTCAAAATGAGTTGTAAAACAAGTTTTGGGTCAAAAAAACATAGACCCTGATTTTCTAGCCACCACAATGACCGAAATCTGGGCAAATTAGGCGGCACATCGTCTACCTCGGCAAGCGATGCATCGTTTGTTGCTGGGATACCTTGGGTCTGGCATGACCACCAGACCTAAGGCAGGCCCTTGGGTCTGACATGACAGCAAAACCCACCACCTTGGGTTTGACATTTCGTCAGTCCCAAAGCACTTGAGTTTGGCATTTTGTCAGCCCCAAGACACTTGGGTCTGACATGGCTGCCAGCCGCGCTTGGGTCTGGCATGACGCCACATCCAAGTGCCTTGGACCCGACATGGTTACCATGAAAATATAACTTTAAATAATGCAATTGAAAAGAAAT